>Ga0310690_10000855_pt1 | contig 59997 bp, 54 predicted proteins | sample AusTroGonzalo_MG_2_FD_207661 | JGI IMG/M metagenome (GOLD analysis project Ga0310690, IMG submission 207661) | Bovine rumen microbial communities from tropical cattle in Woodstock, Queensland, Australia - Gonzalo_04 (v2) (version 2) | ecosystem: Host-associated > Mammals > Digestive system >... | reverse complement strand
TTTTTTGCGCCAGCTTCACCATTATATTACATCCGATCCCTCATTGTCAATATAATTTTTATTTTTCAATATGGGGTCGGACCTATATAACCTTTTTCATTATACTCCAGAACATATATAAAGTCAATAAAAATTAGCAAATTTATTTACTTTTTTGAACATTTTGGAATTAAAAAAGGTGGCACTTAAGCCACCTTTTTTTATATACGATATATGATTAATTATCGAACTCTTTTGCGTTATATGTGAATAGTGTTGAGATAGGTTTTCCGTCCATAATATTTAAAATACCTTGACCAAGAATCTTGGCGATCGATAGTTGTAAAAACTTAGGACACATTCTATCTTCAGGAAGTTCAATGGTGTTTGTAGCAACAACCATCTTAATTGGACTTTCCATAATTCTTTGCACTGCTTCACCCGATGCAATTAGGTGAGTACATGCTACATATATATCTTTAGCACCAGCATTAGCTAGAGCGTTAGCTGCAGCTGAAATAGTTCCAGCAGTATCAACAATATCATCAACTAGAATACAATTCTTGCCTTCAACTTCACCAATGATATTTAGTACTTCAGCTACATTAGCTTTAGGACGACGTTTATCCATAATAGCGATTGGTGCATCAAAGTTGATTGCAAACTTTCTAGCACGTGTTGTTCCGCCGTGGTCAGGTGAAACAATCACGATATCTTCTATTTTTTGTTTTTTGAAATAATGAACTAGTACAGGGTTAGCTTCAAAGTTATCAATTGGAATATCATAGAATCCTTGAATTTGGGCTGCATGTAAATCACAAGCAACAACTCTATCTGCTCCAGCAGCTTCAAGTAAGTCAGCAACTAATTTTGCACTGATTGGTTGACGTGATTTAGCTTTACGATCTTGCCTAGAATAACCATAATATGGCATTATAACGTTAATTGACCTTGCAGATGCTCTCTTTAGTGCATCGATAAAGATTAATAATTCCATATAGTTTTCATTTACTGGAAAAGATGTAGATTGAATAATAAATACGTTATATCCTCTTACAGTTTCAGGGATATTGATGTTTACTTCGCCATCAGCAAAGCGGCTTGATTCGCAATCTGATAGGGGAATTCCGATGTAATCTGCTATTTCTTGACCTAGCTTCTTGCTTGAAGAAAGAGCAAATAACTTGATTTTTGATCCATGTACTTCTGCCATTGAAAAAACCTCCATAATTTACAGTTTAATTATATATCTACAAAAATACTATTTCAACGATTTATATATGTAAAATGCTTTCAATATATAAAAATAATGCATAGTCTAATACTATGCATTATTTTCTTCGCTCATTGCAACTTCGTATGCATTTAATACTTTTTCAGTAATTAAATCACGAACACTTTGTTCGATTGGATGAGCGATATCTTTATACTCTCCATTAGCACATTTGTGCGAAGGCATTGTAATAAATAAGCCATTGTCACCTTGAATAATTTTAATTTCATGTACAACAAAGCAAGCATCAAAGGTAATTGAAGCAACAGCAACTAGACGGTTTTTACCATCAATTTTTCTTATTCTTACATCAGTAATTTCCATTGTGTCCTCCATTTAGTTTGCATTTTTAATATTGCAATTGCATTATAACAATTATAATTGCTTTTTGCAAGAGGATAATGGCATAAATTACATATTATGTTTGCTTGTAACTAGCATTACATTATAGTTTTGATTCTTCAGTTTTTTATAAATGAAATTGGCATCGCTTTTTTTATTAAAAGCAGCGATTACGGTACTTCCGCTACCGCTCATAATCGCTTTTGCTTTAATATCGTTATCACTAATTAGATTATTAACATTATCGATTATATCAGATATTTTAGGGCTATAATCGTTAACTGATATAGCCGCATCAGTTAAATCGTTAAACATATTATCAATTACTAAATCGTAATCATTATTATGAAAACCGCTAATCATATTATCTATTTTTTCTAAATCATCACCATATATCTTATTTGCTTCATAGACATCTTTAGTATGGCAATGATATCCTGGTAATATCAGTAAATAATATAATTTTAAATTAGTATCAATATAATTAACATTTTCACCAGTCCCAGTTAGTATTCCGAGCCCGCCAAGTAAGAAATATGGCACATCACTACCGACACTTAAAGCAATACTAGCTAACTCATCAAAGCTTAAACCTAAATTCCATAACTTATTTAACGTAACAAGTGTCATTGCCGCATCGCTTGATCCACCACCAAGTCCTGCTCCATATGGAATATATTTCTCTAAATGGATTTTGGCACCTAATTCTTTAGCCTTAGGACATCTATTCTTTAAAGCATTGATTGCTTTAATGACTAAATTATCACTGGTTTCTAAAGAATTATCGCTACATGTAAATATGATATCTTCACATTTAGATATATGTAAAACATCATATATACTTATTAAATCCATAATAGTAGCAATATTATGATAGCCATCTTCTCTTTTGTTAATAATCTTTAATGCTAAGTTTACCTTAGCATATGCTTTAACTTTCATTTTTGCCTTCTTAATTCTTTATATAATTTTATAATCATATCTAAATCTAATTCTTCAGCTCTAGCTGATTCTTTTAGATTTAGGCTAATTAAACAATTTTTTATTAATTCTTTATCATAGTGGTATTTAGAACTAGATAAGTTATTAACTATCGTTTTTCTTCGCATTCCGAATAATGCTTCCACAAATTCAAAGAATTCATCTTCATTATCTAAGCTATAATCGTTTTTCTTGCGCTTAACCGATAGTAAAACGCTATCTACATTAGGCACAGGGAAAAAGAAATTTCTTGGAACGTCAAATTCGATTTTAGCATTACTTTTATAGTTCATGATAACTGATAACGCGTTATAGTCTTTAGTCTTTGGCTTGCCCGATAATCTTTGGCCTAATTCCTTTTGCATCATAAAATACATATCACTCATTTTATTACTACCTAGTAGTTTAAATAAAATAGGTGTTGTGATGTAATAAGGAATATTAGCAACTACTTTCACATTATTAGCACCATTAAATAGTTTATCGATATCTAAATCAATATCTACATCTAAAAAATCTTTATTGATAATCGTTACATTATCATATTTAGATATCGTTTTAGATAAGATATTAACCATATCGGTATCTATTTCATAAGCAATAACTGCTTTAGCGTTAATCGCTAAAAATTCAGTTAGCGATCCCAAGCCCGGTCCAATTTCTAAAACATAATCATCTTTAGTAATATTTGCAACTTTAATGATATGTTCTAGAATCGCACTTGATGTTATAAAGTTTTGGCCAAATTTCTTTTTCGCAAATAATTCATATTCTTTTAATATATCTTTAGTATCATTTACTATCATTAACTAATTCTCTTACTTTCACTAAATAATCAGGTATTTGGATATGTTGAGGGCATTTAGCAACGCAAGCTTTGCAATTAACACATCTTGCTGCGTCTGCATTATTATTTTTAATCATGCTATATACCCACTTAACATCGCCAAGGCTTTGATACATTTCATAATCATTTAGTAATCTTAAGTTGCGCGGAATATCAACGCCTTTAGGACAAGGCATGCAGTATTTACATCCTGTACATCCTACTACTTCAACTCTGCGTAATGCGTCACTTACTTTTTTTACTAAAGCAGCTTCTTCTTCGTTTAATGGTACAAAGTTAGAAGCTATTTGTAAGTTTTCATCAAGCTGAACAACTTCATTCATACCACTTAAAAATGTCATGACACCTTTTTGACTAGCTACCCATCTTAAAGCCCACGTAGTTAGGCTATCAGATGAGTATTCATAAAACATATTAGCGATATTTTTATTGAATCCACAAAGTTTACCGCCTTTAAGTGGTTCCATTACAATAATTGGGATGTGTCTATTTACTAGTTCTTGATAACCTTTTACGCCTTGTTGAATCTCGTAATCCATATAGTTAAATTGGATTTGACAAAATTCCCAATCGAAGTAGTTTAATATTTCCATAAAAGTATCATATCCATCGTGGAATGAAAAACCGATATGCTTAATTTTACCTTGTTCTTTCCATTTCTTAACATGATCTAAGATGTGATATTTCTTCATATGTTCGAAACGATCTTTGCTCATCGCATGGATCAAATAAAAATCGATATAATCAGTTTGTAAATTTGCTAGTTGTTTATCAATCATCGCATCAATTTCAGCAGGATCAGTTAAATTCCAAAACGAATATTTAGTAGCTAAATAATATGTATCTCTTGGATATATCGATATCGCTTTGCCTAAAACCGGTTCACTTTGACCGCCTAAGTATACATATGCAGTATCAAAATAGTTAACACCATTTTCATATGCTTTTCTAACCAACTTAATTGCTTTATCTTCATCTACTTTACCATCATGAGTTGCAAATCTCATGCATCCAAAACCAAGAACTGATGTGTTAATGTTTTTTTCATACCACTTGTTATATTTCATTATGTATACCTCCTATAAAAAACATAAAAACTCTTCAACGAAGAGTTTTTTTAAAATTAACACGATGCAAAAAAGGCTAGCCCTACTAGTGCTGCTAGAATAAATACAATAAATACAAAAAACTTTGGAATCTTTTTAAATACTGCAATTAAACCAGCTAAGATTAAGATGAATAACAAAACTGCTACACATCCGTAGATTATGTAGTGCTTTGTCTCACCAAAACTTAAAAGGTGTCTAATAAAGTCGACGCCCTTTGCGATGAACCCTTCTAGTAAGCTAAAAAAGCTCATTAATTTTTCTTTAATTCCTTCCATAAGTCTACCTCTTTTTAAAAGATTATACTACATTTTCTTCTTACCTTCAAGCGCTTTTGCAAGAGTTATCTCATCTAGATACTCAATATTAGCACCAACTGGTAATCCATATCCAATACGATATACATTTACATTCATATCTTCTAATATTGATTTTAAATATAAAGCTGTTGTTTCGCTTGGAATATTTGCGCTTAAAGCAATTATTACATCCGTAATATTTTCAGCTTTAACGCGATTAATTAATTTATTAATATTTAAATCATCTGGTCCAATACCATTAAGTGGCGATATAACGCCACCAAGTACATGGTATTTACCTTTAAATGAACCTACTTGTTCAAAAGCAATTACATCTCTACTTCCTTCTACAACCATTAATTCATTAGTTCTAGAATCATCACTACATATATTGCATATATCGCTATCTGTAATTAATCCGCAGATTTCACATTCTTTAATGTTATTAATTGCTTCTTTTAAGTTATCCGCAAAATCTATACAATCGTCTTTATTCATTTTAGTAATTGTATAGAACGCTAATCTTTCAGCTGTTTTGGGGCCAATGCCGGGATATTTAGAGAAACTTTTAATAAGTTTATCTAAACTATCAGGATACTTCACTAGAACATTCCTCCCATACCACCAAGTAATGCTTGATATTTACCCATCTTTTCTTCAGTAACTTTATCAATTTCTTCATATGCTTGATTGCATGAAGCAACAATTGCATCATTTAATACTTCGCGATCATCTTCGTCGTTAATTTCAAAATGAGGATCAATATTGACTGTTACAAGTTCTCTATTACCCATAACTTCAACTTTAACAACACCCGCAATACTACCATAAAATACTGTATTTTCGATTTCGCGTTGCGTTTGTTCCATTTCTTTTTGCATCTGTTGAACTTTTCTAATAAGTGCTTGATTCATATATTTCTCCTTATTTATTCAATTCTAATAAACTTACCAAATTTATTCTTAGCATCATCTAATACTTTTTCATCGGGATCTTTATAACCTTGTTCAGGTTTAATGATTACTAAAGATGGATCAGTAATAGGTGATAATGTTGGGAATCTAATACCTAATTGATATTGGCTTACATATTCACTACGTTTTTCATTCCAAATCTTTTCTGGTAATGCTACATAGTTATAGTTTTCACCAAATAATATCATAAATAACTTAGCTGATAATGCTTTGAAATCTGGTTTCATTGCTTGATTACAAATTGTAGAATTAGCAAATGTTAAGATAAATTCTTTATTACCTACCGCTACTACATTACCTTGTCTTAATACACCAATAATACCGCTAAATTCAGGTGTCATATTAGAATCTAACATATTCCATGCACGTTTAATTCTAGCGCTATCGTTTCTTGCTGATTCAGTACGTGATTCATGCAATACTTTTTCAATTGCTCTAACATCATATGTAGAGAACTTATCAGCTGAATCATTAGTATCATTACTAATAGGACGTGAATTTTGCATACTTTCACGTACTTTTTCGCGATCTACTACTAATGGTTCTTGTGATTCTTTTTCACTACGTAATATTTCACTAGTTGATGTAGCAACTTCTGGTGCAGGTTTAGCTTCAACTGGTTTAACTTCAGCTGGCTTTTCTTCCACAACTGTAGAAGGTTTATAAGTAGGTTTATCTTCAACGATTACGCTTTCTTCTTCATCGTCAGCATAATTCTCTACTTCATCTTCTTCATCTTCATCCGCATTAATATTTACATCTTCGCTAACTTCTTCAGTTGTTTCTTCTTGAACAGGCTCAATAGATTCTTCAACTTGTTCTTCTTCAATAACTTCTTCGCTAATTTCTTCTACTTCTTGAGGTTTTTCTTCAAATTCCTTTTCTTCAATACTTTCCTCTTCTACGATATCACTAGATACTTTTTCTTCTTCACTAGTTAATTCACTAGATGAATCATTTGTATCTTCAATATCATATACTGAAGATTCTTCTTCGGAAGCAGGTTCTGTATATATATCTTCTTGAGGTTTTTCTTCTTCAACAGGAGTTTCCTCAACTTTTGCTAAAGAGCCAAAATTAACATTTACAATATTAGGTTTAGCATTGGATTGGCCAACTTCGTCATCAAATAACATCATTTGGCCTTCCGCAGTTCTAGCACGTTTTGGTTCGTTAACGGCTTTTCTACCTTGATATGCAATAACTTCTAAAAGTTTCTTTTCAAGATAATCAACTTTATCAGCTAATTCTGGATCAAGTGCATTTTCTTTAGCTTGAGCACTAACTTTAGTTAAGGCAATCTTTAAAGAATCGATATCTTCTTTTAAGTATGCGATATCGCCGCTATAATCGATACCTGCTTTTCTAGCTTCTAATGCTTCAATTCTCGTAATGATCTCTGTTAAATCAACTGTTTGTGATTTAGAAGATATATATTCTACTTGATTACGTAATGTAGTATTAGATGCTTTTAACACTTGTACTGTTTCTTGTAATTCTTCTAAATCTTTCTTTAGATCAGAAATAATTGATGTATCAATTGTTACTTCACCATCGCTTGTAGCTACTGGTCTATTTTCTAAATCATCTACTCTTTGAATTAATTTATGTAATTCCAGCTTACTTAATTCGCTAATAACGCGGTTGATTTTAACTTCGTTAGCGTTAACTTTTTCATTATCAACAGCTTCACCATTGCCACCATTAGCACTAGCTACACCATTTTCTTCGATTTCAGCTAATCTATTTTCTAAATCGTTAATTCTATCTAGATAATTTAAGCTAGTTTCGCTCATATTAATCATCTTAATCAATGCAATTTCTAGATAAATATGAGGAGCAGTCGAATACTTAATCTTATTTTGAACATCACTTAATACTTCTACGTAATAGAATATTCTATTATCGTCGATATGTTCAGCTAATTCTTTGAATTTTGGTTTTTCAAAGATATATTTTGCATATACGGCACTAGATACATTTTTGTATAGTAACATATCGCGGTAGAATTGTAATAATCCGCTAACGATCTTATCTACTTCTTTACCGCTTTCGATTAATGCATGAACAATTTCTAGAGCACTTGTAACGTTTCTTTCTTCAAACGAAGATGCAAGTTCAATAACTTTATCATAACTTAAGCTACCAGTTACTAAGTTAACATCTTCAATTGTTACTTTTTCATCTGAATATGATATCGCTTGGTCAAGTACGCTTAACGCATCACGTAAAGCTCCTTCAGCGCTTTCGGCGATACTAGTTAAAGCTTCTTCAGTGATCTCTACATTTTCTTCGTTACAAACTAGACGTAATTTTTTACTAATTTCACTAACAGTTAAAGCTTTAAATTCGAATCTTTGGCAACGTGAAGCAATAGTAGATGGAATCTTTTGTACTTCAGTTGTAGCTAAGATAAATACTACATGTGCAGGTGGTTCTTCTAATGTTTTTAATAATGCATTAAAAGCACCAGTCGATAACATATGTACTTCATCAATAATATAGATTTTATATTTAGTTCCACTTGGTAAGAATTTAGCTTTTTCGCGAATATCTCTGATTTCATCAACGCCGTTATTTGATGCAGCATCGATTTCGATTACATCAGGGCTAATTCCATCGGCAATTTCATAGCAGCTTCTACACTTATCGCATGGCTCTTGAAGAACTGGGTTTTCGCAATTTAATGTCTTTGCGAAAATACGAGCAACAGTTGTCTTACCTGTTCCACGTGGTCCTGCAAATAAATATGCATGCGAAATCTTGTTGTTAGCAATTGCGTTTTGCAATGTCTTAACAACAACTTCTTGTCCTACAACATCTCTAAATAACTGCGGTCTGTACGTACGATATAGTGCTTGATATGCCATAATTTTTCTCCTAAAATCTTATTTTTCGCGATTCTTACTCATTTAGCATTATAGCACGCATATACTTTATTTAAAAGTCTTTTTAATAAAAACGTCTTACCGCTATTCTTTGACAAATTCCTTATTGGTGGTATAATGGATAGGCAATAGAATATTAAGGAGGTCTATCATGAAAGTAAATGTGTCATATCTTGCTAAACATTTTAGCGAGATTAAAGAAGAAGTTTTAGTTCAAGGATGGATTAGAACTAACAGAAACCAAAAGGAATTTGGCTTCATAAATTTCAATGATGGAACAAATTTAGCAGGAATCCAAATCGTATACGATAAAGATCTAGAAAACTTCGCGGAAGTTTCTAAATATCGTGTAGGTTGTGCATTAAGTGTAACTGGTAAAATCGTTTTAACACCTGATGCAAAACAACCATATGAAATTCACGCTACTAAAGTGGTTTTAGAAGGCGATAGTCCTGAAGATTATCCAATTCAACCAAAACGTCATACGCGTGAATTCTTAAGAGAACAAGCATACTTAAGACCAAGAACAAATCTATTTAATGCTACTTTTAGAGTTAGAAGTTTATTAGCATATGCAATTCATAATTTCTTTAGAGAAAGAGAATTCGTATACGTTCATACGCCAATCATTACGGCATCTGATGCAGAGGGTGCTGGACAAATGTTTCAAGTAACTACTCTTGATTTTGATAACTTACCTTTAACTGATGATAAAAAAGTAGATTTTTCTAAGGATTTCTTTGGTCGTCATGCAAACTTAACAGTTTCAGGTCAGTTAGAAGCTGAAACATATGCCTTAGCGTTTAAAAATGTATATACATTTGGCCCAACATTTAGAGCCGAAAATTCAAATACATTACGTCACGCATCAGAATTTTGGATGATTGAACCAGAAATGGCATTTTGCGATTTAGATGGCGATATGGATGTTATTGAAGATATGGTTAAATATGTAATTAGATATATCTTAGATAACGCAAAAGACGAAATGGCATTTTTTGACCAATTCGTTGCCCCTGGTAAAATTGATCAATTAAAGGCATTACTTGATTCACATATCGTTAGATTACCATATACCGAAGCTATTAAAATCTTTAAAGAATCAGGCCATAATTTTGAAGTAAATATTTCCTATGGCGATGATTTAACTTCTGAACATGAAAAATTCTTAACAGATACCTATTTTAAAGCTCCAGTTTTCGTTACAAATTGGCCTAAAGAAATCAAGGCATTCTATATGAGACAAAACGATGATGGCAAAACTGTAGCAGCTGTAGACTTACTTGTTCCAGGAAGTGGAGAACTTGTTGGCGGTAGCCAAAGAGAAGAAAGATTAGATGTATTACTTGCTAGAATGAAAGAAATGGGTGTCCCAGAAGATTCAATGTGGTGGTACACTAACCTACGCAAATATGGTGGATGCTATCATTCAGGATTTGGTTTAGGTTTTGAAAGATTAATAATGTACGTTACTGGCGTAGAAAACATTCGTGATGTCTTACCATATCCTAGAACACCTAAAAACTGTGAATTCTAAAACAAAAAGACACTATAGATATCTATAGTGTCTTTTTCTTTTTAACTAGATGGAATCGTATGTATTTTACATACTTTCCAGTAGTCTACAATACTATTCATTACAACCTCACCGTTAGCTATTATCTTATATGCATATGGGAATTCGTTTTCCGAATTATTATCGTTATCCCGTAAGTATACAGTTAAGCTAATTGCGACCCCGGTTGAATTGTTTATTGTAATGATATATAAACCATTATCATAATCACCATCAGTTGTTTTAGCTGATTTATCAAAATATACTGTTACATCAAATTTATCAAGTGATCCATTCGGTGCATCAACAGCGAATTGTAATAAGTTGTAGTTATCTAATACATCTGGACTAGTTCTAAAATCTACATCAAAGATTTCGCTTACAGCATTGCCAACTGTGTCAACGCTTTGAGGAACATCATCATTACCGTTAGAACCGATATCTAGATATAGTAAATATCCTCCATCTGATGCTGATGAACCGATTGCAAATTCACCTTCACCAACTGGGATTTCAAAATAATAAACAGCATTCTTTACTGGTGGCTCGCTTGTTAAGAATTGTAAATCAAATAACTTTGTACAACCTGTTGTACTTTCATTATTTGTTACATATACATAATCACCAGTCGTATTGTTTTTCCAAATACTCTTAATTTCGCTAACTGAAGAAATCGCATTATTGTTTCCTCTTGTTACTTTATATAAAGAGAAGAAACTCTTAGCTGTTGAATCGGCATATGAGTAATAGAATGATCCAGCGAATACAGTTATATATCCTTCTTCTTTTAAATTGAAATCAATTGAATTTAATAATACTGGATAATTAGAGTATTCTGTGCCATTGATCGTAGCAGATGAAATAGTTGTTGTAGAAGATGAACTTACACCACCACCCATGAAGTGAAGTCCATGAACTCTTTGTGAATTCGATAAAATAGTATCCAAAGAACTTCTTGCATCTTCATATCTCTTTAAATCTAAATCAGTATCAAATGCCTTCTTAGTATAACTAGATAATGCACTATTTACAGTAGTATTATTCTTATTATAAACATCAGATATTCTATAATAATTTGATTTATTATATGTAGTACTAGAGTTAGTTAATAATTCAAATTTAGATGAGTTATATGTTAGATATGTAGAATTATTATTATATTGAGTACCAGTATAAGTATTTGTACCAAGTGAAGCTGATATTTGCATATTAGCAGATGAAGCGGTTCTGATTGTACCATCAGTAGATGTGTTAGTGTGGCCGCTTGAGCCATATGCAAAGTTAGACCCAACAATATATCCTGTGTTATATGCTGCTGTAGAATAATCATCGTTTACTGATAGTGGAATTTTTGTTCCAGGTACACTTTCACATGTATATTTAGTGCTCGATACAGTTAAACTATGTTCACCACCACCAACCATATTATAAATAATGTTTGATTGGTTAGGGTTTGTAGCTAGATATGTACTAGCAGATGATTTTGAACCACCACGATAAATTGATAATGCCATTTCAGTGTTTGATGTATATTTTAGGCATCTATCAGCAGTCTTATTACCGTTTTTAAACGTTGCTGTTGTAACGTTTGATCCGTTAATAATATTGTAAAGGCGCATATTTAATTCATTGAAGGCAATTGACCCACCCCAGTTTGCGCCTGGGTCTTCACCGATGTTATTGGCAATCGTTTCTTCTAAGGTTTCCATTTCTACACCTTGTGAGTTATCAACTCTACCAAACAATCCATAATTACTTTTAGCTGCATTGCCACCAGTAACTGTACAATTATTAATATATGTATTTACGAATACTTTCTTTTCATTATTGTCAAGGATTGTTTCATCAATCGTAACATGTCCTGCTAAGTAGCCAATGTATGCAGTTTCGTGATCATTAGATGTATGACCAGCACAAGTAATACTAGCATCTACATCAACTAAACTAATTGTTACATTTTCAAAATATGTATCTTTAATTATTGTTCTTTTTCCATCAACGCCTGATGCTTGTTTAACATATCCAAAAATACCGATATCAGCGGTTTTTCTTGTGATTGTTTCACTTAAATTAGCCGGATTAGGAATATCTTCTGAAGAAATAATATTTAAGTTCTTAATTGTTAATCCTTTTCCATCAAAAACACCATAGAATGGTATGTAAGATGTACCAATCGGCATTAGTGAATTTGATTCCGAATAATAGGCCATATTTAATTCTGTAGAATAAGTTGGATTCTCGTTGCCATCAAGGATAATGTCACCTTGGTCGTTATATGCATATACTTTATATGCACCATTTCCATTAAAGTCATATCCTAATTGGAAATAAATAAAATCACTACCGAAATTTGAAGTAACTGTATTACCGTTTGTTGTAACGGAAATCGAAGTTTCTCTTTGGAAGAACTCAACCATATGATAATAGTGAATTGGTTTCGTAATTACATATGGATTTGATTGGGTTCCATCTCCGGTATGGAATCTTTCTTGTACGACTTTTCCTGATACTGCCGCATGAATAGTATTATCAGCTGATCTAATCCATGCATATGTAATTGATAACATAGATAGCGCAATTACCAAAAATGCGGCAATTGTTAAGTATAATTTCTTAGCAACTTTCATATTAGTTACTCTCCAAATCGATATAAATAGTGCCAATATCAGCTAAAAAATCACCAGGAGCTTCAGCGCTACCATAGCTATTAATATATTCACCAATTAATGCTGGGTCATAATTGATTTCGATATTAATAATTATTTCAACATTATCAATATTGCTAACATCATTTGGAATATACATGCTATAGTCACTATAATGTAATTTTAATTCAGCAAGTGATGCTTTAGTTTTAGAGTTGCCTGTTCCATCAAAGAAATTATCAGTGATAGCATCGTTTGCCTCTAAAGCCTCAATGGCACCATTAAATATACTTATTTTGTTGTTATTATTTACTTCGTTTCCATATGTATCTTTTACTTTACTACTTGTAAGTCCACATCCGCATTTAACAATCGCAACATTTGACAATTTATTAGCCACTTTATTATTTTCTTTATATGTATTACTGCATGGAAACTTTAAAGATATATATGTATTTTGATCCATTGCTAGTCCTTTAGGAACTAACAATACTATTCTTATAATAAGTGGAGTATTAACGTTACGGTCAGTAAAAATAGTATCGTATTCTGACATTGTAATTGCTTCTTCTTCATCGCCTAGTAAGACATAGCTTGCTTTTGTAATACCATCGTATTTCAAAGCATAGCATGTAGTACTAGTAATTGATGAAGCGGGCTTTACATTAATATCGATTCCATTTCCACCAACATTCTTATTTGGTGCAATCCATGAATATGTGGCAAGGATAGTTAATGATAAAGCTAAAAATATACATATAGATAGAAATATAATTCTACTTTTCATAATTATCTCCTTAAAAAAAACCAGTTAACTTCTTTTAAAAAGTAACTGGTTTTTAATTTACTGGATCAGTAACACTGAATGTAATTGCTACGCTTAAATTCTCAATTGTTAAAGAATTTTCACTTGTGCAATTTGTGTCTTGCCCTTCATACCATACATAAACATCAATTTGAATTGGTGTTGTAGTTGTAACAGTATTAGCTAAAATTAGAGTCGATTCAAAAGTAGATGATGCAGATACTGAAGATGTAGTGTATGCAGGCGTACCATCTTGTGTTCCTGAAATTCCAAGATATGATGTTTGTCCGCCAGTTACAGAATAAAAATAAACTTTATTATTTGTTGGGCATGCTACAGCAACTCTTAACGCTTTAGAAATATTACTTTGAGCATTAGCTCTAGTAACAACAATATTTGATACATATAAATTAGATAGTGTGTCAGCTGCTTGGCCATCAACTTTTACCCAGAATGTATGTTTCATTACGCTGTAAGTTGTTCCACTAACAGGAACTGTAGAAGTAGGTGTTACTTCAACAAATTCAGCACCAGTTTCAAGTGCACCTGTTGCGTAGTTGATGTAGTTAGCTTTCGTTTCGCTATTTGGAGCATAGAATTTTAATACTCCACTAGATAGCGTATCAATCGATGAAGCTGGAGACATCGTAGCAGCATCGTTAGATGCAATTGATGATGTAGCTGATACAGCATAACCTGTTGATTGATTATTTGAAATCAGCAAGTTCTTAACAGTTTCAGCTTGCACTTGCATTCCCTCAGCTTGAACATTTCTGTTTTCGCTTAACCATGCAAATGTAGCACCAGCTATTGCTATGAACGCTAACGATAACCATATTAGCGAAATGAATAGCTTTCCTTTCTTCATATTTTTCTCCTAAATGCCTTTTTATCCTTTTATACTACTTACATTATATTACCAGCATAATTAAGCAAACATTAACAAACAATTAATGACATAAAAAAAGACACTCTTGCGAGTGTCATATATTTAAATTACTTTTTATTGAGCAACTGGATCTTGTGTGCATTGGAATCCTACTGTTACGTATAATTCTTCAACGTTTACAGATTTTGCACTTGTACAAGAACCATCTTGACCTTCATACCATACATAAACATATACTGTTAATTCACTTGCACCAGCAGTTGCGCCAATGTTTAATGCGCCTAGTGTAGCAGTTTCACCAACAGTTGCAATAGTTTCATTAGAAGATGCAATAGTAGAAGTAATACCAGTACCAGCAGCAATAACACCACTATAAGGATTAGTGTAACCTGTAACAGGTGCGAAAATATAACCATAAGTTGTGCTACCATTTGTACAAACAACACCAACTCTTAATGCTTTTGAAATATCATTAGCTGGAGCAGTTGTTCCATCTGCTTTAGTAACAGTTACAGAGCTAACCCATACATTTGAGAATTTCATTGTTGCATCGCCAACAGCACTAATATAGAATGTGTTCTTAGAAACATATGTTTTACCACTTGAAACAGCAGCATCTGTAGCGATATTAGCAGCAGCAACTGAGCTAAATACTGTAGCAGCTGTAGCAGCACCAGAATCATAAACGATGGCTGCTCTATCAGCAAAGAAGAATGCACCAGCTTTTAATCCTGTAGTAACAGTATTTGATGTTGAAGCAGGGCTTAAAGTAGTTGTAGCAGTGTTAGTAGCTGTAGCTTTATAGTCGTATGCAGCTTTACCGCTATTTGTAATTAATAAGTTAGAAGCTGTTTCAGCTTGAACATGCATTCCATCAGCACTAACATTTCTGTTTTCTGCAAACCATGCAAATGTAGCACCAACTATCATAATCATAGTTAATCCTAACCACATAAAAGCAATTATAATTTTTCCGTATTTTTTCATTTTTTATCTCCTTGTTAATGAATGAATACCTAGTCTTTTATTCATTTTACACTTACATTATAATATATGCTCTATTAATCGACTATTAATCCACCATTAATATATGCTTTATATATAAGAAAAAAGCACTATTAATCATTTAATAGTGCTTTAATTTTGTCAATATTTTCCATTCCAAGCTTGTAACCGGCTTCAAATGCTAGATTTACAGTCTTAATTTGGTATTGTGAAGCATCTCCTAGATCTACTGGTAAAAGTAGATCTGCTTGTTCTTCATCTTTTTTATATTTGGCTACTGTAAATTCTAAGATATCAGTTGCTCTAGTTACAAGTTCAATTAGATTTTTGATTTTCTTAGTAGGTCGTACATCACCTAATACATCTACAGCTATTACAATATCTGCTCCCATTTCTCTAGTATATTTAATCGGAACTCTTTCGTTGATTCCACCATCAACAAGTAATCTACCATTATCTTTAACGGGTTCAAAAACAATTGGGATACTACAACTTGCTCTAACCGCTCTTAAAAGATTGCCATCATGATGCCATATCGTTTTACCTTCAAGTAAATCATATGATACACAAGAAAAAGGTATCTTTAAATTTTCAAAGGTAGCACCTTTTAAGAATTTAGCTAATACTTTTTCAAGTTTTGCTCCTTGTGCAAAACCTTTATTATTATAAGGAAATGGATCGAGAGCTAATATTTGAAATAATCTTAACTTTTTCGCAGATGCAATCATTTCATCAGGTGTCATCCCATATGCATAGCATGCTCCAACAATTGCACCCATTGAACATCCACAAATCCAATCGGGTTTGATACCATTTTCTTCTAATGCTTTTAAAAACCCAACATGAGCTATGCCTCTAGCTCCGCCAGAGCCAAGCGTTAATCCAAACTTTTTCATTATTCTGGTAAACTCCAAATTAAATCAGCTAAAGATGGGTAATCAATGAATGGATTTCTATTATTTTGATATGTATAAATTACATTATTTCTATTTCTTTCAAAATCATCAACAGGATCGATTCGATTCCATTCAAGCAATAACTCTAAATTACCAATTTCATATGTAGTTTTGCCTAAAGCATCGAATACTAATTCTAAATCAGCTTCACTAGATACATCGCCTTCATATCTAACAGCCATATAGAATAACATTCTCGCGATATCACCTTTAACTTCATCGCGTGGTTCAAAGTAATAATCTGATTTTTTACATTTACTAGAACCAGTGGCATATGTATCACTTACTACAGTTGTAGCAAGTCCAAATTCTAAATTACCGCGAGCTGAATTAACACTAACATCAGCTGGACGGATGTGGTGTGCATCATGGCCGGCAGTTAAACCAGTATCACCACCAAGTTTTGATAGTGGCCAAACGTGTTCTCTATTCCAACCATCTGCTTCGTTGTTTTGGGCAATGCCGCCACCTTGGCTTCTACCTGTATATAATAAAATCATTTTTGATGGATCATTAGGATCAGCATCAGATTGAGGTAGAATAGTTTTTAATTGGGCATAACTACCACTAATATGTTCATCAATTAAGTTATGCAATATTGCTTTGATATCGTCAGCTTCCATTTCTGGTAAGTATCCGATTGTAGAATAGTATGTTTCTGCAGTTAATTCTAATTCTTCTACACTAATTCTAACGTTTAATTCTTCACCATCACTAATAGTAGCTTTACCTTTTTTCAAACATATTAATATATTACTATCAGTAATTCTAATAACTGATGGGTCACTAGATGTATATGTTCTAGTAGTTTCTAGGCCAAATGTATTACCTACATATAATGTAGTAGCGAGTTTATCAATAGTAGTTCTATCGGCTAGTGAAGCGCCACTAAATTCTGTGTATTTTTCAGTAATTTCTTTATAACTATTTACTATAGGCGGTGTAACTGTACCACTACCGCTACCGCCTTGGCCTTCACCTTCACCAGTATTCGCGCCTTGCGATGAATCTTTAATATATATAACTAAAGTTTCATACCAATCTTCATATGTAACCATGACGATATATCTACCAGCTTTATCAAATGTATATGTTTTATCTAGCATATCACTTGTTAGTGGTATGTATTCCGCGTCATTACCATCGCCAACTTTAATTTTTATATCGCTAATATTAAATGAACTTAATTCATAACCATCAGAATTATAAATTAATTCATAACTATTTTGTTCACTACTTCCACACGCAACTAGCGACATAGTTAATATAAGAAGTATATATATAAATAATTTCTTCATTATGCTCTATTAATCCAATCAGTAATTATTTGTTTAGTATTGTAACCAGTCTTACGATCAATTTCTTTACCATCTTTAATTAATACTAAAGTAGGTATTGAATAGATACCGAATTTATCAGCTAATTCCTCTTCTTGATCTACATTTACTTTGATTACATATACTTTATCTTTTAATTCTTCTTTAATTTCTGAAATAATTGGCGCAAGCATTTTACAAGGTCCACACCAATCGGCATAAAAGTCAACTAATACTAAGTTATTGTTATTAATAATTTCATTAAAATTCATATCTAACACCCACATTTTTTAATATTATCTATTAATTAGATATATGCATTATACTAAATTACATATCTATTTTCAAGTTTAGCGCCTATATATAATAAAAAAGCGGGTATTTCTACCCGCTTTCATATCTTATTTTCTAGGGAATTTGATTGCAGCTTGTGCAGCAGCAAGTCTAGCAACAGGAACTCTGAATGGAGAGCATGATACATAATTTAGGCCAGCCTTATGATAGAATTCGATTGAATGAGGCTCACCACCTGTTTCACCGCAAACACCGCAGTGTAAATCAGGTCTAGTCTTTCTACCTAATTCTACAGCCATATTAACTAATTTACCAACACCCTTTTGGTCAAGAGTCTTGAATGGATCTTCTTCGAAGATCTTTCTGTTGTAGTAGTCAACCATGAATTTAGTAACATCATCACGGCTAAATCCATATGTCATTTGTGTTAAGTCATTTGTACCAAATGAGAAGAATTCAGCTTCAGTTGCAATTTCATCAGCAAGTAATGCAGCACGTGGGATTTCAATCATTGTACCTACATGGTATTTCATATCAATTCCAGCTTCTTTAATTAAAGCATCTGCAGTATCACAAATAATACCTTTAACCATCTTTAATTCTTTAACTTCTAATACTAGTGGAACCATAATTTCAGGAGAAACCATCTTACCGCTTCTCTTAGAAACAGCGATAGCAGCTTTAATGATAGCTCTAGTTTGCATTTCACAAATTTCTGGATAAGAAACTGCTAAACGGCATCCTCTATGACCCATCATTGGGTTGAATTCGTGTAAGCTTTCGCATTTAGCTTTAATTTGTTCAACGCTTCTACCAGTTGCTTTAGCTAATTCTTCAATCTTATCTTCTTCTTGAGGTAAGAATTCATGTAGTGGAGGGTCAAGTAAACGTACATTTACATTCATTCCATCCATAATTTCATATAAGCCTTCGAAGTCAGCTTGTTGCATTGGTTCTAACTCTGCTAGAGCAGCTTTTCTTTCTTCTACAGTATCAGCTAAGATCATCTTTCTCATAGAGAAGATTCTATCTTTATCAAAGAACATGTGTTCAGTTCTACATAGACCAATTCCTTGAGCCCCAAATAATTTAGCTTGTTTAGCATCTCTTGGAGTATCAGCGTTAGTTCTAACTAATAGATCACGTTTTTCATCAACCCATGCCATTAATCTTCCGAAGTAACCGCTTGATAAGTCTGGTTGAACTGTTTTGATTTCGCCTAAGTATACTTTACCAGTCGAACCATCAATTGAGAATGTGTGGTTTGGACCATATTCTTTACCATCAATTGTAACGATTCTTCTTTCTTCATCAATAATTGCAGCACCGCATCCACAAACGCAGCATTTACCCATTCCACGAGCAACTACAGCTGCATGGCTTGTCATACCGCCTCTCATTGTTAAGATAGCTTCACTTGCTACCATACCAATGATATCTTCAGGAGATGTTTCAGCTCTAACTAAGATAACTTTTTCACCATTGTTGTGACGTCTTTCAGCTTCTTCAGCGCTGAATGCTAACTTACCTGTTCCAGCACCAGGGCCTGCAGGAAGACCTGTAGCGATTGGTCTAGCTAAATCAAGTTCGTTTTTATCGAATGTTGGTAATAATAATTTATCGAATGATACAGGGTCAATACGAAGTACTGCTTCATCTGGTGTGATTAAGCCTTCATCAACCATATCGCATGCCATCTTTAAGGCTGCAGCAGGAGTACGTTTACCATTACGAGTTTGTAAGAAATATAGATTTCCTTCTTCTACAGTAAATTCCATATCTTGCATATCATGATAATGTGCTTCCATAGTCTTAATAGTTTCTACAAACTTATTATAAACTTCAGGCATTCTACGTTTTAATTCATCGATATGTAATGGAGTTCTAATACCAGCAACAACGTCTTCACCTTGTGCATTAGGTAAGTATTCTGCAGAAATAACTTTTTCACCAGTTCCAGGGTTTCTAGAGAATGCTACACCAGTTCCTGATGTTTCACCTTTGTTACCAAATGCCATCGATTGTACGTTAACTGCTGTTCCCCAAGAGTAAGGAATACCATTCATTCTACGGTAAACATTAGCTCTTTCGTTATCCCATGATCTAAATACTGCTTTAACTGCTTCGATTAATTGATCTTTAGGATCAGTTGGGAATTCTTCACCGAATACTTTCTTATAGTATTCTTTATATTTCTTAACTAATTCTTTTAATTCATCTGCTGTAACTTGAGTATCTAGCTTATAGCCTTTCTTTTCCTTTAAGTCTTCTAACATCTTATCCATTTCAGTTCTTGGATGACCTTTAGCAATGTTAGTGAACATTAAAACGAATCTACGATAGCTATCATATGCAAATCTTTCGTTATTTGTTTCTTTAGCTAATACTTCTACAGTCTTATCATTTAAACCTAAATTTAAGATAGTATCCATCATACCAGGCATTGAAACTCTAGCGCCTGATCTAACTGATACAAGAAGTGGATTCTTGTCTCCACCAAAATTTTTACCAGTTTTCTTTTCAACTTCCTTAACAGCTTCGAATATATCTTTTACGATATAATCTGGTAACATCTTACCGCTGTCGTAATAAAGTGTACAAGCTTCTGTAGTAATAGTGAATCCTTGAGGAATAGGAACACCGATATGTGTCATTTCGGCAAGTCCTGCACCTTTACCTCCAAGTAACTCTTTACCTAAGCCATAAGCTTCTTCAAACTGATAAACGTATTTTTTTGGCATAATTTTTTCTTCTCCTTTTCTAAAAATTTATAAATACATTTAAATTATTTACAATTGATTATAACTTAATATGCAATCATTAGCAAATATTTTTAAAGATTTGCTAATTACTCATCATCTTCGATATCTAATTTATCGTAATAATCGCTAAATTTTTCTTTCTTATCGCCAATTTTCCAAGCAAGACATGCATTTAAGTTAACATTTTCAGCACTACGATAAATATTGATATCTACATCTTCAAAATCTTTCTTTAAATTTTTAATTAATTCTTTAACTTCACGCCTTTTACTACTTAACTCACAAGATGCTACTGGGCACCCACAACTCATCGCACTAAATTCTGAAAAATGCATCCAATTTATGATATCTTTTTCTTTAATTAGACACATCGGTCTAATTAATTCCATGCCTTCAAAATTAGTACTGTGAAGTTTTGGCATCATCGTATTATATTTACCACCATATAATACATTAATTAATACCGTTTCAATAACATCATTAAAGTGATGTCCTAAAGCAATTTTATTACAGCCTAGAGATCTAGCAAATTCATATAAAAAGCCACGCCTCATTCTTGCACACATATAGCACGGATGATCCCCACCGACTTTTTTGGCTACTCTAAAGATATCTGATTCTTTAATTACAATAGGTATATTTAAATATTCACAATTTTCTTTTAGTTTAATTAAGTTTTCTTCGTTAAAACCAGGATTCATACATATATATACGACTTCAAATGGAAAGTCAGAATGCTTATGTAATTCTTGGAAAAGTTTTGCCATTAAAAACGAATCTTTTCCACCCGACATACATACAGCTACTTTATCCCCTTCCTTTAACATATCGTATTCTTGCAATGCATGAATAAATGGAGCATAAAGTTTGGTTCTATATTTCTTGATAATTGATCTTTCAATTTCTTTTAGTTCCATATATACCTCTTAATATAAAAAGATTGCGAATCGCAATCTTTTATTCTTTTTCGTCTGATCCTTGGTATGTTAATACCATATAGAATATACCAGTTAGGGCGCCAATTAGAACGATTGTTACTAATGCTTCCCACCACCAATATGTTTTTAATAAATATTTAGTATAACCAGATGCTAATGCATCGCCATTATAGCCAGCTATAAATGAAGCTAGTTCTTCATCTGTTAAATCGATATAGAAGTTATCCACATTTAGACTATTTGTAGCATCATATACATATCTAGTTTTATCATCATCTGGAGCTTCACTATGGCCTGATGATTTTTCATCATCGCAATGGATTGCTAGAGTAATGTTGTTAGATGGTAAATCAGTAGATTTAATTCTTAAAGAATAGATATATTGTTTACCAACTTTACTAGGATTCGCACCATAATCTACAAATACAAATGTTAAGAAATCCTCAGTATTAAATTCATAGTTTGTAGATTCAGAATCGGTATCAAAAGCATCGGCATTTCTGATTTGCATATAAGCTGTAGTTGCCGCATTATCTTCAGTAAATGTAGCGTTTGAATCACCTTCATTTAGATAATATAAAGCTGCATGATTTACATTGTGTAAAATGAAATAATAATATAATTCATATGTATATCCATCACCACTAGCATTTTCAGTTCTTTCTACTACTTGATAGATATCTAAAGTACCTAAAGTCTTATCTTCATCGTATTTAATTTCTTTAGTATCAAATAATCTAAATTTATCTTTTGAATAAGTTAGATATCCTTCTAATTGTTCTTTATAATTTTCTTTGTCGTTACCTTTACGATCATATTTTATATTAGCGAAATATGTATTTTCATATGTAGGTAGATGTCTTTTGTATGTATATCTACACATTAAAAATGCTACTGTTAGCGGAATAATAATTGCTAACACTAAAGCAACGATTTTAAATATTTTATACCCTCTATTTTTCATAATAGCCTCCGTATTTCCTTTTACATTATATCATAATCTATCTTTATTTCAATCGTTTAAAAAATATCGGTTTTGAATTTAAGAAAATTTTAAAAATATTTTTTGAATTTTCTTGAATTTTTAAAAATTTGTGCTACAATGTAGTTGTGAGGTGATAAAAAATGGCAATTACATGGTTCTCAAAAACCTTAAGAGGTTCTATTAGTATCTATGAAACTAATATTACCATCAACACAGTTGCAGCGGCTAATTTCAAAAATGCCTATTCAACACTTGTTGGATTTGATACCGAAAATAAGTCGTTAGTCATTAAAGCAATTTCCAAAGAAGAAATTGATATGGGATTGTACAACGAAACAGAATTGCATCCAATCGCTATTAAACCAAGTTATGGCAGAATTAGCGGTAAAAACATCATCAAAAACATATGTGAATTCTTTCCTTTAGATTTTAAAGCTAAGCAATTCTATAAGTTTTATACTAATTGGAATAAAGAGCAAAAGATGTTAGTTGTAGATTTAACAAAGGAGGTGGAATAAATGCTTACATTTTTAATTGATCTACCATTTGATCCATGGATCTTAATTTGGGCATTTATTATTATAGCTACAGTAGTTGTAGAACTAGCTACCGATAACTTAGTAACAATATGGTTTACCCTTGGCGCTGTAGTAGCCTTAATTACATTAGCATTTGGCGCTAGCGAATGGATTCAAATCGTAACATTTGTTGGATCTAGTGCAATATTCTTAGTGGCAACGCGTCCATTAACAAAGAAAATGATGCGTCGTTCAATCATTAGAACTAATGCAGATAAAGTAATCGGTACAATCGGTATTGTAACAAAACCATTTAGCGAAGGCGAAATCGGCGAAGTTAAAGTTGATAGCAACCTTTGGCGAGCAATTAACCTTGATGGTAAGAGCTTTGAAGAAGGAGAAAAGATAATGGTTGATGCCATTACAGGAACTAAACTTGTTGTTTCAAAATTAGAAGAAGAAAATAAAATTGAAGTATTATAAGGAGATATATAAATGAAAACATTATTTTTAGCAGGAATCGGTCCATTAGGAATCGTATTTATTATTATTGCAGTTATCGTATTATTGATTTTTATTAGTTGCATTCGAATTGTTCCTCAAGCAAATGCATACGTAGTAGAAAGATTAGGTGCATATCGTAAAACATGGGGCACAGGAATTCACTTTTTAGCTCCATTCGTAGATAGAGTTGGTAAAAGAATGTCATTAAAAGAACAAGTTGTAGACTTTGATCCACAACCAGTTATCACAAAAGATAATGTAACAATGCAAATCGATACTGTTGTATTCTATCAAATCACAGATCCAAAAGCATATGCATATGGTGTAGAAAGACCATCTGAAGCATTAGAAAAATTAACAGCTACTACATTACGTAACATCATCGGTGAAATCGAATTAGACGCAACTTTAACAAGTCGTGATTTAATTAATTCAAAGATGAGAAATATTCTAGATGAAGCTACAGATCCATGGGGAATTAAAGTTAACCGTGTAGAACTTAAAAACATTCTTCCTCCAAAAGATATTCGTGAAGCAATGGAAAAACAAATGCGTGCAGAACGTGAACGTCGTGAATCTATTTTAAAAGCTGAAGGTGACAAGAGAAGTCGTATCCTTCAAGCAGAAGGTTTAAAAGAATCAGAAATTCTTCAAGCAGAAGCTAAAAAAGAAGCTTTAATTCGTGAAGCTGAAGGTCAAAAACAATCACAAATTCTTCACGCGCAAGGTGAAGCTGAAGCAATCTTAGAAGTACAAAAAGCTACAGCTGATGGTATTAGATTATTAAAAGAAGCTGGCGCTGATCAAGCAGTATTAACATTAAAAGCATATGAAGCTTTAGCAGAAGTATCTAAAGGCCAAGCAACTAAGATTATTATCCCATCAGAATTACAAAGTGTAGCAGGTCTTGCTACAGCTGTTACAGAAGTTGTAAAAGGCGAAAAGAAATAATAAAAAATGTGCTAGTTAGATATCTAACTAGCCTTTTTTTATTGTCTTTTGTTTGCATATTTTGTAAAATATTCGCGAGAGGTGATAAATATGCAATTTGAATTAGAGTTTATTAAAGCCTTACAATCGATATCTAATGGCTTTTTAAATTTCGTTGCGTCTGCTATTTCATTTTTAGGCGAACAATATATGCTTATTATAATGGCAGCGATCATTTACTTTATCATTGATAAAGAATTTGGTGAAGTATTCTGTTTCACTACATTACTAAGTAATGTTATGAATGGTGTATTAAAATTATTATTTAATAGAACTAGACCATTCGTTAAAGATCCAGATGTAAAGAACTTAAAAGAATCAACAGCAACTGGTTCATCATTCCCTAGCGGTCACTCACAAGGTGCATCCGCAATGTATTTTTCAGTTGCTTATCATTATAAAAAGAAACTATTTTGGATTATAGCTTCAATTATTGTATTTTTAGTAATGTTTTCTAGAATTTATTTAGGTGCTCATTACCCAACTGATACAATCGCTGGTTGTGCATTTGGCTTAGTATTTTGTTTCTTAGGCCCATGGCTATATTCTAAATTTAGTAAAACTCCTGAACAAAAACTAATCTTCTTTAGTGCTATATGTTTAATAATTCTTCCATTTGTATTTATATATCTACCAAAAGATCGCGCAGAAGTATTATTAAGAAGAGATTTCTATACAGGATATGCTTGTATCTTGGCAGTTGGACCAACTGTATATATCGAAAATAAGATTACAAAATTTGATACAGAAGGTGTTCCATTATTAATGCGTATCTTAAGATGCGTAATTGCTATCGTTATCGTTCTTGCAATCTACTTTGGTTTAGTTACATTATGGCCAAATAAGATTATCATTTTAGATATGATAAGATATTTCGCATTATTATTTGTAGGTATTGGAATATATCCATTAATATTTAGAAATACTGCTTTGTTTAGAGCAAAGAAGAAAGAAGAAAAGGCTACTGAATAGTAGCCTTTTTATTTACCTAAACAAAATCTAGAAAACATCTCATCAACTAAGTCAGCTGTTGATAATTCTCCTAGTATTTCTAATAGATAATTATATGAATTAGTTAGATCGATATTTATTAAATCAATCGGATCATTATTTTCGATACCTTTTTTGGCTTCGATTAAGCTATCAAAACATCTTCTTAACAACCCCATTTGTCTAGAATTACCAATATAAGAAGAATCGATATCAGTTATATCACTTATTTGACAAATTTCTTTGATTTTTTCGGTTACTTTTTCGATATCATTTTCATTAAAACTTGATATCAATAAATAGTCATCTAATTCATCTAAATTTATCAATTTATTTAAGTCATTTTTATTAACAATTATGATTCTAGTTTTATCTTTAGTTTCTTTTAATAATTCGATATCAATTTCACTTAATTTTTCGCTATAATCAAATACTAAAATAACGAGTTCTGCTTCCGATAAAACTTGTTTAGATTTATTAACGCCAATTTGTTCTACTTTATCGCTTGCATCTCTAATTCCAGCGGTATCAATTAGGTGTAATAAAACACCACCAACATTGATATTACCTTCAACGATATCTCTAGTAGTACCAGCAATATTAGTAACGATTGCTTTATCTTCTTTAAGTAATGCATTTAGCAAACTTGATTTACCAACATTAGGTTTACCAATAATAGCCGTTTTGATACCATTTTTAATAATACTAGCTTGTTCAGCTTTATCAATAATTGCTTTAATATCGCTAATTAACATATCTACATTTGGTTTTAAGATATCAGTTGTAACTTGAATTTCATCTTCATATTCTGGATAATCGATATTTACTTCAATTTCTAAGATACATTTTAAGATCTTTTCTTTGAAATTAGATATCAACTTTTTAGTTTCACCGCTTAAACCATAATTAGCCATCTTTAGGCTAGTTTTAGTTTTAGCTTCGATTATATCCATTACTGATTCAGCTTGAGTTAAGTCAATTCTACCATTTAGATATGCTCTTTTAGTAAATTCGCCAGGTTCTGCTAGTCTTGCTCCCTTGGATAATACTAATTCTAATATCTTATTAGTTACATATATTCCGCCATGGCAATTAATTTCTACTACATCTTCGCGCGTGAATGTTTTTGGCGCCCTAAAGACGCTAACTAATACTTCATCAATCACTTCATTATTATCATATATATGTCCATATGTGATTGTATGTGATTTTACTTTAGTTAAATCTTTATTTTTAAATATCGAATTGACGATATTTATGGCATCATCACCGCTCAATCTGACAATTGATATCGCACCATTAGCTAAAGCGGTAGAAATCGATGCAATTGTATCCTTAAAATAACTATACATATACTATTCTTCCTTTTTTCCATTTTAACATATAAATAATAACTTAACAATTAATTTTGCTATCTTGCAATTATCATTTTATATGCTATAATGAATTAACAAATTCTAAATTTCTTATTATTTAACATCTGGAGGTATAAAAAATGATTAAATGTGGACTATTAGATTTAAAAGAAAAAGCGAATGCTTTATTCAACATCAATAACATATCTCATGACTTAAAAGTTAAATTAATTTACACATCTTTAGCATTCGAATATCCTAATATTTCTTATTCTGAAGTTGAAGATATCTTAAATGGTAAAAATAACGATGCAGCGTTACTAGTAAATAACCAAAATAATGCTTTTGAATATATCGTTTCATTAATTAAAAGTGGCGAAGAGTTAAACGAAAATAAACTTAAAGACTTACATGAAATTTTAATGAAAGATATCTTAGAAGTTAGCGGATTATATCGCAATGTAGATATATCAATTAAAGGATCAAATCATACACCTCCAAGTCATATCAAAGTATATGATAGAATGGGTAAATATTTTGATTTTCTAGCTCAAGATAATAATGATTTATTAGAATATATTTCATATAGTCATTTACAACTTGCAAAAGTTCATCCATTCTTAGATGGAAATGGCAGATGTGCAAGATTAGTTCTAAATTATGAACTAATGAAAAATGGTTTTGCACCTGTTTATATTCTTCCAGAAGAAAGAAACGAATATTACAATACTTTAGAAGAATTTAAAGTAAATAAAGATTCTAATCCATTTAAAGAATTCTTAGCAAAAATCGAGCAAAGAACTTTAGATGAATTAGCATAAAAAAATAGGTTACAAATGTAACCTATTTTTTATATGTGATTTCACCATTAATTATTACTAAAGATATATCTATATTTTCATCAAATAAAACTATATCAGCATCATATCCAACTTTTATTTCGCCTTTTAGACAATTTCCACCTAATGCCTTTATCGGATTAACAGTAATCATCTTAATCACGTCGACTAAACTAATTCCTGCATCCATCATAGTTTTAACTAATCTATCAGCGGTTGCAACGCTACCAGCAAACGCGCTTTTATCCATTAATTTAGCCACTCCATCTTCGATTATACACGGAGTACCTTCGTCGATTTTTCCTAAATATGTTTTTTTTAAGTCAGTCGATGCAGCGCGCATCGCATCAGTTATTAATAATATATGGTTATGATCTTTGAATTTGCATATATATTTTATTAAATCTAATGGTAAATGGGCTCCATCTGCGATAATTTCGATATCTAAATTGTCCATTAAATAGCCTGCTTCAACAATACCTAAAATTCTATATCCATTTTTTCTTGTAATCGTAGAACAAGCGGAATAAAAATGAGTAATTATGTTTGCACCAGCACAAGATGCCTCTTTTACTTGATCAAATGTAGCTTCGCTATGACCAATTGATACACTAATATTGTTTTCTTTTGCTAATTTTATTATATCTAATGCGCCATCAAGCTCTGGGGCGATAGTTATACGCGATATAGCGCCATTTGCTATAGATAATATATCTTTAAATTCATCTATATTAGGTATAGATATATGATTTTTATTAATTGCACCTGCTTGTGATTTATTAATATATGGACCTTCTAAATGTAAGCCTAATAAATTACAATAATAATTATTAGCGTTTTGATATCTAATTATTGCATTCTTTAATTCATCAATTGGACAAGATACGATTGTAGGTGCCATTGATGTAGTCCCGTGAATCATATGTACATATGTTATTTTTTCATATGATTTAATATCTTCATCAACAAAATCATATCCGCCGCCACCATGAATATGTACATCTACAAATCCTGGACTTAAATATCTACCTTTTCCATCGATATAATTATCGCATTTTATGTCTTTTTTGATATCAATTATTTTTCCATCATTAATTTCAATACAATAATTATTTAATATTTGACTAGTTGTAATAATATTCACATTTTTAATAATCATTTTATATCTAATAAGCTTGCGCTTTCCTCATCTAAATAAATTGTAGCGTTATTGTGTCTACGCATAATTGTTGCGGGACATTGTTCGCTAATTGGTAAATTGATTGTATCATATACAGCTTGTGCTTTAGTAGACCCAGGCACACTGCATATTAGATATGTGGCAGAGAATAAAACTGGAATGGTTAGCGTTTTTGCTTCTTTAGGTACATCATCAATTGTTTTAAAACATCCGTCATGAACTTGCTGGTTTCTACATTTTTCATCTAACTTTACTATTTTAATTATTTCTTTATCGTTAAAATCAGCAACTCCAGGATCATTAAATGCAATGTGACCATTTTCCCCGATTCCTAAAAACACCACATCTATTGGATGAGTTTTTATTAACGATGCATAATCTTCTTCGCAACATATATAAAATATGTTTTTAAAAGTGACCTTTGAAAACATATGTTCGTTTAAATAATGAGCAAAAGACGCTTCATTATCCATACCAAAACCAACATATTCGTCCATATGAAAAGCATTAATTCTACACCAATCGATATCTTCATCTTTTAATAAATATTTTAATGTTTCATTTTGCGATGGTGCAGCCGCAAAAATAACATTAATTTCATCGTTTTTTGTTAATAATTCTTTTAATATTTTTGCTCCATCGCCGGCAGCAGCTTTACCTAATTCTTCACGATTAGTAGATATATTAATTTTTAATTTTCCTTTACTATAAATAAGACACATAATCTTATCCTCCGCTACCATTATAATTAATTTTTCATATATAAACAATAAAAAAGGGTAACTGTTGTTACCCATCAATATTATTTAGCTTTATATTCAATCCATAAGCATCTATTTGGTTCTTCGCCTTCAGAATGAGTAGTAACTGTTGTCCATGAAGATAGTTTATCATGGATAATTTTTCTTTCATATGCATTTAAGTTATCGATTTTAATAACTTGTTTAGTCTTAGTTACTTGTTTAGCATAATCAACAGCCATCTTTTCTAAAGTAGCTTCACGACGTTTACGATATCTACCAACATCTAGTAAAACAGTCTTTTGTTCTTCTTCAGAATAATATTTATTAACGATTATATTTAATAATGTTTGAATAGCTAAAAGATGTTTAGAATTCTTACCAATAAATACGCCATTCATATCTTTAACATCAATACTAAATTCGATTGTATTGCCTCTAGTCATTTTTTCGATATATCCTTTAGCGCCAAAATCATCTAAGATGCTTTGAAGAAAAGCTTTAGCTTTGTCAACACCATCAACGATAGTGATAACTTCCACACCGCCTTCGACTTTTGATGCATCTAATTCTTCTTTATCAACGCCAAATTCAATAGCTGCTAAATTTAGTGCTTCTTCGCAACTATCTACATTAAATATTTTTGCTTTCATGTATTACATTCCTCTTTCTGTTTTCTTTCTAAGTTTTTCTAAACGTTTTTCGCTTTGCATTGCTCCAAGTTGAGCTTGTAAAGCTGAATAAATATTACCAACTAACCAATATAAACCAAGTCCAGCGGGTCTTCTTATTACTAAGAATACCATCATTACTGCCATACCATATAACATAATGTTCATCATTAATGTTGTTTGTTTTTGTTGATCAGTTTGTTGAGGACGGCGATATTCTGGAATAGAAGATTGTGATTTTTGTTTTTGTTTCTTTTGTCTAAGTTGTGATAATAAGATACTAGCAACTTGAGTGATACCTACAAGGCCGGCTAAAATGTAAATTGCCCATTTATCACCTGATGTTGCAGCTTCATCAGATATTTGGATTGTTAAGTTAATTCCAAATAAAGTTGTATGACCAGCGAATATATCTTTTAACCAGTTTGATCCTTCTAGAGCAAATGTTGCTGGCATTCTACTAACTGCATTAAAGAATCCGATGAATATTGGCATTTGAATAAATGGCATTAAGCAACTAGAAACACCAATTCCATATTTCTTATATAGTTGCATAGTTTCCATCGACATTCTTTGTTTAGATTGTTGATCATCTTTACCGGCATAACGCTGTTGAATCTTGTCTAATTCTGGTTGCATTAATTGCATCTTTAATGACATATCGTTTGTCTTAGCATAAATTGGCCAAGCAATTGTTCTAACGATTAAAGTAGTTAAAATAATTGCTACACCATAATTGCCAAAGGCAACACTTTTACCCATCAACCACATTATTCCAGCAATCGGATAAACAAATATATCCCAAAAACCAGTAAAGCCAATTAGTGGTTTATATAGTTCAGCTTCGTTAGTGTTACGATTAGCACAACCAACTAAAACACTTAAACCAACAGTGATTACTAATATAAGAATATATTTATAATAATCTTTGCGAATTTTGTGCATTTTTATATCCTTTCTATTTATTAATTTTATTCAATATTTTATTAAACAATTGTTCGATTTCTTTTTTCTTTAAATCAAAACTTAATTCTGTCGCATTGCTTTTAATAACAATTAAGCATTGTAAACCAGTTAGCTTGTCGAATAAGCTAGTTCTTACTATTTCCCTTACTACTCTTTTCTCGTAATTACGAGCGGGAGAAGAACCACATTTTTTGGAAACCGAAACCGCAATTTTAGCCTCATTACACATATCGTAATATATGGCGTAATATTTATTTCCAACGCTATTTTTCTTGCTAACTAATTTTTCAATATCTTCGTTATGTTTTAGTACATATTTTTGGTTCATAAGGACCTCCAAAATAAAAGACCTCTGGTTTATTTTTTTTGACTAAACAAGAGGTCCGAGATTTTAAATTATTATTAAATTACGCAGTTAATACTTTGCGACCCTTTGCACGACGACGTGCGATAACACTTCTGCCACCAACTGTCTTCATTCGAGCACGGAATCCGTGAGTAGTTACTCTTTTGTGTTTGTTTGGTTGGAATGTTCTTACTGTTGACATTGAGAGCACCTCCTATACTATTTCTATCGTTAAGATTATACTAATTTATTAGTTTTCTGTCAATCTTTTTTTTATTTACATGTATCTATTTAGATATCGTTTTGTTCTTTTTTAGCTCTTTTTGCACGAATTGCTCCAAGCACTACTACAACACTAATACAAATAACCGTTAACGCAACCGCACTAATAGCAATTACTTTATTAATTGTTTTAGCGGTAAATACATTACATGTTGGGGCTTCAATTTCTTCTACATTTGCTAATAATTCTTCCATATCGCTAAAATTAGCTTTGTAATGGATTTCATATTCTTGATTATCGAAATAACATATTAGTTTACATGCGATTCCGCTCGCGCCTAAATTACTAATTACACGCTCACTTGCTACACTCCAAGTACTATTATTATGTCCATATACACCAACAAATGGTAATAGTTCATCATTAGTAATTAACCAACTTTGCATATCGATATGGAAATGTTTAACTGTAGTAGTAGAAATACGCATTGTGACTAAATAATCATCGCCATCTTTACTAGCAACTGTGAAAAATCTAAACTGTACATCATCAAATGTGAAGAAATTACCATTAGTGTAATCTTTTAAATTTTTAGGCTTATCAAATATTACTTCTTTAAATGTTTTAATCTGGCGCTCGCCATTTGAATCAATATAATTTACTTTACCAAAATATGCTTTTGGTTCGTGTCCTTCACCTACACTTGATGTACGCGCCCAAGAAGTAGTTCCACTACTTACTTCAGATAAATAATATTCGTTACCATTTACTTGTTTTAATTCCGATTGATACTTAACAATTGTAAATTGTTGATCTGTTTTATCTACCTCAGATGTCCTACTATTGATAGCTGTTCTTATTGCATAAGATTCTAAAACTTTCTCGCCATTAAATGTTCTTTTATAAACCACTTGGAAAGAATTGTTTAATTCTGAATATTCAGTATGATGGCTATAATTTGGCTCTACATAATAAGAATACTTCGGATTAATAGCTATTAATATTAAAACTAAGCAACCTATATATAGGAATGTTATTATAGCGAGTGTCGCTACATTAAATTTACCAATTAGCTTTGCGATATTTTTCATTTTGCACCTTTTTTATATATGTTAACTAATAAGATTTTATCTAATAACCGCCTTTTTTGCAAGTATAACTTGTTTTGCTTAACTTTCAACTTATCCACACGCTAGATATTTATTGAAGTTTGTGGATAAGTTTAGTTAGTAATATTTAATTATTCATTTTTATGCTTTTAAAAATCCATTATTTGTGTTATGATTTGATTTGAAGTGACAAGTAGGTGAATTTATGTTTGATAAAGAATTATCAATTTTTAAAGAAGCGCTAATTAATTTTAAAAACGATCAATTATCTAAAGGTAACGGCAGTGCTGTAACTGTGTTTGAAGATGTTTTTAAAGATATAAATAGCATTCATAAAGTTGAAAACAATTATATATATGTAATAGTTAGTGATATTCTTACAAAATTCAAAATTGATAAGTTTTATTTAATATCTCTAAATGATTATGTAAAATCGCTAACAAATGGAGAACTTGGATTGAAGTTTATTACTTTAGAGGATGCTAAAAAAGAAGAAATTGCTTTAGCTCCCGCTCAAGATAAAGAAAAAATTGATCCAGAACGTAGTAAGAGATTGCTTAGACCTGAATTTACATTCGAAAATTTTGTAGTTGGCGAAAGTAATAGATTCGCATATACCGAGGCAAAACAAGTTGCAAATTCTCCATATGCTTCATTTAACCCATTATATATTATGGGCCATGTAGGTCTAGGTAAAACCCACTTAATGCAAGCTATTGGACATTATGTATTAGATAATAATATGAAAGCAAATGTTATCTATACTAGCGCAACACAATTTGCGGATGATTATTTTAGAGCTACAATGACTAAAAATCCTGATGATATCATTAAATTCTCTAAATCTTATCAAGAAGCAGATTTATTATTAGTAGATGATATCCAATTGTTAGAAAATAAAGAAAAATCTCAAGAAGAATTCTTTAAATATTTCGATTATTTACACGAACATAATAAACAAATAGTAGTTACATCTGATCGTCCTGCTAGTGAACTTAAAATTATGGCTAGATTAAAATCTAGATTTAGCTGGGGTGAAGTAGTTCAACTTGGTATTCCTGATGTAACTTTAAGAATTAATATTTTAAAGCGTAAATTATCATTCTTAATCGCTAATCCTAACGATGTTCCAGAAGAAGTGCTAGAAAGAATCGCATCAATCTATAAAAACAATGTTAGAGAACTAGAAGGTGCGCTAAGAACATATGTAAATTACTGTTTATCTTTTGAAAGTGAATTTAATGTGGATAACATTCAAAAAGCATTAGGTGCACATCTTCCAAAAGATACAATCGAATTTAAAAATGATGATGTAAGAATTATTAAAGATGTTTTATGCACATATTTTAGAATTAGTGAAAAAGATTTAATATCAGATTCAAGAAAAAGCCATCTAGTTTATGCTAGAAATTTAGCATTTTATTTAATGCGTGAAGATTTAGGCTTACAATTGAAAGAAATTGGTGTCTTATTTGGTAATAGAGATCACTCTACAATCCTTCATGGGTACGACAAGATTAAAGAGTTATTAGAAAATGATACTAATGTTGTTTCTGATATTGATTATATTAGGAAAAAATTCAAAGAAAGCATTGCGTCTAACGATTAGTTATCCACTTATCCACATGCTTAATAATAATACAAATAACTATCTTAAATAAAAAAGAGGTGCAAATATGAATTTCGTTATAAATCGTGATCTATTTTTGTCTAACTTAAACGATGTTTCAAAAGCAATGTCTAACAAACCACAACAACCAGTAGCTGCTGGAATTAAAATTGATGTTAAAGATGATTCAATTAGTTTACTTGCTACTAATTCGGAGATTGCAATTCAAGCTATAATTCCGATTACTGCTCAACTTTCAATCGAAAGTACAGGAACTGTTGTTTTACCTGGTAAATATTTATTAGATATTGTAAAGAAAAGTGAAGCTAAAGATATTAAAGTTACTAAGTTTGAAACTAATGTAGTAAAAATTATTGCAGGCAGAAGTGAAGTAACTATGAATACGTTAGATGTAGAAGCATTTCCAATTGTAAATCTTGATCGAAATGGCGTTGAATTATCAATTGATGTTTTGAATTTAAAACAAATAATAAAAAAGACAGCATTTGCAGCTGGAAATCAAGATGAACAATTAGTATTAACTGGTGTAAATGCAGTAACAAATGGTAATAAATTAGAAGTTGTAGCAACAGACAGATATCGTCTTGCTAAAAAACACATTATTTTCCCTAATGAATTAGAAAAAATCAGTGTTATTTTTCCATCAAAGAGTTTAGATGATTTAAATAAGATATTAGATGACTCAGAAGATATTGTTAATATTAACATTTCTTCAGCTAAAGCTGTATTTACATTTAAGAACATTACATTTAGAACTAGATTAATAAAAGGTGCATTCCCTAACACTGATGCAATCATTCCTCATGATTTCATTACTAAGATTAAATTTAATAAAGCTGATTTAATGGCTACAATCGATCGCGCTAGCTTATTTGTAGCTCAAGATGCTACAAGTATTATCAAGTTAGCACTAAATAAAGATGGTAATGTATTAATTTCTTCAGTAAATAATGAAATTGGATCAGTAGAAGAAATAATTAAACCTATTAGTTGTTCTGATATTATCCCATTCCAAACCGCTTTTAGCTATAGATACTTACTAGATTCTATAAAAGCACTAGATTCTAACGAAATTATTATTTCATTTACTGGCGAAATTAAACCGTTTGTTTTAACTGGCGAATATGATATTAACTATATTCAATTAATTGTTCCAGTTAGAGCGTAAATAAATACATAAAACTGTATATAAAACAAAAAGATAACCGTCTGGTTATCTTTTTTTACATATTTATGTATTTATTTAATCTAAATTTAAACTCTTAAACAAGTGAGTTAGTTCTTTTTCCAATTGATCTTTAGCTTTTTGATCATATGGAGGTAGTTCTACCTTATCGAAAGCACTAATTCCTTCAGTTTGTAAGTTCTTAATTATAGATTTATCAGAAATAGCAGGTAAAACTATTGCAGAAGATGTGTATTCACTAGCTTCTTCTTGCAATTTATCTAAAGAAAGTTTAGGAGCTCTTTTGTTTTTAGCGTATCCATTAGGTAAAATGTACTTTATTTTTGATAAATCAATGTCATTATCAATAAAATACTGGATTGTATTGAAGAATCCACCTAATCCTAAGCTGTCTAGACCTACTACAATGATTACATGATCACTCGCATCAAGCAATACTTCAGTTAATCTTGAGCTAGATGGAGGGAAATCAAAGAAAATATAGTCGAAATACTCTGCATATTCTTTTAAAATACGGTTAATTACCTTTTCTTGGGCTCTTTCAAGGGTTAATTTCAACGAAAGCTTGTCTGTATTAAGAGTTTTTATCAAATAAAGGTTTTCTCTAACCTCTAAAAGCACATCTCCCATCTCTGCATAGCCTGCCATAAGGAATTCAAAGTAGTCATCATTGCGTTCTGTGACCAAATCCTCCTTTCCGAAGATCTTAAAAACACTGTTTTGGTCATCAGCACTAAGAACAAGTACTTTTTTACCTTGCGAAGCATAGAAATGAGCCAAATAACTGATGATTGTGGTCTTTCCTACACCACCTTTTTTACAAAAAGTAGAGATTAATGACATAATTAACGTCCTTCTTTGTTCAATCTAGCCTCTACAGCCTCTTCAATGTACGTAGAAATCTGGATTCCAGTCATTGCAGCAGCCACTTTTAAGCGTCTGTGAAGAGCTTTATCCATAGTAGCTGTGTACTTAAGTCTAGAACCATCATTTACCTTAGGTGCTGGCACTGGAGTTGATGCAGGTTGTGGAGCCTGTGGACTCTCTAGCGGGTTAGTCCTTTTTTTGAATGGCATACCATTGTTTGAATTCATATATTTACCTCCTACTCAAGTTAAAAATTGTCAATATTTATGTATAACCTTATAAAAATATTTATTGCTTTATGTATATACATATAAAAATAATTCTTGTTTTATGTTTTTATGTAAATATGTAAAATAATAATTATTTTTGTATGTATTTATTTACTCTTTTAAACCCTCAAAAACATCTAAAAACAGCTAAAAATCGCATTATCTCAGACTTAGTGTTTTTGGATACCGCTTAAAAAACAATTCTTGCAAAAAATAAGCCTGAAATTTAGCCTCAAATCGTTTTTATATCCGGATGTTAAAACTTATTTGCCCCCAGGGGTGTCGAACGATTCTAAAAGAAATTTTAAGGATGTCGATTTTTGCATTTTTGGTGGGTTTTGACCATCTGCAATCATGATCTAAAACAAAACCATACATTTTTATGTAAAAGAATAAAATAATATTTATTTTTATACATACAACCATACAATAATAATTATGGTTATACATAAATACATAAAAATGTATTAATCGAAGCAAACTAATTAGCTGATTAAACCTTTTTAAGACTAAAATTTCCCAAAAAAATGATCTAAAATTCCATGAATTGAGACGCAGTTTTTGCTGCTTTACAAGCCTTGCCCAAAATACCTCTAAAATAGCAGTATTTTTGCCTTGATTTTAGCTTTTAAACAAGCATCTTTCGCGATCAACTCAAAAATTTGCTTCTTACACTTAAAATTATACCCTTTTTTAGCGTATTTTCAAGAATATTTACATAAATATTTACGAAAATTTATACATTTTTACATAAAACCATAAAAATTTAAGATTCTTTTCGCTGGTTCTCACGATTATTTTAAAAATGTCGCAGAAAATCTCACAAAATTACCGGATTTGTGGGGTGATTAACGTGTGTTTTTATAAATTTTTATGTAAAACCATAAAGATGTATAGATTTAATTACATTTTTAGGTATTCTATACAGTTTCTACAACCTAAAATCCTACAAAAACACCAAATTAATCCTAAAAATAAGTATTTATTTACATAAAACCATAAAGATGGACCATATATTAATCAAAAAATTAGTTTTTGAGCAAAAAATAAGTAAATATTTATGGTTTTACATAAAAGCAGACTTAAAAATTGCTTTGTATTGAGATAAATATTTAAATTGAAAAGACGAGCAAAATCAAAAAATTGATTATAAGCGAAAAAATCGGCTTATTTTTTAAAATTTCTAAAACTTTTTAAATAAAACACTATGAAAGGCAAGCAAAATGTAGTATAATCTATATAGTATTAGAAAAGGATTTTGCTATGAAAACTATCTATATTCACTCTGAATACATTACATTAGGTCAATTACTCAAATTTGCGGGTATTATTAGGAATGGTGGGGAGGCAAAAAGCTACCTTGCTACCCATGAAATTAAGGTAAATGGCGAATTTGACAACCGTAGAGGCAGAAAACTCCGCGATGGCGACCAAGTATTCATTGATAATAAGGATTTTTTAATTAAAAACAATGTTTGCACTGAATAAAATCAGCCTTAAAGGGTTCAGATGCTATAGCGATGCATCTTTTTCCTTTTCTAATAACAATAAGATCATATTTTGTGGAAAAAACGCGAGCGGTAAAACAAGTTTAGTAGAAGCAATTCACTATTTAGCATTCGCCAAAAGCTTTAAAACTAGTAAAGATGAAGATTTAATAGCCAATTTAAACAATCCTACATCCACAATGTACATCAAAGGTGAGTTTAATGACTCCACAGTTACAGAAATTGGATATGACGGCGTAAATAAGCTAATTAAAACTAATGGCAAGAAAGTAAAATCAATTAGTTCGATGGTTGGATACTTTATGATTGGCTTATTTTGCCCAGAAGACTTACTTTTAGTTAAAGGTGATCCTAAAAATAGACGTCGATATATTGATTTAAGCTTGTGTCAAGTTGATAAAGAATACATGAAAGCATTACAGGTTAATAAAAGCGCATTAAAAGAAAGAAATGAGTACTTAAAATCCTTAGATTGCGATGCATCAAAGCTTAATCAAACATATTTAGATGCAATCACAAAAACTTACATTGATTCATGCGAAATTATTGAGAAAAAAAGAGCAAAATTTGTTGAAGAAATTAATGCAATTTCTAAACAAGTTGTGAGTCAAATTAGTGATGAAAAAGATAGCATAAATTTGAGTTTTATTTCGAATGTAAATGTGGATAACTTTTGGATAACTTATAAAGATAAAATTATGCACGATTTATATGCGAAAACTACTACTTGGGGACCACAAAGAGATGATATTTTGATTGAAATAAATAATCAAAATGCAGCAGCTTCTGCATCCCAAGGACAAATCAGAACTGCATGTATTTCTTTAAAGCTTGCAGTAGTAGAATACTTCAAAAAAATAACACAAAATATCATCATAATTTTAGATGATGTATTTAGTGAATTAGATGAAATTAGACAAAATAAAATACTTGATTTTTTTGATAATAATTATCAAGTATTTATTACTACAACAAATATAAATTTATTAACAAAAAACGCATTAAAAAATAGCGAAATTATTGAGATAACAAGAGGTGAATAATATGGCTGAAGAAAAGTTTGAAGAATTACAAAAACAATTCGATAAAAACCAAGCTGATTCAAGCGTAACTCAACACGATGAAGATGAATATGGTGCCAGCTCGATTACATTGCTAGAAGGTCTTGAAGCTGTTAGAAAAAGACCAGGTATGTATATTGGTTCTACAGGCCCAAGAGGACTTCACCATTTAGTATGGGAAATCGTCGATAACGCAATCGATGAAGCTTTAGCAGGATTTTGTACACATATCGAAGTTGAAATTTTACCAGGTAATGAAATATGTGTTACCGATAACGGCCGTGGTATCCCTGTTGGTATCCATAAGAAAACTGGTAAGAGTGCTCTAGAAGCAGTTTACACGGTATTGCATGCCGGTGGTAAGTTTGATGGCAAGAGTTATAAAGTATCAGGTGGTTTACACGGTGTTGGTGCATCAGTAGTTAATGCATTAAGTGAACATTTACGTGTAGAAGTACATCGTGAAGGCAAAAAATACGAACAAGAATATGTTCGTGGTAAACCTCAATACTTAGTTAGAGAAATTGGTGAGACTCAAAATCACGGGACAAAGGTTAGATTTAAACCAGATGCTTTGATTTTCGAAGAAACTCAAACATTTGACTGGGAAACTCTTCGTACAAGACTTCAACAGTCTGCCTTTCTAAATAGAGGCTTACGTATTAGCTTAGCTGATCATAGAGATCCAGATAAACCAAGAGAAGTAACATATTGTTATGAAGGTGGTATTAGAGAATATGTTCAATATTTGAATAAATCTAAAACACCAATTCATCTACCAATTATTTATTGTTCTGGAAGTATTGATAATATCGAAGTTGAAATTGCGATGCAATATACTGAAGATTACAATAGCAATGTTCACTCATTTATCAATAATATCTTTACTCCAGAAGGTGGTACTCACGAAGAAGGCTTCAAGCTAGCCTTAACAAGAGTACTAAATAACTATGGTAAAAGTGCTAACATTTTACGTAAAGAAGAAGCATTTAATGGTGATGACGTTAGAGAAGGCTTAACAGCTATTATTGCTTGTCGTCATCCTAACCCTCAATTTGAAGGACAAACTAAAGCAAAACTTGGTAATACTGAAGTAAGAAGAATTGCATCACAAATCTTATCAGAAGGTTTAGATACTTTCTTAAAAGAACATCCAACTGATGCAAAGAATATCGTAGAAAAATCTATTTTAGCATCACGTGCTAGACTAGCTGCTAAAAAAGCAAGAGAAGCTACGCGTAGAAAGAGCCCTCTTGAAGCATTAGGTATGGCTGCAAAGCTATCTGATTGTCGTGTTAAAGATCCATCTTTAGCTGAAATATATTTAGTCGAAGGTGAATCTGCCGGCGGATCTGCTAGACAAGGAAGAGATTCTTACTTCCAAGCAATCTTACCTTTAAGAGGTAAAGTATTAAACGTAGAAAAAGCAAGACTTGATCGTGCTTTAGGTAATAAAGAAATTATCACTATGATTCAAGCATTTGGTACTGGTATTAGTGAAGAATTTAATATCAATAATCTTAGATATCATAAGATTATAATCATGACCGATGCCGACGTCGATGGTGCCCACATCAGAACATTGCTATTAACGTTCTTCTATCGTTTCTTAAAACCACTTATTACTGGTGGATATATATATGTAGCTCAACCTCCTCTATATAAAGTAAGTTATGGAAAGAGAGTTGAATATGCATATACTGATGAGGAACAACAAAAGATTTTAGATTCATTCCCTAAAGGTGCTAGACCTGCAATTCAACGTTATAAAGGTCTAGGTGAAATGAATCCAGAACAACTTTGGGAAACAACTATGGATCCTAAAGCTAGAACATTACTTCAAGTATCTTTATCAGATGCAATTGAAGCTGATGCCACATTCAGTATGTTAATGGGCGATGATGTAGAACCTAGAAGAGAATTTATTGAAGAAAACGCAGTATATGTCGAGAACTTAGACATTTAATTAGGTGCATAATATGAGTGAAAAAGATTACTTTTTTGATGATGATAATAATTTAGAAGAAGAAAAGCCAAAGTATGTGGAAGAAGATGAAGATGTAGTAGTCGATATTCCTGAACATATTGAAGGTCATCACAACGGTGGTATTAGAGAAATAGATTTAAACACTGAAATGCGTAAATCTTTCTTATCATATGCGATGAGTGTAATCGTAAGCCGTGCAATTCCTGATGTAAGAGACGGATTAAAGCCAGTTCATAGACGTATTTTATACGGAATGAATGAATTAAGCGTATATCCAAATACTCCTCATAAGAAATCAGCACGTATCGTTGGTGAAGTAATGGGTAAATATCACCCACATGGTGATAGCGCAATTTACGAATCAATGGTAAGAATGGCTCAAGATTTCTCATATCGTTATCCACTAGTAGATGGCCATGGTAACTTTGGTTCAATCGATGGCGACTCTCCTGCTGCTATGCGTTATACAGAAGCAAGAATGAGTAAAGCTGCGATGGAACTTCTTCGTGATTTAGATAAAAACACAGTCGACTTTGCAGATAACTACGATGGATCTGAACAAGAACCAACAGTTTTACCTTGTAAATTCCCGAATTTACTAGTAAATGGTGCTAGTGGTATCGCTGTAGGTATGGCAACAAATATTCCTCCTCATAACTTAGGAGAAGTAATTGACGCAATCTTAGCTATTATGAAAAACCCTGATATCACAATTGAAGGAATAATGGGTTATATTAAAGGTCCAGATTTCCCTACTGGTGGTTGCATCATGGGTATAAGCCAAGTAAGAAAAGCTTATATGACTGGAACTGGTACAATTGCAGTTAGAGCAAAAGCCGAAATTAAGACTACTGATGGCGGTAGACCTGAGATAATAGTAAGTGAAATTCCATATGGAATTAACAAAACTAGAATTCTAGAAAGAATTGCAGAAACTGTAAAAGATAAGATTATTGATGGTATTACAGACTTAAGAGATATATCTAATAGAGATGGTATCAAAATCGTTATTGAATTAAGAAAAGATGCTAACCCTAATGTAATACTTAATAATTTATATAAACATACACAACTTCAATCAACATTTGGTATCAATATGTTAGCCTTACATAAAGGTCAACCTAAAGTAATGAATATTAAAGAGATGTTAAATTACTATATTGAACATCAAATTGAAGTAGTAACAAGAAGAACACAATTCGAATTAGATAAAGCTGAAGCTAGAGCTCACATTTTAGAAGGTTTATTAATTGCTTTAACTGATATTGATGCAGTTATTCAATTAATTAAGAAAGCTAAAACTGGTGAAGAAGCTATGGCTGGCTTAATGAAGCAATTCAAATTAACTGAAATTCAAAGTAAAGCAATTCTTGATATGAAATTACAACGTATTACTGGAATTGAAATTGATAAAGTTAAAGAAGAATATGCGGAAAAGAAACGTGTTATTCATGAATGTAAAGAAATTCTAAAGAGTACAGACAGAAAAGAAAAGATTGTTGCTCAAGAATTAACAGAAGTTAAGAATAAATTTGGTGATAAACGTCGTACAGAAATTGGTTTATCTGATGAACTTGATATCGAAGATGAAGATTTAATTCCTGTAGAAGATGTTATTATTACTGTAACTAATAAAGGATATGTAAAACGTCTTACAACTGATACTTATAGAGTACAAAATAGAGGTGGAAAAGGTATTAGTGGTGCCAAGATGAATGATGATGACTTTGTTGAAAAAGTTATCTATACATCAAGCCACGATACACTATTATTCTTTACTAGTTTAGGTATGGTTTATAAGTTAAGAGCATTCCAAATCCCTACATATTCACGTCTTGCTAAAGGATTACCAATTGTTAACTTATTAAATCTAGATCCTAATGAAAAACTTGCTGCCGTATTGTGTGTTAGAGAAAAAGATCCTGAAGGATTCTTTATCTTTGGTACACGTGGTGGAATTGTAAAGAAAACAGCTATTAGTGAATTCAAGAATATTAGAACTAATGGAATTAAAGCAATTCTATTAAATGAAGGCGACGAATTATTCACTGTTGCGATGACTGATGGTGAAAAAGATATCGTACTTGCAGCATCAAGCGGTAAAGGAATTAGATTTAGCGAAAGTGATATCCGTCCAATGGGTAGAATTTCTGCTGGTGTTAGAGGTATTAAAGTAGAATCACCTGAAAAGATGATTGGTATGGCAATTGTTAATACTGATGGCGACGAAATCGTAATGGTTACTGATAAAGGATACGGAAAACGTACTAATGTAGATTCATTTAGAGTACAAGTTAGAGGCGGTAAAGGTGTTAAATCTATTAACATGACTTCTAAGAATGGAAAACTAGTATCACTAGCTGCTATAAGAGGAGATGAAGACTTGATGATCATTACTGATAAAGGTATGATTATTAGGACTAGACTAGATCAAATCTTAACTGTGGGAAGAGATGCTCAAGGTGTTAAAGTAATCGCTTTAAACGATAAACAATACGTAACTAATATTGCGATTGTTCCACACGTTGAAGAAGAAGTTGAAGAAGATACACAAGATATCGATTTAGATTTAAATTATCAATTTATTGATGAAAGAGAGAACGAACAAAATGATTGATATTAAACTAATTAGAACAAATCCAGAACTTGTTAAAGAAAATATTCGTAAGAAGTTTCAAGATGAAAAGTTACCACTTGTTGATGAAGTAATTAATCTTGACCAAGAAGTTAGAAACTTAAAAGCTACTGGTGACGCTTTACGTAGCGAAAGAAATCAAAGTAGTAGCCAAATTGGCGCCCTTATGCGTGAAAAGAAAATTGATGAAGCTAATAAAATTAAAGCTAGAGTTGTAGAGATTAATGATCAGATTACTGAAAATGAAGCAAGAACTAGTGAAGTTGAAGCTAAAATCAAAGAAATTATGATGAAAATACCTAATATCATTGATGATGCTGTTCCAATTGGTAAAGATGATTCTGAAAATAAAGAAATCAAAAGATTCTTAGAACCAAAACTTAGACCATTTGATGTGCCATATCATGTAGATATATTAGAAAAAGTAAAAGGTATTGATTTAGATAGCGCTCGCAAAGTAGCTGGTAATGGTTTCTATTATTTAACTGGTGATATCGCTAGACTTCACTCAGCTGTAACAGCTTATGCTAGAGATTTCATGATTGGCAAAGGATTTACATATTGTATCCCACCATTTATGATTAGATCTAATGTCGTAACTGGTGTTATGAGCTTCGCTGAAATGGATGCAATGATGTATAAAATTGAAGGTGAAGACTTATACTTAATTGGTACGAGTGAACACTCAATGATTGGTAAATTTATTGATACCATTTTAGATAAAAAGGATTTACCATATACACTAACTAGTTATTCTCCATGCTTTAGAAAAGAAAAAGGTGCTCACGGCATCGAAGAAAGAGGAATATATCGTATTCACCAATTCGAAAAACAAGAAATGATCGTTGTTTGCGAACCTACTGATTCTAAAGATTGGTTTGAAAAGATGTATAACTATACTGTAGAACTATTTGTAAGTATGGGAATTCCAGTAAGAACGCTTGAATGTTGTAGCGGTGATTTAGCTGATCTTAAAGTTAGAAGTATTGATGTAGAGGCATGGAGCCCTCGTCAACAAAAATATTTTGAAGTTGGATCATGCTCTAACTTAGGAGATGCCCAAGCTAGAAGATTAGGTATTAGAATTAAAGGCGAAAATGGTAACTATTTTGCGCATACTTTAAATAATACCGTTGCTGCTCCTCCTAGAATGTTAATTGCTTTAATCGAAAATTATCTAAACGAAGATGGAAGCATTACAGTTCCAGAAGTTTTAGTTCCATATATGGGCGGAACAAAGGTGATTAAATAATGCGTTGCCATAAATGTGGATGCGAAAATCCAGATGATGCAATCTTTTGTACTAGATGCGGTAGAAAACTAGAAGAAACAAGCGAAAAGATATGTCCAAACTGTGGGGCAAAGAATTTAAGCGATTCAGTTTTTTGTAGCGAATGCGGAAATATGCTTGAATATAAAAAAGAAGAGCATGTTGAGCAAGTAATAGTACCAAAAGAGAGGATGAGCACATTTGCGATTGTCTGCTTAATAGTTGCTATTTTAGGAGCTGCTTTTACATTATTTGCATATGGTGAAGTTGTAGCTTTAATTGGATTAACTATATCTGCTATATCTTTAATACTAATTGCTGTTGGCTTATTATTAAACAAGATAAAAGGCAATATAAAAATAGCAATTGGCCTCGGAATATATGGCGTTTTAGGCAATATAATTTGGTTAGCATTTATCCTTTGGATGCTTCCGAATTTTTAAAGAAAAAAGTAGGTGTTTTTACCTACTTTTTCATATAATTTTTTGATAAAAAAATGATAAAAAATTTGTATTAAAAAGATGATTAAAAAATTGCACAAAAATTAGCAAAAAAATAGCATATTTTTTGTGCAAAAAAGGAGACAAAATGTTAGGTGCAATTATTGGCGATATTGTAGGCTCAATTTATGAATTTGATAATATAAAAACTAAGGATTTTCCGTTCTTTGGAAGACGCTGCACTTTTACTGATGATTCAGTTATGACAATTGCAGTATATCTTGCTATAAAGAATGCCAAAAGTGATTATAGTGATCTAGAAGATAAAGCAATTTATTATATGCAAAAACTAGGTAGAGAATATCCAAATAGAGGTTATGGTGGAAACTTTAGATTCTGGTTAATTAATCCTAATCCAAAACCATATAATAGTTTTGGCAATGGTTCGGCGATGCGTGTAAGTCCGTGCGGCTTTTATGCAAAATCGCTTGAAGAAGCTAAACTTCTATCAGCTAAAGTCACAAAAGTATCCCATAATCATCCTGAAGGTATGAAAGGTGCCGAAGCTACAGCTGTTGCTATATATTTAGCAAGGAGCAAAAAGACTAAAGAAGAGATAAAAGAATATATCAATAAACATTATTATAAAATTGATTTCACTTTAGATGAAATTAGACCAGTATATTTCTTTAATGAGATATGTCAAAACACTGTTCCGCAAGCATTAGAAGCTTTTTTTGAAGCAAATAGTTATGAAGATGCTATTAGAAATGCGATTAGTATTGGTGGTGATAGTGATACACTAGCTGCTATAACTGGAGCGGTAGCTGAAGCATACTTTGGCATACCTGAAGATATCAAAAATAAAGGTATTTCATATCTAGATGATAAGTTAAAAGATATCGTTAATGATTATTATGCAAATTTAAATAAATAGTTAGGACAAAAGTCCTAACTTTTATTTTTATATTCGATATGTTATAATGCATACGTGAGGTAAAATAAATGTATCATAAAATAGTACAAAAAATTAAGGAGTTTGACACTATTATAATTCACCGTCACTCACGCCCAGATGGCGATGCATTAGGTAGTCAAATTGGTTTGAAGGAGGCTATTAAAGCAACATTCCCACGTAAACATGTATATTGCGTTGGAGATATGGTTGATAGATATAGTTTTATGGGTGAAATGGATAATGTACCTAATAGTTTTTATCAAGGTGCATTAGTTTTTGTTTTGGATTGTTCCGAAGAAAAGATGATATGTGATGATAGATATAAACTAGCTAAATATATCATCAAAATTGATCACCATTTATATAAAGAAAAATATGGTGATTTAGAATTAGTTGATGAAAATGAAATAAGTTGTGCAAGTATTATTGCTAGATTTGTATTTTCTTCAGGTTTAAAGTTATCACTAGCTGGAGCTGAAGCATTATACACTGGTATAGTAACTGATAGTGGTAGATTTCGATTTAATTGTGATTTTAGATCTACATATGATATTTGTTCAAAACTATTTAAATTTCCAATTGATGTAAACAATATATATAACAATTTATATATAGAAGAATTAGAAACAGTAAAATTAAGAGCATCTTTGATATCTAAGTTTAAAGTTGATGGTCAAATTGCATATCTAATTAATACTCAAGAAGATGTTAAGAACTATGGAGTATCTATTTTTAATATATCTCGTGGTATGGTTGGTATCATGGGGGGCATTAAAGGTATCGATATTTGGGCCAATTTTACTGAAGATGAAGATGGATCTGTAATTTGCGAATTAAGAAGTAGTAAATATAACATTAATACTGTTGCTACAATGTTTGGTGGCGGTGGCCATAAGCTTGCTAGTGGGGCAACATTAGAATCCTTAGATAAAGTAGATGAAGTATTAGCAGAATTAAAGAACGTATTGGAGAAAAACAATGAGTGAATTTAAAGAAAAAGTAACCGAAATTAAAGACAAAGTTGTTAAGGGCGCAAGTGATGCAATCGATAGCCTAAAAAAAGGCGCAAATACTATCTATAATGCTATTGATTCTGCTAAATCTGATATCGATGATCCTAATTATAATATTAAAAAAGCAATATTAGATAAGATTAAAGAATACGATACAATTATAATTCACCGTCATGTTAGACCAGATGGTGATGCTATTGGTACTAGTCAAGGCTTAAAAGCATTAATTAAGAATTCTTATCCTGAAAAAAATGTATATGTAGCAAGTAGTGATAAAAGTGATTATTTAAGTTTCTTACCAAAAGATGATAATGTAGCTAAAGAATTATATGATAATGCCTTAGCAATCGTTGTAGATACTGGAGATGAAGCTAGAATTAGTAATCAAAACTATAAATTAGCTAAAGAAATTATTAAGATTGATCACCATGATACTAGTGCTGACTTTGGTGTAATTAATTATTGTGATCCAACTAGTGCATCTTGCGCTAATTTAATTGTTAATTTAGCTACTACATTTAGATATGAATTAAAGCTAAATCAAGATGCTGCTACATGTTTATTTGTTGGTATCGTAACTGATAGTGGACGCTTTAGATATGCAAGTGCTGATTCTAGATGCTTTAAAGAGGCATCTAAACTGCTTGAATATAATATCGATACACAAGGTATATATACAAAGTTATATGTGGAAGAAGAAAACAAATTTAATTTAAAGAAATATGTTTATTCTAAATATAAAATGACACCAAATGGTGTTGCATATATCTATTTCAAAGATAATTTTGGTAAAAAACATGGTAATTTATCAAAAGAAGATATCACTTCTACAATCAACCTTCTTGATAGTATCAAAGGTAGTATGATTTGGATCTTATTCAGTGAAGGAAAAGAATCAACTCGTGTTAGACTTCGTTCAAGATATATCAATATTACTGAATTAGCATCTAAATATAACGGTGGTGGCCACGAAAATGCTTGTGGATCAACAGTTTATAACAAAAAACAAGTTAAAGAATTACTAAAAGATGCTGATACATTATTAAAAGAATTCAAACTTAGCCATAAGGATTTATACTAATGATGTTTAAAAAGGTATTATTAGTAAACGATGATGGTATTTACCATTCTGCTTTTAAGGCAACCGTTTATGCATTTAAAAGATTAGGGTGCGAAATAACAATTTGTGCTCCACTTAATGCTCAATCAGCTAAAAGCCATGCGATTGAAATTAGAAATACATTTGAAGTCAAAAAAGTAGATATATTTGAAGGGGTTGAAGCATATGCAATTGATTCAACACCAGCCGATTGTGTTAGATTTGCTAAGTATTATTTAAACTGGGAAGGCGACCTAGTCGTATCTGGTGTAAATGATGGCCTAAATCTAGGTGATGATATCTTATATTCGGGTACTGTAGCTGCCGCAATCGAAGCAGGAATAAGAGGCTACAATGCACTAGCACTATCAGCTTCAGTTGCTCATCCAGAGAACTGTACTGATATGTTAGAAGATATCTTAAAGTTTATTGAAGATAATAAATTATATGATAAATGGTGTATATGGAGTTTCAATATTCACCAAGATAGTAAAGGATTTAAGTTTGCGAAGCAAGGTTGCGTATATTTTGATACCTATTTCGCAAAAGATGAGACTGGAAAGTTTGCTCAACTTGGTCATCCTCAACACGAATTAGATATCGATAAAGATAGTGATGTATATTTATATCATCAAGGATATAGTCCATATTCAGCTATGACATATGATAAATCGATTGCTAAATTTGAAAAATAATAAACATATGTATAAAAAATGTTAACGAATAATTGTTAACATTTTTTTAAATATCTTGATAAATAAAACTAATTAATGTAAAATGGGTTAAAGAAATCGGAGGTAATTTGATGAGTAACGTTAATGATTCACTAATGAATATTGCAAAAGAGGTTGTAGAAAAGAGTGATAGACCTTTAGCAATAAGCGAAATTGCTGAAAAAGTATTTAAAATTAAAGGGAAACAACCAACTAGCGAAGAAATCGTAAAATTTGGTATCGATTTTATGTTGTGCGGCGATTTTATTTGCTGTGGAAATAAGAGTAAAGAAAATGTTTGGGATTTAAAATATCGTCAATCAGTTGCTGTATTAGATAAAGATGTTATTGAAGACTTACTTGAAGATGATGAAGATGTTAAGAATAATACTTTAACTGATGAAAATATTTATGATGAAGATATCGATAAGAGCTTAGATAGCATCAATGATGATGACGATGATGAAGTTGAAGAAAAAGATGATATCGAAGAAGAATTAGGTTTAACTGAAGATACAGGTGAAGATAATATCGAAATGGTAGCTACACTTGAAGAAGATGATGAAGACGAAGATGAAGATATCGATAGCGATGATTTAGAAGAAATCGTTGAAGGTACTTTAAAAGATAAAGAATAGGAGACTATATGTTTGGACTAAGATCAGATGGCAAAAGAATTAAAAATTTACCACCTATTCAAAAAATAATGCCTCATATTATGAAGGCAAGACATGATTCACAAAATTTATTTAAATATCCTTGTAGATGCGAACCACTTGATGCTTTTATTGCATCACAAAAAGAATTAGGCGTTCCATATAACTATATGCATTTAGTTATTGCATCTTTAGTTAGAGTAATTGCTCTAAGACCAGAAACTAATAGGTTTGTCATCAATGGAAGAATATTTAGAAGAGATAAAATTATGGTTAGTTTCGTTGTTAAAAAATCTTTAAGAGATGATGCAGAAGAAACTACTGTAAAATTAGAATTTAATGGTACTGAAAATATTGAAGATGTTAAAAAAGCAATGGATGAAGCAATTGCCAAGAACAATCATTTAGATGCTAAAAATAATACTGATAAATTAGCTAAATTATTAACAAGTACACCTAACTTTTTAATTAAATTTTTAGTTGGTTTTGTTAAGTTTTTAGATAAACATGGTTGTTTACCTAAAAAAGTTATAAATGCTAGTCCATTCCATACTTCAATATTCGTAACAAACTTAAAATCAATTAAGATTGATTACATATATCATCACTTATATGATTTTGGTACAACTAGTTTATTTGTATCAATGGGTAAAGAACAACTAACTCCAGTTGTATCTAGCGATGGTAAAGAATTAGAAATCGGAAAAGTTATGCATTTAGGTATCGTTACTGATGAGAGATTCTGTGATGGATTTTATTTTGCTAATACGTTAAGACTATGGAAACGTATTATGGAAAATCCAAATGTATTACTTGAAAGATTAGATGATATCGTACACGATATAAAATAGGAGATAATTATGACAGATAACGAAAAAGAAAACATTACTGTTGAAGCTGAAGAAGTCAATGATTTTCAAGAATTCAAAAATAAGTTAAGAGACAGATTTACAAAGAAGAAAAAATCAAAATGGCATGTAGTTAAAGGTAAAATTATAGCTATTACACCACTTGTAGCTCTAGCTACATTCTTACTAATCGGTTTTTTAGCTGATACATGGCATCCAACATGGCTAGTCTTTTTAGCATGTCCATTTGTTCCAATCTTTTTATCACTATTTGATGGTGGTAAAAAAGAAAAGATTGTAGCATTTGTATCAGTTGTAATAAGCGTTGCATACTTATTAGTTGGTTTTTTAGCGCATATTTGGCATCCAACTTGGGTTGCATTCCTTTTAATTCCAATTACTGCTATTTTAATTGGTTCAGATAAAGAATAATTTAAAAAATAGATATGTATTTTTATATACATATCTTTTTTAAAAGATGGAAAAATCAAAAATAGTATTATATAATGAAGTAGATATAGGCGGTGGATAAAATGTTAACTGATATTGAAATTATTAAACAGTCAAAAATGGTACCAATTAAAATTCTTACTGATAAATATGGTATTTTAGATGAAGAGTTATACCAATATGGTAATTATATGGCAAAGATCGAGTTATCTTGCCTTAATAGATTACAAAAAAAGAAAGATGGTAAACTAATTTTAGTTAGTGCAATTACGCCAACTCCAACCGGAGAAGGTAAATCAACTACCACAATCGGACTAGTTGATAGCATGAATAAAATTGGAAAATGTTGCCTTGGTGCACTTCGCGAACCATCCCTTGGTCCAGTATTTGGCGTAAAAGGGGGAGCTGCTGGTGGCGGATATGCCCAAGTTAACCCAATGGTTGATCTAAACTTACACTTTACAGGTGACTTACATGCGATGACTACTGCTAATAATTTAGTAAGTGCATGTATTGATAATCATATATATCAAGGAAACAAATTAGGAATTGATCCAAATAATATATCGTGGAAAAGATGTATGGACTTAAATGATAGAGCCCTTCGTAAAGTAGAAGTCGGAATGTCTAGTAAAAAAGAAGTAGCAAGATATGATTATTTCAATATTACAGTTGCATCAGAAATTATGGCAATTCTTTGTCTATCTACATCTTTAGCTGACTTGCGTAATAGATTAGATAATTCCTTAATCGCTTATACATTTGATGGTAAACCAGTTTATATCAAAGATTTAGGAATCACGGGTTCGCTAATGGTTTTATTAAAACAAGCAATAAAACCAAATGTTATTCAAACACTTGAAAATAATATGGTTTTAGTACATGGCGGACCATTTGCTAATATCGCTCATGGATGTAATTCAGTTTTAGCTACAAAACTTGCCTTAAAACTAGCTGATTATGTAGTAACAGAGGCGGGATTCGGTGCTGATTTAGGAGCCGAAAAGTTTTTAGATATCAAATGTAGAGAAGCAGGCCTTAATCCAAGCCTAGTAGTATTAGTAGCTACAATTAAAGCCCTTAAATATCATGGTGGTGTTGCTATTAAAGATTTAAAAGAAGAAAATGTTGATGCCTTAAAGAAAGGCTTAGAAAACCTAGATAAACACTTAGAAACTATACGTACATTTGGCTTACCTTGTGTAGTTGCCATCAACAAGTTCTTAACAGATACTGATAATGAAATTAAAGTATTACTTGATTGGGCAAAAGAAAGAGATGTAGAAGTTAGTTTATCAGAAGTTTATGCTAAAGGTGGCGAAGGTGGTATCGATTTAGCTAATAAAGTTGTAAAAGTATTAGATAAAGATAATGCTAAGTATAGCCCACTTTATAACATGAACGATTCAATTAAAGATAAAGTATTAAAGATTGCCAAAGCTGCATATGGTGCAGATGATGTAATCTATAATGATATTGCCAAAGCTAAACTAGAAGAATTAGAAAAAACTGATGCTAAAGGATACTATGTATGTATGGCAAAAACACCTAATTCTTTAAGTGATGATCCAAAAGTAATCGGTAGACCTCGCAACTTTAATATTAGTGTTAAAGATATACGTATATCGACTGGATCGCGCTTTGTAATTATTTTAACTGGTGATATAATGACAATGCCTGGTTTATCTAAAGAACCAATGGCGACTAAAATTGATATGTCGGATACAGAAGAAGTATTCGGATTAATGTAGGTGACAATATGATAATTGATGGAAAATTAATCGCACAAGAATTAAAAGATGAAGTTAAAGCAAAGTTAGCTAAGATGGATACTAAACTTACATTACTTGTAATCATGGTTGGCGATAATCCAGCTAGTAAAGTATATGTAGAAAGTAAAGAAAAGAACTGTAAAAAAGTTGGAATGCTAACAAAAACTCTTCTTTTTGATGAAAATGTTCCTCAAAAGAAGATTGTTGATGCAATTCAAACTGCAAATGCTGATCCTTCAATTCATGGTATTTTAGTACAGCTACCACTTCCTGCTCATTTAGATGAAGTAAAAATCATTGATGCAATCGATCCTAAAAAGGATGTAGATGGCTTAACTACTGTTAACCAAGGAAAACTATTTAGTGGTATTAATGATGGTATAATTCCTGCTACTCCAAAAGGTATTATGCATATCTTAAAGAAGTTATTTATTAATCTAGAAGGCAAAACGGCCGTTGTAATTGGTAGAAGTAAACTAGTTGGTAAACCAATTGCCCAATTATTACTATCTAAAAACGCTACAGTTACAATGTGTCATTCTAAAACTGAGAACTTAAAAGATATATGTTTAGGTGCAGATGTGCTAGTTGTAGCTATTGGTAAAGCTAAATTTATTACTGCTGATATGATTAAACCAGATGCAGTAGTAATCGATGTAGGAATTAACCGTAACTTTGGTAGAATCGATGGCGATGTAGACTTTGAAAATGCAGTAAGTGTTGCTGGTTACATTACACCAGTTCCTGGTGGAGTAGGCCAACTTACAATTGCTTGCTTACTTGAAAACGTCATTGAATGTTATAAACTTCAATCAAGAGAGTAATATATGAAACTAATAGTAGGTTTAGGAAACCCTGGCCGCAAATATAATCATACGCGTCATAATGCTGGCTTTATGTTTGTAGATAGGGTAGCAGAAGATTGGAATTTAAAATTCACTCTTGATAAAGACAAAAAATGCGAAATTGCTATTACTAATGTTGGACCCGAAAAAGTAATATTTATAAAGCCAATTACATATATGAATAATTCAGGCGAAGCAGTATTAGCAGTTAAAAACTATTATAATATCGCTGATGAAGATATATTTATCATCATTGATGATATGGATATACCATTTGCCACTCATAAAATTAAACCATTTGGTGGAACTGCTGGTCATAATGGCATGAAATCAATTCAAAATTTACTAAATACTGATCAATTAAAAAGATTAAGAGTAGGTATTGGTAAACCAGATGGCGATAATACAATTGATTTTGTCTTATCAAAGTTTTCTAAAAAAGAAATTAAAGAACTTGATAATAATATATATAATTATGCATCAAGTATGATTAATGATTTATGTTCAATGAAGTTTGATAACTTCATGAACAAATATAATACGTTATAAATTAAATATTTTGTAAAGAAGACTTAATGTATTTTAAGTCTCTTTTGTGCAGGTGGGTTATGCAAATACTAGATTATTTAAATAAAACTAAAAAAGTATCCGAATTTGCAAGTATTACAACTAAAAATACTTACAAACTTTTCGTATACAATAGTGTAGCCAGCGCAAATATTCACCTAACTTATAAATTATTTAAAGAAAATAACGATACTATCTTTTATATATGTTCAAATATTTATAAAGCAACTCTTGCCTATGAAGCATTTGTAAGCTTAGCGGGAATTGAAAATGTTAATTATTATGTAATGGATGATTTTTCTTCTAGTGAAGTACTCGCTTCATCTAGCGAATATAAATACGAAAGAATGTATACAATTGATGCTCTTATTAAAGGCAAAAAAAGAATCGTTGTCGCTAACGTAGCATCGATTCTTAGATTAATTAATCCAAAAGTAGATATCGAAAATCATATAATTCACCTAAAAACTAGCGATAATGTAGATATCAATAGATTAATAGATATCTTATTTGAAAGTGGATATAAAAGAACCGCTAGTGTAGAAGTAGTAGGTGAATTTAGCGTCCGTGGGGAAATAATAGATATCTATCCGATTAACTTAGATCATCCAATTCGTATCGATTTCTTCGATAACGAAATAGAATATATTAAAACATTTGACCCTAGTACCCAAAAATCAATCGAAAGAATCGATAATTTAGATATCTTACCGATTAGTGAGATATATTATGATGATGCAAATAAAGTAATCGAAGCAATAAAAAAAGATGCTAAGAGTATTGAAACCCAAAATTATTTAAGTATTGAGTTAGATGACTTCTCTAACTTTGATTATTCACTTAAACTACTTAAATATATTAAATATTGCACAAATACCCCTACAAATATTATTGATTATGTAGATGAAAAGGTAATTATATTTGAAGAATATAATAATATTTTAGAAGTAGAAACTAAAATTAATAAAGAAGCATACGAATTATTACCTAGTGAAGTAATAAAAGAACTTGATTTAAATCTATTTATTCCGCTTTTAGATATCAATAATAATAAAATTATATATCTATCAGAGTTTAAACAAAGCCTAAATGGTATATATCTAACTGATATTTTAGATATATCTTCAAGTAGCTTAATTGACTATAAAGGAAATGTTGCTCTTCTCGCTCAAGAAATTAAAAATAGAAAAAGTACTACCATTATTGGTTATATTAGCGATGAAAGAAAAAAATTATTATTAGATATCTTTGCATCGCACGAAATTGATGTAAATATTGATAGCATAAAAGAGCACAAAATTAACTTAATAGAATGCAAAGATAGCTTTAGTTTAGGTATTGAAGATATCTTATATATAAGTGAAGCATCAATATTTAAGAAAAGTTATGAAAAACTTGCGAAATATCGTTCATCTTATAAAGATATCGTACCGATTAATTCTAAAGAAGATATCGAAATTGGTGAATATGTAGTTCATTATGATTATGGTATTGCTAGATATAAAGGTATTAAAGAAGTAAAACTAAATGATATATGTAATGACTATCTTGTTTTAGCGTTTGCTAATATGGATTTACTTTTACCGGTAGAAAAAATTAGCATGATTGATAAATATCAAGCTAGTGAAGGGGTAGTTCCTAGACTTTCTAAGATTGGTACTAAAGACTGGGAAAAGAAAAAAGCTGCTGTTAGGGAAAAATTAGCTAGTCTTGCTGATTCGCTAATAAAAGTTCAGGCTTTGCGTGATTCAAGTAGCGGATATATGTATGAAGTAGATGACGCTGAACAAGCAAATTTTGAAAATGATTTTATATATGAAGAAACAGCAGATCAAATAAAAACTATTAACGATATTAAAGCTGATATGGAAAAAGGTAAGATTGTTGATAGACTAGTTTGTGGAGACGTTGGGTATGGTAAAACAGAAGTTGCCATGCGTATCGCCTTTAAAACTGTTATGAATGGTAAACAAGTAGCATATCTAGCGCCAACTACGATCCTTACGCGCCAACATTACTATTTATTCAAAGAAAGATTTGAAAAATATGGTATTAATGTAGCTTTAATAAACCGTTTTGTTAGCGAAAAAGAGACAAACGAAATAATAAAATGGTTATCTAGTGGCGTAATAGATATCGTAATTGGTACACATGCACTTCTAAACGACAAAATAAAATATAAAAATTTAGGGTTATTGATTGTAGATGAAGAACAAAGGTTTGGCGTTGAGCATAAAGAAAAGATTAAACAGTATAAATCACTAATTAATGTGCTTACCCTAACTGCTACCCCAATTCCTAGGACACTGCAGATGTCGCTAATGGGAGCAAGACAGCTTAGTTTAATTGAAACGCCACCGAAAAATAGATATCCAATTAAAACATATGTTTTAGAATATAACGATATCGTTATTAGAGAAGCGATATATAACGAACTTGCTCGTGGCGGCCAAGTATTTTATTTATATAATAGGGTATCAACGCTTAACCGTGTTGCTACGCACTTACATAAATTAGTACCAGAAGCCAGAATTGCTATTGCTCATGGCCAAATGCCAAAAGAAGACTTGGAAGATATCATTCAAGCATTTATTGATAAAGAATATGATGTGTTACTTTGCACTACAATTATTGAAACAGGTATTGATATTCCTAATACTAATACTTTAATTGTACAAATGGCAGATCGTCTTGGACTATCACAAATGTATCAAATTAGAGGTCGAGTAGGTAGGTCAGATCGACTTGCTTATGCATACTTTGTATATGATCAAGGTAAAGTATTAACTGATAACTCAAGAAAAAGACTAAATGCGATTAAAGAATTCACTAATTTAGGTAGTGGATATAAAATTGCTCTTCGCGATCTTGCCATAAGAGGCGCTGGTGATATCTTAGGTAAAGAACAATCCGGTTTTATTGATGATATTGGCTTAGATTTATATATGAAATTGTTAGCTGAAGAGATGGATAGGCTAAAAGGTATAAAAAAAGAAGAACCAGTTAATATATCTAATGAAATACAAGTATCTAAACATGTGGATAAAAGATATGTATCTGATGATGAGATTAGAATATATATCCATAAAAGGATTGATTCAATATCTAATTTAGAAGAAAAAGAATTATTAATTGAAGAATTAGAAGATCGATTTGGAAAATTAAGTGAAGAATTACTTTTATATATCGATAAGAAGTATTTAGATATATTAGTAGCTAGATGTAGTGTAGAGAAAATTAAAGAATTAGTAAGTTTAATTGAAATTACATTTACCCAAGATTTTTCAAGTAAGGTTGATGCGGCAAGCATATTTAGTATTGCATATAAACTTAGTTCTAAATTTAGCTTCGAATATAAAAATAAAAAGATATTTGTTAAGTATATAAAACAAGGCACTAAAAAAGAGTGGATTAGTATGATTTGCAAGTTTTTTGAGGGTGTCAAAGACTTAAATATTTGATTTAATATGTAAATAAGAGTAAAATAGGTATTCAAGGAGGTGAATCTATGAGTAACAGTGAAATATTACGATTAGAAAATGTTAGTAAGTTTTATAAAACTGCTAACAATGTAGCCATAGGAATTAGAAAAGTTAACGCTACTTTTCATATGGGCGAATTCGTAATCATTACGGGTGCTAGCGGATCAGGTAAATCGACTTTACTTAATGTACTAAGTGGTATGACTTCTTATGAAGAAGGTACCATGTATATTAACGGTGAAGATTCAAGTTACTTTGGTCATAATGAATATGAAAAATATCGTAAAGATTACATAGCTTGTATATTCCAAAACTATAATATTATTGATTCATATAGCGTATATGAAAATATAGAACTAGCGCTAATTGCGCGTGGGGTTAAAAAAGAAGAAAGAAAACCACTTATTTTAGACGTAGCTAAAAAAGTAGGTATCGATCATCGACTAAAAAATAAAGTTACTAAACTATCTGGTGGTGAAAAACAACGTACTGCAATTGCTAGAGCGCTTGTAAGTGATGCTCCAATATTAGTATGTGATGAAATCACTGGTAACTTAGACCATGATACTTCAATTGAAATCATTAAATTACTTCATTCTTTAAGCAAAGATAAACTAGTTTTAATGGTTACTCATGATCCAGAAGAAGTAATGCAATATGCAACTCGCGTTATTTCAATGTATGATGGATCAATTCAAAGCGATAAAGTATTAAAAGAAGTAGAATATTCTGAAGAAGTTAAAATTAAAGATACACAACCAATCAAAAAGAGTGAAATTGTGCATCTTGCTTTAAAGAGTTTTAAGAATACGCCAAAGAAAAGTATGTTGTTAGTATTAATATTATTATTAGCAACAATCTTTATTGGTTTTGCTTGTGCATCAGTTAATTCTACAAATGATTCTTCAAACTGGTTTTTATATTATAGCAGTCAACAAAGTTATGATAAAAAAAGAATACTAGTTAAAAGACAAGATGATGCGATCTTGAGCGATGCTGATTATAATTATTTTAGAAATATTGATAATGTTACATATGTATATCAAAATAATTATATAATTGATGATTCATTACATGTTAGTTATCAAAATTATGAAGAGGATATATATCTATATTATGATTGTTTTATTTATAATAGAGAAATGTTAGCAGAAGAAATGTTAACTTTAGGTAGGCTTCCTCAAGATAAAGACGAAGTTGTAATTGAAACTGTAGAATCTAATTATGCTGAATTAAAACGAATCCTAGGTAGCGAAATTGTTTGTGGAGACTATGGAGTTTCTTTCACAGCTAAACTTGTGGGAATAATTGTCAGCTCAGATGCATATGATTCTAAAATATATATTAGCGATGGACAATTTAATAAATATCAAGAAGTAACATTATTTTACAAAAATAAAATTAGAACAAGTGAATGGTTATCTAACAATAGTAATATATGGTTAGTTAGTGATACTTTGCCGAACAATAG
>Ga0310690_10000853_pt1 | contig 60107 bp, 46 predicted proteins | sample AusTroGonzalo_MG_2_FD_207661 | JGI IMG/M metagenome (GOLD analysis project Ga0310690, IMG submission 207661) | Bovine rumen microbial communities from tropical cattle in Woodstock, Queensland, Australia - Gonzalo_04 (v2) (version 2) | ecosystem: Host-associated > Mammals > Digestive system >... | reverse complement strand
CCGACGAACTGGTCAGCTTTGCCGATGTGTATGCCGCCCTGCATTCGAACGGGGGTTATGTTTCCCGCTTTACCGATGCGGAAACGGTGGAGAAGATCCGCGACATCCTGGACAACGGTGCCATCCTTCTCATCCAGGCCGACGGTCTGGCGACGAGCCAGGACAACTATTCCGGCAAGGAAGCCGAACGCATCGGACAGGAAAGGAACTCCGCCCTGGCCGAGAACCGCGCCAATACGGTGATCTCCTGGCTGACGGCTGACCCGCGGATGCAGGATGTCCGTTCCCAGTCCTTCATCTTCAACAACAAGGGTGACATCCGCACTGTGGACGATGCGAGCACCCAGAGCCTCAACGCCAAGCTCAACCGCTGCGCGCGGGTCCGGATCCGGTATATGATCAAATAATGGCGGAGAAACTGGTCAGTGTGATCGTGCCTGTTTACAACGTGGAGTCCTTTCTTCCCCGTTGTTTACAGGCCATCGCCGATCAAACCTATCCCAACCTGGATATCATCCTGGTGGACGACGGGTCCACGGACCGTTCGGGGCAGCTCTGTGAAGCCTTCGCAGAAAAGGATGCGCGCTGCCGGGTCATCCACCAGGAAAACCAGGGGATCTGGGCCGCCCGGAATACGGGCCAGCGTGCCGCGCGGGGAGAATTCCTGTTCTTCCCCGACGGGGATGACTATTTCCACCGGGATATGGTCCGCCAGATGGTGGACGCCATCGACAGCGGACCGGGATACGACATGGCCATCGTCGGGTTCAAGAAAACCTTCAGCACGGAGGAAGATACCGCCGCCCCGGTCTCCGGCCTTTGGGAGGAGGACTCCCTGGAACGGCTGTTGAAAGGGGTCCTGGTAGAAAAGAACCTGGTGTTCGTCGTTATGTGGAACAAGTTGTTCCGACGCTCCTTCCTGGGCTCCCAGGAAACAAACCCTTGCCCCCTTGCGGAAGACTACGATTTCAATCTGCGCTGCTATGGCAAGGCTCCGCGGGTGATCAGGACTGACTCCGTTTTGTATTTCTATTTGAAACGCCCCGGGTCTATCACAAACCGGTTGGAATTCTCCAGCCTGGATAGTTTGTGCCAGATTCGGACTAATGATGACTTGCTCCAGCACGGGTCCCCGTCACTTCAGTCTTATCGGTATCTCTTATTGGAGCACCTCTTTCGGAACCATGCCATGTGCAGGGCCTTCTCATTGGACAGTGACGAGGATAAGGCTTGCCGCCGTCGGAGCAGGGAGATCGTGAAGAGGAACTTCTGGGATTATGTGAAGGAAAAGCGGATTTCCGGAAAGACCAAGCTCGTGACGCTGGCCTCGCTCTGCTTCCCCCGTTTACTGCGTGCCGGCCTCAAGTTTTTGGATACCCACCCGGCGGCGGCAGCACGCTACAACCGGGAGAACGCGAACCGGTAGATTCGGCCGTTACTTCGGGTTTTCCGTCCGTCCTGTCTACGCTGAATAATAACCGATAATCGCGAAAAGAAAAAGAGGCTGTCATTTGTTTGATGGCCTCTTTTTCTGGTTTTACACGACTTCATATTGATCGCCGCCGGGTATCAGTGCAAGTCCAGTTTCAACGAAGTGTATCTGCCCGGCACTGTCGATAAAGCGTATGGTGAAGACCTTGATTCTGGCCACAAGCTTAATTATGGCGTGGGCTTCCTTCCTAGATGGGGGTTAGCACGGCGGGATTTGTTTCTTGTTGTTAATCTATGGTTTAGGATTATTCCCGTGCTAAACCCCTCCGAAATACGATGGGGTTAGCACATGCTGGTTTGTAAGTGGTTGATTTATACCGTGTTGCAAAACGAGCCGTGCTGCCCCCCCCCCCGAAAAACAAAAAAAGAGACAGCCTTTCAGCTGTCTCTTGTGCGGTAGGTGAGAGTCGAACTCACACACCCCAACGGGCACTACCCCCTCAAAGTAGCGTGTCTACCATTTCACCACTACCGCGTGATTGGGACTGCAAAAATACGCAAAATTTCGGAAAGTGCAAATTATTTTTTGACTTTCTTGTGTTTGTTCCGGTTCCAGAGGCCATAGACCTCGCTCACGTTGCCGGCGGTGATGAAGGCCTGGATGTCGTTCTTCTTGATGTATTCCATCAGGTTCGCGAATTCATCCTTGGTCAGGAGGGACTGGATTTCGGTGTGGGGATTGTTGTTGTAGCCGCCCCGGATGTCGTACTGGGTGCAGCCGCGCTGGAGCTGGCCGGTGATGAACAGGCGGATATCCTCCTCGTGGTTCTTGGCGATGATGCACACGCGCTTGCGCTTGTTGATGCTGGCCATGAAGTAGTCCAGGGCAAGGCCGTTGAACCAGGTGCCCACCAGGCCGATGACCACCATCCGGAACGGATTGATGGCGAAGGCCGTGCAGCAGATGATGGCGCCCGCGACCGTCACGGAGACGCCGATGTCGAAGTGGAGGTATTTATTGACGATCTTGGCCAGGATATCCAGGCCGCCCGTGGAGGCGTTGATGGAGAACAGGATGGTCTGGGAGATGCTCACCAGCAGGACGAAGACGATGAGGTCCAGCAGCGGGTCGGCCATCACGGAGGTCATTCCGGGCTCCAGGAGCTTCTCGTAAGGGTACACCCACTCCCAGAACTCCAGCAGGGGGCCCAGGATCATCGCCGTGTACACGGTCTTGGCCCCGAATTCCTTGCCGATGAGGAGCCAGGCCAGCACCAGGAGGATGGCATTGATGGCCGTGACGATCCAGGACACCTTCACGGGAATGCCCACCATGGTGAGGACGTTGGCGATGACGATGGAAAGACCCGAGATGGAGCCCAGGACGAGTTTGCTCGGGACCATGAAATAATAGACGGCTGCGGCGGCGATGGCCATGCCAAGGGTCATGACGATGAGTTCCTGCCAGAATTTCCAGGTAGTCAGGTATTTCAGGATGTCTTTCATATCGGGTTTGGTCAGTTTCAGCCTTTAAAGTTATGAATTATTCCCGACACTGCATCTTTTTTTGTGAATTCTTGCTATTTTTGTGCAAAACACTGACAAGATGAAAGCCTACATTGACCAGAACCGCGAACGATTCTTCGAAGAACTTTTCTCCCTCCTCCGGATTCCCTCCATCAGTGCCAAGCCGGAATACAAGTTGGACATGTACCGCTGCGCCCGCCGCCTGACCGAGCTCCTTCTGGCGTCCGGTGCGGACAAGGCCTCAGTGTATGAGACCAAGGGCAACCCCGTTGTCTTCGGTTCCAAGACCGTCCCCGGGGCGGAGAAAACGGTCCTTGTGTATGGGCATTATGACGTCCAGCCGCCGGAGCCGCTGGAGAAATGGCGCACCGACCCTTTCCAGCCGGTCATCGCCAAGGATCCCGCCACCGGCGAACAAGCGATCTACGCCCGCGGTGCCAATGACGACAAAGGTCAGTTGTTCATGCACTTGAAGGCCTTCGAGTATATGCTCCGCAAGGGCCTCCTCCGGCACAACGTGAAGTTCATCTTCGAGGGCGAAGAAGAGGTGGGCAGTCCTTCCCTCGCCGCCTGGGCCCAGGAGCACCAGGACCTCCTGAAGGCAGATATCATCCTCGTCTCCGACACCACCATGATCTCCGAAAAGGTCCCGTCCATCAACTGCGGCATGCGGGGTCTCTCCTACCTGGAGGTCACGGTGACCGGCCCGAACAAGGACCTTCATTCCGGCCACTACGGCGGCGCCGTCGCAAACCCCATCAACACCCTCTGCGAGATGATCGCAAGCCTCCACGACGAGAATGGCCGCGTCGCCATCCCCGGCTTCTACGACAATGTCGTGGAACTGTCGGCAGAGGACCGCGCCATGCTCGCCCGGGCTCCGTTCGACATCGACGAATACAAGGCTTTCCTGGACATTGACGAGGTCAAGGGCGAAGAAGGATATACGACGCTGGAGCGCACCGGCATCCGGCCTTGCCTGGACGTCTGCGGCATCTGGGGCGGCTACACCGGCAAGGGCGCGAAAACCGTCCTCCCCTCCACGGCCCATGCGAAGATTTCCATGCGCCTGGTGCCCAACCAGACCTCGGAGAAGATTACCGCGCTGTTCGAGAAGCACTTCCGCGCCATCGCCCCGAAATATGTGAAGGTCGATGTCCAGCCCTGCGAAGGCGGCAACGGCTTCCTCATCCCCATCACCTCCGACGGCTACAAGGCCGCCGCGAGAGCCATCACCGAGGTGTACGGCATCGAACCGGTCCCGTCCCGCGGCGGCGGCTCCATCGCCGTCCTGGCCGACCTCCAGCGCATCCTGGGCATCGACCCGCTCCTGATGGGCTTCGGCCTGGAGCGTGACACCATCCACTCCCCGAACGAAAGCTACCTCCTCCGGCAGCTCTTCGCGGGTATGGAGTCCATCGCGCTGTTCTACCAGTATTATTGATTCAGGCGCTATCCTACCGCACAAGAGACAGCTGAAAGGCTGTCTCTTTTTTTGTTTGTATCCGGGTGTAGGGGGTTAGCACGGGGGTGTTTTATAACTTATTATTATTCAATTTATTATAATACTTGTCGTGCTAACCTATCCGAATTTTGAAGGGGGTCAGCACGGTGGCGTGCTAACCCCTTCGAAAAAGGAGACGGCTCAGCACACGTGTTTTCTTAAACAGCTGATTTACAGATTGATAGAAAACAGGGCGTGCTGACCCCTTTGAATGTATGGCAAAGTCCCCTCAGATCCCCGCGCCGTCGGTGAAGGCGAAGTCCTGGGTCTTGCCCTGGAGGATGCGGGACTGCGGGGGGACGGAGCGGGTGAGCCAGACGTTGCCGCCGATGACGGAGTCGTGGCCGATGGTGACGCGCCCGAGGATGGAGGCGTTGGAGAAGACCGTCACGCCGTCTTCCAGGATGGGGTGGCGGGGGAGGTTGAGGGGCTTGCCGTCCTCACTGTAGGAGAAGTTACGGGCGCCGAGGGTAACGCCCTGATACAACGTAACATGGTTCCCGATGATGGCGGTTTCGCCGATGACGATGCCCGTGCCGTGGTCGATGGCGAAGTGGTCACCGATGACTGCGCCGGGGTGGATGTCGATGCCGGTGTAGGAATGGGCGTACTCCGTGAGCATCCGCGGGATGATCGGAACCCCGAGCAGATACAGTTCATGGGCGGTGCGGTAATAGAGCATCGCGATCACGGCGGGATAGCAGAAGACGATTTCCTGAAGGGACTTCACGGCCGGGTCGTTATGGGCGATGGCCTGTACGTCGGCTCCCAGGAGTTCCTTGATGCGGGGCATCTTTTCCATGAAAGCCGCTGCCGTCGCTTCGTCCGTGATGGCTTCAAGTTCCGTCTGGATGCACCGGAGGGCATAGGGCTCCGGGATGTCGCTGTATTCCGGGAAAACGGCGTCCTTGACGCGCTCCATCAGCACCTTCAGGTGTGAGACGGTCCGTTTGAGGGAAAGGTCCATGTCGATTTATTCGTTCGTTCTTAAATACTTCCATCCGATGACGGGGAGGACGAAAGCGATGATGCAGGCAATGGTCCAGAAGATGGACACGGGTCCGAAGTTGTACACGCCTTCGGCGGCGTTGTCCTCGATGAGGAAGCCGGAGATGATGGACTGCAGGCCCGCGGCGGCATAACTGGAGATGCCCACGATGCCGAGGGCGGCGCCGGTGGCCTTGCGCGGGACGAAGTCCAGCGCCATCAGGCCGGCGACGATGCAGAACACCACGCTGAAGGCCATGCTGAAGATGGCGATGTACAGGATGTTCATCCAGTAGCTCCCGCCCGTGAAGAGGAAGAGGGCGAGGGTGACGACCGTCAGGGCGCCGGCGATGATGACCGGACGGGCGCGGTTGCCGTGGAACAGGCGGTCGGAGATCCAGCCGGCGAGGAGGTTCCCCACCACGCCGAAGGCCTCGGAAATGCCGATGATCTGCGTGGCGCTTTCCAGTGAGAACGTCTTCTGCTTCTGGAGGAACAGCACGCCCCAGTCGCTCACGGCGTGCTGGGTGATATAGATAAAGGCGCTGGAGATGGCGATGACCCAGATGCCGGGATGGCGGAAGACCCATTTCTGGAGCTCCTTCGTAGGCTTCTTGTCCAGGGTTTTCAAGGGTTCCCCGGCCAGTTCCTGCACGGACGGAAGTCCCTTGCTTTCAGGCGTGTCGGAGATGAAGACGGCGGCAATGACCGTGCCGATGACCCCCGCTGCGGCAGCTGCCACAAATCCCCACTGCCAGCCCGCCACCGCCACGACGAAGCCCAGGAGGATCATCGTCAGGGCCTTGCCGAAGGAGGGAGTGGAACTGAAAATGCTGTACATGGTGCCCCGCTTGTTCAGGGGATACCAGCGGGACAGGCTGATGGTGCCGGGCGGCGACCCCATCGACTGGACCCAGCCGTTGAGGCCCCACAGCATCACGAAGGCGGTCAGGAGTACGAAGGAGGCAATGCCCAGCGGCCCCTGCAGCAATCCCAGGATGCCCAGTATCAGGTTGATGAAGGCCGATATGCCCAGCCCCCAGGCCATGAACCGCCGGATATTGCAGTAGTCCGCGATGAAACCGTTGGTGAACTTTCCGGCCGCGTAGACAAAGTAGAACACGGATCCGATGACGCCCAGCTGCCCGGCCGTGAGCACGCCGCCGTCGATGACCGGCTGCTTCACCACGCCGAGGGTCATCCTGCAGACATAATAGAGGGTATAGGCCGATGTCACGCCCCAGAACGTCCTCGTCCTGAACCGTTTGTATTCTTCATCCACCCGCTCCGGGGGAACGGGTTCCGCGGCGGGCCTGCTGATCCGGAAATGACTGTACAGCGACATGCTGCGAATTTACAAATTTCTTTCGATACAGGCACCCAGGTCCGTTCCCTGTTTGTAGAAAGCGGCGTTCCAGCCGGCCGCGCGGGCCCCGTCCACATTGACCTGCGAGTCGTCGATGAACAGGATTTCCTCCGGGGGCAGGCCGATTTCGGCTGCAGCCGCCTCGAAGATCTCCCGGGAGGGCTTGAGCATCTTCATCCGGCAGGAGAGGAATTCCTTCCGGAAGATGCGCTGCCAGTCCAGTCCGTTCTCCTCGTAGATGGCGTGCATCCGGGCCACGGAAATCTCATTATTGTTCGAGAGGCCGTAGATGGGATACTGTTTCGAGAGCCTTTCCAGCAGGGAAACCTTGGCCGGGTCCATCCCTTTCAGGAGGCCCGCCATCGCGCGGTCCACGTCGTCCGGCACGCAGCCCGGCCGGGATTCCTTCAGTACCTGCGCGCGGAATTCATCGGCCGTGATGGCGCCGGCTTCCATCTCCCCGTAGATACCTTTCTGGTGATACAGGTCCAGCAGCTCGTAAATCCGCTCATAGCCGAGGATCTCCACGAAGGCTTTCACGCACGCGTCGAAGTCCAGGTCGATCAGGACTCCGCCCAGATCCAATACAATCGCTTTTACCATAATGGGCACAAAGGTAATGATTATAACGGTAACAAAGGTAGTGATTCCGGGCGATATGGCAAAGGCACGATAGTTTTCGTAATAAAGAAGTAAGATTTGGATACATGATTAAATTTTTGCTTGTATTTTAACATTGTTTGCAGGTTTTTTAATATATTGGGGATACCGTTTGACATAAATTTGCAAATGGTCCCTAATAACCTATAATAAACTTGAACTCTCTAACCCAACTAACTATTTTTCCCATGTTCCAAAAAATGCTTAGGACGGCAGGAATCCTGACATTCCTGCTCGTCATCCTGGGCGGGTTCACTGTATCCGCCCAGAACAAGGCCATCCGGGGAAAGGTTGCTGACAGTCAGGGCGCTCCCGTGGTGGGTGCCGCGGTCGTACTCGTCGGCAATTCTTCCGTCGGTGCGGTCACAGATCTCAACGGTGCTTACCGCCTGAGCGTCCCCGCCGGCGCAAGCATCGAAGTCTCCTGCATCGGGTATGCCACCCAGGTGATCCCGGTCGGCGACAAGACCGTGATCGACGTCGTCCTCCAGGAGGATTCCGAATTCCTGGACGAGACCGTGGTCATCGGTTACGGCGTCCAGCGCAAGAGCGACCTCACCGGTTCGGTGGCCTCGGTCCGCGAGGCGGAACTGGCCAACCGTTCCACTTCCGACGCAGCCGCCGCCCTGCAGGGCAAGGCTGCCGGTGTGCAGATCTTCAACGACTCCGGCGCCCCGGGTGAAGGTTCCTCGATCCGCGTCCGCGGTATTTCCTCCAACAGCGGCTCCGGCCTCGGCCCGCTCCTGATCGTGGACGGCCTGAAGGTGGACAAGATCGACTACCTGGATCCTTCCATGATTGAATCCATGGAGGTGCTGAAGGATGCCGCCTCCGCCGCCATCTACGGTGCACAGGCCGGTAACGGTGTGGTGCTCATCACCACCAAGAACGGCGCCAAGGGCAAGGACAAGGACGGCTCCATCTTCTACAACTATAAGATTACGCTGGCACAGCTGGGCCACCACGCCCAGGTGATGAACGCCGAGCAGTATATCGACTGGCAGCAGCAGGCCGGCCAGCTTCCCGACCGGGAGACCATCATCTCCACCGGTGTGTGGGACGGCGTGACGGACACCAACTGGGCCGACGTCCTGTACGGGACCGGCATTACGCACAACCACACCATCGGCGCCCAGGGCGGTAACGACCGCGGCTCCTACTTCCTGTCCCTCAACTATGTGGACGAAGACGGCATGGCCCGTGGAAACACGGATACCTTCAAGCGTTTCACCGCCCAGGTGAATGCCGACTACAAGATCAAGTCCTGGTTCACCGTGGGTACCAACACCTCCATCGAGCGCCGTGAGCAGCAGAAGATCGGTGAGCACTCCGAGTATGCCGGCAGCAGCGCCGGTCTGCTGGGTACCCTCATCATCGACCCGCTCACTCCGGTGTACTTCAAGTCCTACGACGAACTGCCGCTCGGCATGAAGGACGCCATCGACGCCGGCAAGCAGAAAGTGTACGGCCCGGAAGATCATCCCGGTTGGTACTATGCCGTGTCCAAGATCCTCGAAGGTGACGGTGTGAACCCGCTCATCTACCGCGACCGCAACCAGAAGAAGGAAGAAGGCTGGCAGGTACGCGGTACCGTGTTTGCCAACTTCACCCCGTTCAAGGGCTTCGTCTTCACCTCCCGCCTCGGCTACCGGATCAAGCAGTCCTACGATAGCAATTACGAGGAGCCGTACTATGCGAATGCCAAGAACTATTCCGCAGTCTATAAGATCAGCGCCACGTCTTCGCAGAGCTACTACTATCAGTGGGAAAATTTCGCGAACTACAACGTAACCCTGGGCAAGAAGCACGCTATCGGCGCCATGGCCGGTATGTCCTATACTTATAATGACAGCCGCAGCGTGGGCGCCAGTCTGGAAGGTGATGATCCCCTCAAGGGCTACGCCGAGAACTTCCGTTACCTCACCCAGGACAACGGTTCCGGTACCAAGGGCATCTCCGGCGGTTCCCCCAGCCAGAGCACGCAGATCTCCTACTTCGGCCGTCTCTCCTACAGCTATGACAACCGTTACAGCCTGCAGACGAACTTCCGTGCCGATGCTTTCGACTCCTCCAAGCTTTCCGCGAAGAACCGCTGGGGTTACTTCCCTTCGGTATCGGCCGGTTGGACGGTGTCCAACGAGTCCTTCATCAAGGAAAACATCAGCCGTGAATTCCTGAGCTTCCTGAAGTTCCGCGCTTCCTGGGGTATCAACGGTAACATCTCCGTCCTCTCCGGTTATCCTTATTCCACGGCCATTTCCTACAACAGCCAGAAGTATCAGTACGGCACCGACAACACCCTCTACCTGGGTTCCCAGCCGGACGGCCTGGCCAATCCGGACCTCACTTGGGAAACTTCCAAGCAGACGGACGTAGGTATGGACCTCCGTTTGTTCAACAACCGCCTCACTCTGGGTGTGGACTGGTATAACAAGGACACCGAAGGCCTGCTGGTGAACATTTCCCCGGTGGCGGAAGTGGGTATCTCCTCCACCACCGTCAACGCCGGTTCCGTGAAAAACACCGGTTGGGAATTCGAACTCGGCTGGCAGGACAACATCGGCGACTTCCACTACAGCGTCAACGGCAACCTCTCCACCCTGAAGAACCGCGTGACCTACCTGGAGCCCTCCGTCGGCTACCAGAAGGGTTCCAGCTTCGGTAACATGAAGTTCTACACCCGGTTCCAGGAAGGTTACCCGGTCTGGTACTTCCACGGTTACCAGTATGCCGGCATCGGCGAGGACGGCAAGGCCAACTACTATGACAAGGATGGTGGCATCACCCAGTCCCCGGTGGACGCAGACATGGATTACATGGGCAGCGCCCTCCCGACGCTCTCCTACGGCCTCACCGTCCGTCTGGACTGGAAGGGCTTTGACTTCACCCTCTTCGGCACCGGCGCCGCAGGCCATCAGCTGATGCCTTGCGTGTACCGTGTGGACCACATGAACATCAACGCTCTCACCTATTTCTATGAGGAATCCGGCAAGTCCATCCCCAAGATTGAGAATATGTGGAACAGCAAGGAATTCTGGAGCTCCTCTGCCGTCGTGTTCAGTGGCGACTACTTCAAGATCAAGCAGATCCAGCTCGGCTATTCCCTGCCGAAGAAGTGGCTCAAGAAGGTCTTCATCAGCGGCCTGCACGTCTTCGCCTCCCTGGATGACTGGTTTGTGTTCACCAAGTATCCTGGCTTTGACCCGGAGACTGCTTCCACCGGTTCCTCCAACGGTATGGGTCTGGACAAGGGCTCTTACCCGAATTCCAAGAAAATGATGTTCGGTGTCAATCTCACTTTCTAATCTGACTGAATCATGAAAAAGTATATCATTTTTGGATTATCTGCTGCACTGGCGGTGTTCTCCACTACTTCGTGCAACCAGGATCTTCTTAACATCCAGCAGAAAGGCGTCATCGCCTATGAGGATTTCTACAAGACCGACGAGGATGCCCAGTCGGCCCTTACGGCGGCGTACACCTCATTCATCAGCGTATTCAGCGCGCAGGGAAGTAACAACCCGGCCTGGAACGTGGTTGTGAACGCTTGCGGTGACGAGCTCTACTGGGGCGGCGGCAAGAAGGATGGTTCCAGCTCCGGTGCGCAGGACATGAACGAGTTCCGCAACACCTACGACAGCACCATCCCCCATATCAAGGTCGTCTATAAGAGCTTGTATTCCCTGATTTACAAGTGCAACCTGGTCATTGACAATTTCTATGGCGAGAGCGGCGAACTCTGTGATTCGCAGGTCAAGAAGCGCTGCGTGGCCGAGGCCCGTACGCTTCGCGCCTGGGCGCACTTTACCGCTGCCACCTTCTGGGGCACCCCGCCGCTCGTGGATCACGTGCTCGCCGGTGACGCCCGTCCGACCAACTGCGCCCACGATGTCCTGATGAGTTGGGTCATCGATGAGTTCAAGGCCGCCATCCCCGATCTTGAACCCCGCAAAGGCAAGACCGACAAGGCCGGTACCTACAAGATCACCTCGGGTGCTGCTTATGCCTTCCTCGGCAAGGCCCAGGTCTTCAACAAGGACTGGAATGGCGCCAAGGAGAGCCTCAAGAAGGTGATTGACTCCGGCAACTACGAGTTGGTTCGCACCGACAAGATCCTGGATATGTTCCACATGGAGGGCGACGGCAACGAGGAGAAGATCCTGGAAGGCAACTTCGTGGATAATGAGAATATCAGCAAGTACTCTTTTGCCCAGTATCACTATCAGCGCAACCAGGCCCTGTTCCTCCGCAACATCAAGAAGTACCCGTCGGTGCTGATCCAGGCCGGTGACGGCTGGGGTAACAACGTGAGTCCCACCAAGCAGTTCATGGACGCCATTATGGCGCACGAGCCCAATTCCGCCCGCCGCAAGGCTTGGTTCGCCTCCTACGAGGAGTTCATTACCGAATACTCCTACCCGCTGGGCGAATCCACGGTAGAAGTCCCCGATGCTGCCGGCAAGAAGACCAAGGTCACTTACAAGGCCGATGCCGATATGACCAAGGAAGAGAAGCTCATGGACTACCGCCGCGGCCTGAACTGCGAGAAGTACGACGAGACCTACGCCAACTACGGCTACTACTTCATGAAGTTCCTGCCTTGGGAGTCTGATCTGATCCAGAACAGCACCACCGTCACGCAGGAGAACCGCCTGGTCATGCGTTATGCCGAGGTCCTGCTGCTCTACGCAGAGGCCTGCGCCATGACCAGTGACAACGATGGTCTGCAGTACCTCAACATGGTGGCCGAGCGTGCCGGTGCTCCGACCTACAGAAGCCTGACTATGGACAATGTCAAGCAGGAGAAGTGGTTCGAGCTGGCCTGGGAAGGCACCCGCTTCTGGGATCTGGTCCGCTGGGGCGACGCTCCCACGGTCCTGGCTTTCAAGAGCCGCGACGAGACACCTTACCTGGGCGACGAGTTCTATGTGGAAGGCTCCAAGGGTAAAAAGACGACCGGCCAGCCGCACAAGGCTCGTATCCATTTCATCGATGACGGATGGGCTGCCAAGGGCGGCGGCTGGGTGACCGGCAAGCACGAGCTCCTGCCGTTCCCGTACGATGTCGTCATTATCAACCCCTGGAACGAAGAAAAGGGCGAAGGCCTCAAGCAGAATCCCGGATGGGAATAATGATAGTTGGTTGATGCTCTGATGGGCCGGGCCGCTCCTTTGGGGGCGGCCCGGTTGTCTCAATACTGTACCTTGCTGAGAAACAGTGCATGCCCGGGCACCGACTCCCCGGCATCCCCCCGCTTTCCCGTGGCGATCAGTTCCTCCACCCACGCGGGCTCATGTTTCCCTCTTCCCACTTCGATCATCGTCCCGACGATGGCCCTCACCATATTCCGCAGGAACCGGTCCGCACTGACCCGGAAGTACCAGTAAACTGGATCGACTCCGGAGGAGGGTATTATTTCTGAAACCGCCTCCGCTTCGCTCCGGCCCCTCCCATCGCAAGCGATGGGTCCCTCCCTCTTATGCGGCCGAGGGTGGCCACAGGTTTCAGAAATAACACCCTCCTCCTCCGTACTTTCCATCACCTTCGTCTCACTCGCCAATTCTTCCCGCAAAGATGCGGGATTGAAGGTCATGATTTGGAGATGTGTCGGGGTGTAGGGCTTCCAGAAGGCTTCGGTGATGGTGCAGAGGGAGGTCTTGTTCGCGCCGCCGACCTTTTCGAAGCAGGAGAAGTCGTGCGTGCCCAGGAGGTATTGGCAGGCCTCGTTCATGGCATCGAAGTCGAGGGAAGGGAAGCCGCACTGCCAGGAATAGGCTGCCACGAAGGGGTCTTTCTTCCGGTGGATGAAGTAGGTGTAGGACCGCTGGACGGCGCTGAAGCGGGCGTGGAAATCGTCAGAGGCCGGAAAGACCCCGTGAACCACGACAGAGCGGGGCAGGATGGCATTTAATTTGTAGCAAAAGTCCGATGCCTCAAACGGAAGGGGACCTGTCAGGTCAAAGTGGCAGACATAGTCTGCAGCGTGGACGCCGGTGTCCGTCCGGCCTGCGCCGGTGACCGCCACAGAACCGCCGCAAAGTTTTGCGAGGGCTTCTTCCAGGCACTGCTGGACGGAGGGGGAGGAAGGCTGGATTTGCCAGCCGCAGAAGGCGGAACCGTCGTAGGAGAGGCTGAGGATATAACGCATATGCAAATGTAAGAAAATATATGGAAAGCGTAAACATCAAGGAACTGAACGAGCGCATCCAGAAGGAGAGTTCTTTCGTGGACCTCCTGACCCTGGAAATGGGCAAGGTCATCGTGGGCCAGAAGGCCCTGGTGGACAACCTCCTCATCGGCCTCCTCTCCGGCGGCCACATCCTGCTGGAAGGTGTCCCGGGACTGGCGAAAACCCTCGCCATCAACACCCTGGCCCAGGCTGTCGATGCCAAGTTCAACCGCATCCAGTTCACCCCGGACCTCCTCCCGGCCGACGTCATCGGCACCCTCGTCTATTCCCAGAAGAAAGAGGACTTCGAGGTCCACAAGGGTCCTATCTTCGCCAATTTCGTCCTCGCCGATGAAATCAACCGTTCCCCGGCGAAGGTCCAGTCCGCCCTCCTGGAGGCCATGCAGGAGCATCAGGTCACCATCGGCGCGGAAACCTTCCGCCTGCCGGAGCCGTTCCTGGTGATGGCCACGCAGAACCCCATCGAGCAGGAAGGTACCTATCCGCTCCCGGAGGCCCAGGTGGACCGTTTCATGCTCAAGGTCGTCGTCTCCTACCCGAAGAAGGAGGAGGAGCGCCAGATCATCCGGATGAACAACAGCGGCACCTTCCCGAAGGCCAATGCCGTCGTGACGCCGGCGGACATCCTCCGCGCCCGCGAAGTGGTCCGCGACGTGTACATGGACGAGAAGATCGAGCGCTACATCGTGGATATCGTCTATGCGACCCGTACCCCGGATGATTACGGCCTGAAGGGCCTCAAGGACCTGATTTCCTACGGCGCTTCCCCGCGTGCCTCCATCTCGCTCGCGTTGGCGGCGAAGGCCTATGCCTTCATCAAGCGCCGGGGCTACGTCATCCCCGAGGATGTCCGCGCCGTGTGCAACGAGGTGCTCCGCCACCGTATCGGCCTCACCTACGAAGCCGAGGCGGAGAACGTCACCACCGAGCAGATTATCGAGAAGATCATCAACGCCGTTATCGTGCCGTAAACAGATGCCCGGTCAAGCCGGGCATGATGCTGGAATATGACACCCCAAGAGTTACTCAAGCGCGTCCGCAAGATCGAAATCAAGACGAAGGCTCTGTCGCACCAGATCTTCGCCGGTGAATACCATTCGGCCTTCAAGGGCCGGGGCATGGCGTTCAGCGAGGTCCGGGAGTACCAGTTCGGGGACGACGTGCGGAACATGGACTGGAACGTGACGGCCCGCATGAGCGCCCCGTACGTGAAGGTCTTCGAGGAGGAACGGGAGCTGACGGTGGTCCTCGCCATCGACATCAGCCGGTCCGGCCTGTTCGGGACGGTGGGGGAGACCAAGCGGGAGCTGGTGGCTGAGATCGCCGCCACCCTGGCTTTCTCCGCGATGCTGAACAACGACAAGGTGGGCGCCCTCTTCTTCAGTGACACCGTCGAGAAGTTCATCCCGCCCAAGAAGGGCCGGAGCCACCTGCTCCACATCATCCGGGAGATCCTGGAATACACCCCCGAGCACGACGGAACCGACATCGGCGAAGCCCTGCGCTACCTCACCAATGCCATCAAGCGCCGCTGCACCGCCTTCATCCTCAGCGATATGCTGGATGTCGATGAGGCGGGTGCTCCGCGGTATGAGGATGCCCTGAAGGTGGCCGTGAGCCGGCATGACCTCTCCGTCATCCGGGTCTATGACCCCCGGGAGCGTACCCTTCCCAACGTGGGCCTCGTGCATGTCAAGGATTCCGAAACCGGCCGGGCCGCGTGGGTGAACACCGCCTCCCGGAGTACCCGCGCCGCCTACGAAAAATGGTTCCGGACCGCGACGGAAAGTGCCTCGAAGCTGTTCAACCGCTATCAGGTGGACAGCGTGGACACCGCCACCGGCGAGGATTATGTCAAGAACCTGATTGCCCTTTTCCACAAGCGATGAAAGGAAAATGCCTCATAGCCGCCCTGCTCGCCGGCGCAACGCTCGCCTCCGCCCAGGGAATCATCCGCAAGGAGGGCTCGTTCGTCCGCCAGGTCACCCCGCGTGACTCCATCCTGGTGGCGGACCGTCTGCTGTACGGCTTTGAACTGGACAACGTGCCGGACAGCACGGTCCTGGCCTTCCCGCAGATCCAGAACCCGCTCATGGAGGACGTCCTGGCCCTCCCCGTGTGGGATATCGACACCGTCCGAGTCCAAAAGATCCGCGCCACGAACGCCCGCCTGCTGGACATCCGGGCGCAGTTTGCCATCCAGCCCTTCGAGGAAGGGTTCTTTGATCTGCCGCCCCTGTTTGTCCAGCGCATCCAGCCGGACGGGACGGTGGATACCCTCGTTTTTGACCAGCAGACCATCGAGGTGTTCACGATGCCCGTGGACACGGCGACCTTCATTCCGCACGATCTCCGGGAACAGGCCGGTTATCCGGTGACCTTCTCCGAGGTCTTTCCCTGGCTGCTGGGCTTCTGGGTCCTGGCGCTGCTCGTGATCGGTCTGGTAGCCTGGATCCGCACCCGGAAAATGGCCGCCGAGGGCCCCGTTTTCCGCGATCCGCCGCACATTACGGCCCTCCGCCAGCTGGAGAAGTTCCGCGGTGACAAATACTGGGCGCCCGAAAAGCAGAAGCAGTTCTACTCCGGCGTGACGGATGCCCTTCGCGAGTACATCGTAGCCCGCTATGGCGTGGGCGCGATGGAGATGACGACCGCCGAGATCTTCGCGGACCTCCGCAAGACCGACGTTCCGGCGGACCTTTACCTGGAAATGAAGGAACTCTTCGAGCGGGCGGATTTCGTGAAGTTTGCGAAATACATCGCCACGCCGGAAGACAATGCGACCGTCCTCCCGCAGGCCGTCCGGTTCGTAACGACCACGTACCAGTCGCAGGTGGAGGAGGAGACTGCCGGTCAGGCCGGCAGTGACGGGAATGGTTCTGACGGGAATGGCCAGGACGGTGACCCGAATGCCCGACCTGACCGGGCATCCCAGGAACGTGATGAAGATTATATGCCCCGGTAGCCTATGTATTTCGAGTATCCGTATCTGCTTTGGCTGCTGGTGATTCCGGCCCTTCTCCTGGGACTGTACCTGTTCCGGGAGTTCCAGGGGCGGACGCCGCATATGCGCGTGTCCACGGTGACGCCGTGGCAGGCGGGCGGGAAGTCCGTCCTGGGCTATATCCGGCACCTGCCCGAGGCCCTGCGCCTGGCGGCCCTTTGCCTGCTGATTGTCTGCATTGCCCGTCCCCGCTCCAAGAGCGAGATGGAAAGGATTGATACCGAAGGTATTGACATTGTCATTGCGGTAGACGTCTCCACGAGTATGCTGGCCCGGGATTTCAAGCCGGACCGTCTGTCCGCCGCCAAGGACATCTCCATCGAATTCATCACCCAGCGTCCCACGGACCGGATGGGCATCGTGGTGTTCGCGGGGGAGAGCTATACCCAGTGCCCCCTGACCACCGACCGGGCCACCCTGATCAACCTGATGAAGGAGGTCCAGACCGACCTCATCGAGGACGGCACCGCCATCGGCAACGGCCTCGCGACCGCCGTGGCGCGGATGAAGGACTCCGACGCGAAGAGCCGGGTGGTCATCCTCCTGACCGACGGTGTAAACAACCGCGGCGAGGTGGATCCCCTGATGGCCGCCGAGATTGCCAAGACCTACGGGATCCGCGTCTATACCATCGGCGTCGGCCGGGAAGGGGAGGCTCCGTATCCCGTCCAGACCCCCTGGGGCCCGGACGTCCAGATGATGCAGGTCCAGATCGACGAGGACCTGCTGAAACAGATTGCGGCCGAGACCGGCGGCCAGTATTTCCGGGCCGATGACAATACCAAGCTGGTGGAGATCTACAACGAAATCGGCCAGATGGAGAAGACCCGCACCACCGTGGACAGTTTCCCGGTCTATAAGGACCTGTTCCCGAGATATGCCCTCTGGGCACTTGTTTGCCTGCTTTTGGAGGTCCTCCTCCGTGCTTTACTCAGAAGATTGCCGTAGGATATGTTGTTTTTTGCGCAATACCGGTTCCTGTACCTGCTCCTGCTGGTCCCCCTGTTCCTCATCGGATACGGGGTCTGGCGGTCGATGCGTACGCGGCGGGTGCGGAAATTCGGCGACGAGGCCCTGGTGAAGGCCCTGATGCCTTCCTGGTCCGGTCCCAAAGGATGGGTCCGGATGGTGCTTTTCTCCCTGGCCTTCGCCTTCTTCGTGATCGGCCTGGCCCGGCCGCAGATCGGCGCCAAGCTCTCCGAGCACAAGAGCCGGGGGGCGGAGATCGTCATCTGCCTGGACGTTTCCAACTCGATGCTGGCGGAGGACTATTCCCCGAACCGCCTGGACCGCGCCAAACTGGCGATTTCCCGCCTGACGGACAAACTGCAGGACGACCGCATCGGCCTTATCGTCTTTGCGGGAACCGCTTTCGTCCAGTTGCCGGTGACCACGGACTATGTGTCGGCCAAGATGTTCCTCGGGAGCATTGACACCGGGTCGGTGCCGGTTCAGGGAACCGCGATGGGGGATGCCATCTTCACGGGCATCCGCAGCTTCAGCGCCCAGAGCGAGAAGAGCCGGGTGATCATCGTCATCTCCGACGGTGAGAACCACGAGGATGATCCGGTCGCCGCCGCCAAGGAGGCTGCCGAAAACGGCATCCGGGTTTATACCATCGGCGTGGGCTCCTCCGAGGGCCAGCCGATCCCTTACGAGGGCGGGCTGATGAAGGACAAGGAGGGCGAGATCGTCGTGACCCGGCTCGATGAGGATATGCTCCGGCGGGTCGCCAAGGCCGGCAACGGGGCGTATGTCCATGCCGGGAATGACGAGTTCGGCCTGAACCCAATCATCGACGACATCCGCCGCCTGGAGGATGAGGAGTTCGGCTCCCTCGTGTTCGAGGAGTATAACGAACAGTACATGTATTTCTTCGGGATCGCGCTGGCCCTGCTGGTGATCGAGATGCTCATCGGCGAACGCCGCCTGAAGCGGAAATGGTTTGACAAGTGATGAGGAAGTATCTGGTTTTCATATTGTTGCTCGTGAGCGTCACGGCGTTTGCGCAGGTGGACAAAAAGGATGTCCGCCGGGGCAACCGCCAGTTTTCCAAGGCGAAATACGGGGATGCCGACATCAGTTACCGCAAGGGCCTGAATGCCGACAGCACTTCCGTCCCGGCGGCCTATGACCTGGGCAACAACCTGTATCGCCAAGGGAACTATGCGGAATCCGGCAAGTTCTACCAGCAGGCGCTCCGGCATGTGCCGGAGGTGCGTAACGCGAAAAAACAGGCCGGTTACGCCTTTGACACGTACTTCAACGCCGGCGACGCCGCCCTGCAGCAGAAGCAGTACCGGGCGGCGATGGAAGCCTTCGTGCAGGCACTCCTGATTAATCCGGACGACCTGGAGGCCAAGGAGAACTATATCTATGCACGCAAGATGCTGGAAAACAATCCGGACGGCGGCGGGGGCGGCAACAACGACCAGAATCAGGACCAGGATCAGCAGGACCAGAACCAGGACCAGCAGAACCAGGACCAAAAGCAGAACCAGAACCAGGATCAGAACCAGGATCAGAATCAGGACCGGCAGGACCAGAATCAGCAGCAGAAGCCTTCTGGCGGAAGCGAGATCTCGCCCCAGCAGGCCCAGCAGGTGCTCCAGGCCATCCAGGCCAAGGAAAAGGAGACCCAGGACAAGGTGAAAAAGGAGAAGGCGGACGTGCTGAAGTCCCGCCAGAAAGAAAAGAATTGGTAGCGGTATGAAAAGAAGGATCGCAGCCTTCGTGGCGCTGTGGGTGGCTTTTACCGGATGGGCCCAGTCGACCATCCGGGTGGAGGTGCACAATATCGTGGAATCGACGGAACGGTTCAATGTCGTCTTTATCGTGGACGGCGAACACGCCCCGTCGGCCTTCCAGTGGGAGCCGGGAGACGACTTTACCCTCGTCTGGGGGCCTCAGAAGGGCTCTTCCTCCAGTGTGTCCATCGTCAATGGCAAGACCACGCGGTCCTCGCAGACCTCCTATACCTATATCCTCCAGCCCAAAAAGGCGGGTACTTTCCAGCTTCCCGCTGCGACGGCAACCGTCAAGGGGGAGGAAATCCGTTCCCGGGCCGTCCAGATTACGGTAGTGGAAGGCGGGAGCGGGACAGCCGCCCAGGGCCAAGGCTCCGGTAGCGGCGAATCCCAGTCCCATGCGCGGCAGTCAGCCTCGACCGATACCGGCGAACTGTTCCTGCGGTTGAACCTGAGCAAGCGCGAGGCGGTCGTGGGCGAGCCCATCACGGCGACCCTCAAGATTTACCAGCGCGCCAACCTCACGGGCTTCGAGGATGCCAAGTTCCCGAAGTTCAATGGTTTCTGGAGCCAGGAAGTGGATACTCCGCAGAGCATTGAATTCCAGCGGGAACAGCTGGGCGACAAGATGTACAACGCTGCGGTCCTGCGCCGCTGGGTGCTGATACCGCAGAAGGCGGGAACCCTGACCATTGACCCGTCCGAAATCGTGTGCCTGGTGAATGTCCGGACCAACCGTCCCCGGACCGGGTCCATCTTCGACGACTTCTTTGAGAATGATTATGTGACGCAGCGCCAGCGTGTGGCTACCCCTGCGGTGAACGTCAAGGTTGCGGCCCTGCCGGCCGGTGCTCCTGCCGGTTTCTCCGGCGCCGTGGGCCAGTACAGCGTGACGGCGAAGCTCAGCAAGGATGCCCTGAAGACCCACGATGCGGCTTCCTTGATCGTTACCGTCACCGGTAAGGGCAATGTTTCCCTGGTGGAGGCTCCGAAGATCGACTTCCCGCCGGACTTCGAGGTCTATGACGTGAAAGCGACCTCCTCGACGGACAAGAGCGGCACCAACGGTTCCAAAACCTTTGAGTATCCGTTTATTCCGCGCAGCCCGGGCGAGTTCTCCCTGGCCCCTGTGCGTTTCTCCTACTATGATGTGAACGCGCACCGCTATGCAACGGCGGCGACGGATTCCCTGCGGCTTTCCGTGGAGCGGAGCGCCGGGGGTGCCGCGCAGCCGGTGCAGGATGGTTCCGGCACCCTGACGGTGGACCGCAAGGGCGTGAAGAACCTAGGCGAAGATATCCGCTTCATCAAGACGAAGACCTCCCTGTCCGAGGACAAGGGCTTCTTTGTGGGCAAACCGGCCTACTGGATCCTGGTGGCGCTGTTCGTACTGGCCGCCGCGGCCGTTTGGCTGTCGCTGCGCAAACTCGCCGCCCGTCGGGCCGATGTGGCCGGGAGCCGCAACCGCAAGGCGACCCGCCAGGCGCTCAAGCGTCTCAAACTCGCCGGGGATTTCCTGGGCAAGAACCTCTATACGGCTTTCTATGAGGAACTTCACCGGGCCCTGATCGGCTTCGTGGCGGACAAACTCACCATGGACATGGCCGACCAGAGCAAGGAGAATATCGCTGCCGCACTGACGGACCGGGGTGTCTCCGCCGAGACGGCGACCGCCTTTACCGACCTGCTGGATGCCTGCGAATATGCCCGCTATGCCCCGGATGCCGGCCATGAGGCGATGAACGCCCATTACGAGCAGGCCGTTTCCGTCATCACTGCCATCGATTCCTCCATGAAGAAAGGTATTTCCGCGGCTCCGGCCGCTATGCTCCTGGCCCTGATGCTGGCCCTACCGCTGGGCGCACAGGCCGCGGAGAACTATCCTGATTCCCTGTGGAAGGCCGGCGTGGAGGCTTATTCCGCCGGCGACTGGGAGCAGGCCCTCGCGGACTGGGACGGCGTCGCCGCCACCGGTCTCCGCTCCCGCGAACTGTATTTCAACCTGGGCAATGCGTATTTCAAGAAAGGGGAGATTGCCCCGGCCATCCTGAACTACGAACGCGCCCTGCGGCTGGATCCGTCCGATGCCGATGTGCGCTACAACCTGGAGTTCGCCCGTTCGATGACGCAGGACCGCATTGACGAGGTACCGGAGTTCATCCTCAAGACCTGGATCCGAAAGGTGAACTACCTGTTCTCCTCGGATGCCTGGGCCATCCTGTCCCTGATCCTGCTGGCCGTCGCCCTGGCCCTGGTGCTGCTTTTCCTGCTGGGACCCACTTCCGGCCTGCGCCGGACCGGCTTCTTCACCGGCATCGCAGCCCTGCTCCTGACCCTGATGTGCTGGGGCTTCGCCCGCAGCCAGAAGGCCGATGCGGAGCGCCATGACGCCGCCATCGTCATGCGTCCGGTGTCCTCCGTCACTTCTTCCCCGTCCGCCGATGCGGCCAAGTCCCTGTTCATCTTGCACGAAGGAACGAAGGTGAAGGTGCTGGACGTTGTCTCCGGCTACACCGACATCGAACTCGCCGACGGCCGCCGCGGCTGGATCGCTTCGGGGGATATCGAGGTCATCTAGTATCCGCAGCCTCAGGGAACAGATACTGTTCTTCGAAGACCGTAAAATTCGATAAACCTTGTTGTAACCAGGGTTCTTTGTCTCTTTGCGCAGTCGCGGAGTATGGAGATACGGTAAAAACAGGAATTACCTTACCCCCTCACCATCTCCCACAGCACTACGCCTACGGAGACGGAGACGTTGAGGGAGTGTTTGGTGCCGTACTGGGGGATTTCGAGCGAGAGGTCGGCGGCATCGACTACGTCCTGGCGGACGCCGGAGACTTCGTTGCCGAAGACGAGGGCGATTTTGCGGCCGGGCTCGCGGCGGAAGGCACCGAGTTTCACCGAATGGACCGTCTGCTCCACGGCGATGACCGTGTAGCCTTCGGCATGCAGCGCGGCCACGGCATCCAGCGTGTCATCGTAATGCTCCCACGGGACGGCGTCCTCGGCGCCGAGGGCCGATTTGTGGATTTCGGCGGAGGGCGGAAGGGCGGAAATCCCGCAAAGGAGGACCCGGTCGATGCCGAAGGCGTCGGCGGTGCGGAAGGCGCTGCCCACGTTGTGGGCGCTGCGGATGTTGTCCAGGACAACCACCAGGCCGGAAGGCGGAAGTGCCTTATACTCAGCGGCTGAGATGCGCCCTAACTCGATGTTTAATAATTTTCTGTCTGCCATTTCCGCAAAGTTAAGAAAAAAGGCTTATATTTGTGGATGCAATGGCCGCTACGGCCGAAAAACACTGACACAAACGTTATGAAACAGGACCTCCAGATCTTCGATCTGATCAAGAAAGAGCGCGAACGCCAGGCTTCCGGCCTGGAACTCATTGCCTCTGAAAACTATGTCTCCGACCAGGTGATGGCCGCCATGGGCTCCATCTGCACCAATAAGTACGCCGAGGGCTACCCGGGCAAGCGCTATTACGGCGGTTGCGAAGTCGTGGACCAGATCGAGCAGATCGCCATCGACCGCCTCTGCAAGCTCTATGATGCCGAGTATGCCAATGTCCAGCCGCACTCCGGTGCCCAGGCCAACATGGCCGTGATCATGGCCTGCCTCCGTCCGGGCGACGTCTTCATGGGCCTGGACCTGTCGATGGGCGGACACCTTACCCACGGTTCCCCGGTCAACGCCTCCGGCATCCTGTACAAGCCGGTCGCTTACGGCCTGAATCCGGAAACCGGCCTGGTGGACTATGACGAGATGGAGCGCAAGGCGCTGGAATTCAAGCCGAAACTCATCATCGGCGGTGCATCGGCCTACTCCCGCGAGTGGGATTATGAGCGGATGCGGAAGATCGCCGACGAGGTGGGCGCCCTCCTGTGGATTGACATGGCCCATACCGCCGGCCTCATCGCCGCCGGTCTCCTGAAGAACCCGGTCAAGTACGCGCACATCGTCACCTCCACCACCCACAAGACCCTCCGCGGACCGCGCGGCGGTATCATCCTGCTGGGCAAGGACTTCGACAACCCCTGGGGCCTCACCACCCCGAAGGGCGAGATCAAGAAGATGAGCGCCATCCTGAACTCCAGCGTGTTCCCGGGCGTCCAGGGAGGACCGCTCGAGCACGTGATCGCCGCCAAGGCCGTGGCCTTCTATGAGGCCTCCCAGCCGGAATACGTGGCCTACCAGAAACAGGTGATCGCCAACGCCGCCACCATGTGCGCCGAGTTCCTGCGCCGCGGCTACAAGATCATCTCCGGCGGCACGGATAACCACCTGATGCTCATCGACCTGCGTACCAAGTTCCCGGATCTGACCGGCCGCCTCGCCGAGTCCCAGCTCGTGAAGGCCGACATCACCGTGAACAAGAACATGGTTCCCTTCGACAGCCGCAGCCCGTTCCATACGAGCGGCCTGCGCATCGGCACCCCGGCCATCACTTCCCGCGGTTTCGTGGAGAAGGACATGCTGGACATCGTGGAACTGATCGACACCGTCCTCGCCTCCGCCAATGCACACTTCGCCGCCCTCACGGCCAAGGAGCCCACGGAGGAGCAGCTGGCCGAAAAGGCGGCGCATGAGAAGGTGGTCAAGGACGTGGTCCGGAAGGTCAATATGATGACCGCCGGCCGTCCCCTGAACCGGTACTAGCGCTTCGTCGTAATAATCAGCACCCCATTGGCTCCTTGGACCCCGTAAATGGCCGAGGAGCCATCTTTGATGATATCCACCGACTGGATGTCGAGCGGATTGAGGTTCGAGATGTCTGTGACCTGGACGCCGTCCACGAGGATGAGCGGATCCGTCTGGCCGGAGTTCGTGCCGATGCCCCGGATGATGATCCGGTTGTCCGAGGTGACCATGACCCCGGGCACCCGGCCGCGCAGGTAGTCATACACGGAGGAATACGTTGCGACTTCGTTCTGGTTCATTTCAACCTGGGCGACGGCCGTCGTCAGGTCTTTCTTGTTCACGGTACCGTACCCGACGTTCACCGGGTTTTCCTGGACCTTCATTTTTCCGGAGGTCCCGCAGCCGGCCATAACCAGGACCAGCGCTGCAGCAGTAAGAATACGTTTCATGCTTATTCGGTTTTCGGAGTGGGTTTCACATAGCGGTCGCCGGTCTGGGCGTGGACGGCGTCGATGAAGGCCGGCGCATAGGCCGGGGAAGTATGGCGGCCCGGGCCGATTTCGCCGTTAGCCCCTGGACGCATGATCTGGTCGTTGTGCCGGACAATGAGGTACTTGGCGAGCTTGTCCCAGCGTTTCATCATCCGGTCGGTGTAGGCCTCCGTTTTACCGGTCAAATAGGCCACGCGGTCCTGGTGCGTCAGGTCCAGGACGTGCTTTTCCACCTCTTTCTGGTCTTCCGCGTAGAAGTCTTCCAGTTCAGACTGGGCTTCCCGCAGGTCCCCGATCATCGCGCTCCAGCGCGGGTACACCATATTGGCGACGAAATTGTTCATCCAGAAGGCACTTTCCGTGCTGAATTCCCGGATGTCGTTGTTCTCCTTCCGGAAAGGCTCGGGAATGCGGTTGACGCAGCAGTAAACGGGCACATAAGCGACCATCGTGGCATCGTCCATGTTGAAATACATCACGCCGCCCACCTCGTCCGGCAGGAAGGAGCGCATCTGGCACACCATCGTCATCCCGCTCTGCTGGCAGCCGATGGGGCGCTCGCGGAACATATCTGTCCCTTCGCTGTCCTTGTAGTTGATTGGCTGGTTCCGGTAGGGGGAAGCCCAGGGGCCGGCACTCACGTCGACGGTCATGTCCAGGGCGGTTCCCTCGTAGTGGTCCCGCATGTCATTCATCAGGTCGCGGACCGACACGGGGGCGTCGGGCTTGATCCAGAGGGGCAGGTGGTCGCAGATTTCGGTCTGGCCGTTGATGAAGGGCAGATAGGAGTCCATCACGTCCTTGTCAAAGTGATGACGGAAGAAACTCCAGACCCGTGCCTCGCAGTAGCGGATAGCGCTGAAATCCAGCGGGCCGTAGGCTTCACGGAAGCTGAAATCGGCATTCGGGCCCGAGTAATAGCCCATCTCCCGGGCGAAGTCAATGACATCGGCCGAATACATGCATTCCCCTTCCACGACGCAGAAGCCCAGTTTCTTGTCTGCCTTCTTCGCCTGCGGGAACTGGCGGATGCGGCTGGCATTGGCATAGGCCGCGATGCAGTCGTCCGGAACGCGCATGGCCACCCAGACGGCCCCCTTGCGGCCGGGGCCCTTGCCGATGAGTTCCATGATCCAGGCCTCCTCCTTGTCGCAGATGGCGAAGGACTCACCGGTGGCGTTATAGCCGAATTCCTGGGCCAGGTTATGCATGACGGCAATGGCCTCGCGCGCCGTCGTGCTCCGCTGGAGAGCCAGGTCCATCAGCGTGAAATAATCCAGCCAGCCCTCGGGATTCATCAGTTCCTTGCGGCCGTCCCAGGTGGTTTCCACGATGGACACCTGATTCTCGTTCATCAGGCCGATGACGTTGTAGGTGTATTCGGCCTGCGGGATTTGATGCTCCGCCTGCGCCATGGGCCCGAAGCCCCGGATCGTAATCATCTCCCCCGGTGCATGCCGGCCGGGCGCCGACCACGACAGGGACGAAGCGAAACCGAAACCGTCGCAGTTGTAGGTGCACATCACGCTTCCGTCGGCGGAAGCCTTCTTTCCGACCACCAGATTGGTGCAGGCGAAGCCCGCGATGGTCAGGAGGGAAAGCAGGGAAGTGAGGAGTATCTTTTTCATGGATCGTACTTTTGGTCAAAGTTACGTTATTTTGTCCATCTTTCAAAGACGTGATTTTAGCCTTATAGTGAGTTTTTTGCACCCGCAGCCTCGGGCGTATCGGGAAATTCGTTAATTTTGCAGGAAAGCAAGGTGGAATATGAAAATCTGTGTCATTGGCGGGGCCAACGTGGACATCACAGCCACGTCCGGAACGGCCTTCCAGTTCGGGGATTCGACGCCGGGGACGGTGCGGGTCTCCTGGGGCGGGGTAGGGCGGAACATTGCCCATAACCTCGCGCTGCTCGGGGACGAGGTGGAACTGCTGACCATCTTCGGGGGCGGGGTGCTGGGCCCGGTGCTCGAAAAAGCCTGCCGGGAAATCGGCATCGGCACAGGCCATGCGGAAATTGCCCCTACCGGGACAAACTCTTTCTTCGTGTCCATCAACAATGCCGACGGGGAACTGGTGGGCGGCGTATCCGATATGGCCGCGACCGACGGAATGACGCCGGAGTGGCTCCGGAAACGCCTGAAAGTCATTAATGAATCCGATGCCGTCGTGGCCGATGCGAACAGCAGCGCGGAAAGCCTGGCTTTCCTGCTGGACCACTGCACGAAACCCCTGTATCTGGATGCGGTTTCCGTCGCCAAGGCCGGACGTATCCGGGAGGCGGTGGAAATGGCCCGTTTCAAATCCTTCTTCGCGCTCAAATGCAATGCGCTCGAAAAGGTCGCATTAGCCGGCCTGGACAGTGTCCGCCGGTGGTATGTCAGCGCGGGAGCCGAAGGGATCCGCGTGGAGGAAGGCGGCCGCGAGTATCTGTTCCCGGCCCTCCCGTGCCACGTTCGGAACGTGACGGGCGGGGGTGATGCCCTTTTCGCGGGAATCATCCATGCCGGCCCGACTGCCAGCATCGAAGAAAGCGCCCGGATAGGCCTTCTTTGCGCCCGCTGCGCCGTGGAAAGCCTGGACGCCGTCAGTGAAGAAATCAAGAATCTCAAACTATGAACAAGTATCTGGACCTGTCCCCGGAAGTGGCGGAGGCCATCCGCTCGGGGAAACCGGTCGTCGCTCTGGAATCGACCATCATCTCGCACGGAATGCCGTATCCGCAGAATGTGGAAACAGCCCTGAAGGTGGAGGCGGCTATCCGTGAAAACGGGGCCGTGCCGGCCACCATCGCCATCATCGGCGGTCGCCTGAAAGCCGGACTCACCCCGGAACAAATTGAATATCTGGGCAAAAAAGGCCGGGAGGTCACCAAGGCCTCGCGGCGCGACCTCCCGGTACTCGTCGCCCAGGGGCGGGATGGCGCCACCACCGTCACCACCACGATGATGATCGCGGCGATGGCCGGCGTCCGGGTCTTCGCCACGGGCGGCATCGGCGGCGTGCACCGCGGCGCGGAGACCACGATGGACATCTCCGCCGACCTGGAAGAACTCGCCCAGACACCGGTGATGGTCATCTGTGCTGGGGCGAAAAGTATTCTGGATCTGGGACTTACACTGGAGTATCTGGAGACCAAGGGCGTTCCCGTCATCGGTTACGGGACAGAGGAACTGCCGGCCTTCTATACCCGCAGGAGCGGTTTTAAGGTTGATTACCGGCTGGACACGCCGGAGGAACTGGCTGCGGCGTTCCGCGCCAAGATGGAGATGGGGCTCAAGGGCGGAATGCTGGTCACAAACCCCATCCCGGAAGAGTTTTCCATGGATCCGGACCGGATTAATGCGGTCATTGACCAGGCCGTCGCCGAAGCAAGCGCGCAGGGCATCCAGGGCAAGGAGACAACGCCGTTCCTGCTGGCCCGCATCAAGGACCTGACCGGAGGCGATTCCCTGGCCTCGAACATTCAATTGGTGCTCAACAACGCCCGCCTGGCCGCCCGGACGGCGGCGCTGCTCTAGATCAGCAGCTGGGCGAGCGTGCGTTTCGGAACGTAATGGTTCCCGTTCTTCCGGTAATACCGGAGGTCGGGGGCCGTTTCGTCTTCAGGGACCGGCATCAGGAAGATGGACTCCGCCGGTTTGCCGATGGCAAGGATGGCGATCGGTTCCAGGGGCAGTTGCAGTGCCTCCCGGACCGCCTCTTTCCGGAAATTGAGGATGAAGATGCCGCCCAGGCCCATCTCGACCGCCTTCAGAAGGATGCTCTGCGCCGCGATTCCCAGGTCCATGTCCACCACCTTGTCTTCCGGAACGGCGCTGCACACGACGATGAAGGCACGGGGCTCCGTCCCCGGTTTGGGCAGATGCTCCTCGGGGAGCGCCGCGCCGAGCTTGATGAGCGGCAGGACCTTGTCGGCCTCCGCTTCCGTCACCAGGCGGAAGCGCAACGGCTGCCGGTTCATGCCGGAGGCCACGAGGGTCGTAACCTTCACCATTTCACGGAGTTCTTCCTCCGTAACCTTCCGGGCCGGGTCGTATCCCCGGTAACTGCGGTTCCGGTGCAGGAGCGTATCGAGGGAAGGGGCGTTGCGGCGGATGACCGTCTTGCGGGACTGGGCGATCTCCTCCTGGCGGTATTCGAGATAATTGTCGGCCATGGCGATGATTTCTTGTTCTGCAAAGATAAGGTTTTCCGCGAAAAACGGTAAATTTGTGACATGAAGAAGATGCTGCTCTTTCTCGCAGGTCTGTTGCTTTGCCTGCAGAGCTTTGCCGGAGGCGTGAAATCCGGCCCCTGGGTGTCCGAAGCACGGACGGACCGCGTAACCATCCTGTGGACCAGCGAGGTGCCCGGCATGGCCTATGTGGAACTCTCCGACGGGACGAAGGTCTGGGAGACCTATGCCGGCCGGCGTGTGTTCCACCGTCTGCACAGCGTCCGAATCGACGGCCTTGCGCCCGGGACGGAACTCCGCTACCGTGTGTGCGGCCAGGAACTGGTGGACGATTCCAATGCGCGCAACCCCAAGTTCGGGGATGTCTATGAAGGGGAATGGCACAGCGTCCGCACCTTCGACCCGAAGGCCCCGGAGTGCCGTTTTTCCGTCTTCAACGACATCCACATGCGCACGCAGAAGTATTCCGACCTTGCGGCCCAGGTGGATTCCGCCTCGACGGACTTCCTGTTCCTGAACGGCGACATCGTCTCGGCCGGGAACTATGTGATGGATACCCTGGTATGTTACGCCATCGAACCGCTCGGAAACCTGCCGGCCGGGATTCCCGTCCTGTTCGGGCGAGGCAACCACGAGGGTCGCGGCAACAACGTGGAACTGGTGGCGGACGTCTTCCCGAATGCGGATCCGGCCCCCTTCTACTACACCTTCCGGGAAGGTCCCGTGGCCTTCATCGTCTTTGACGCAGGGGAGACCGGGAAGAGCCGGTCCATCCTGTACAGCGGCAAGGACGTGTACGAAGACTATCTGAATGAGCAGATTGAATGGGCGAAGAAAGCGGTGCGGGAACGCTCGTTCCGGAAGGCGCCGGTCAAGGTCTGCCTTCTCCACGTGCCCATGATCGACCACGAGGACAAGACCGACTATCTCCTCCAGCGCTGGCTGAACGTGCACATCGTCCCGCTCCTGAACCAGGCGGGCGTCGACCTGATGATCGGGGCTGACCTCCACCAATTCATGTACTGCGAGCCCGGCTCGATGGGCAACCGCTTCCCGATCATCGTCAATGACGAGGCTCACCGGCTGGAATTCAACTATTCCCACGGCTTCATCACCCTCCGGACCTTCCATCCCAACGGGACGATGGAGTTCGAGCGCACCCTTAAACCGTAATTCAAGCAATCAGATATGGAAAATGCAGTTATCGAGGCGCTGAAAACGCGCAGAAGCGTCCGGGCTTACAAGCCGGAACAAATCACGGACGAAGAACTGAAGACCGTGCTGGAGGCCGGCACCTGGGCCCCGACGGCGATGGGGTTCCAGGACCCCTGGATCGTGGCCGTGCAGAATCCCGACCTGCTGAAGAAACTCTCCCGGATGAACGCCGCCGTCTGGGGCAAGGAGATCGACCCCTTCTACGGCGCCCCCACCTATGTGCTGGTGTTCGCCTCCGACCCTGAAAAGTGGAAGAACAGCGTTCCGGACGGTTCGCTCGTCCTGGGCAATATGATGAATGCGGCCAATGCCATCGGCCTCGGCTCCTGCTGGATCAACCGCGAACGCGAGATGTTCGCCACGGAGGAAGGCAAGGCCCTGATGGCCGAACTCGGCCTCCCCGAAGGCCTCATCGGCATCGGCGCCCTCGCCCTCGGCTATCCCGCCGCCCCGCCCCGCACCCCGAAACCCCGCAAGGAGAACTATTACCGGATTGTGAAATAGGGCCCTCTTCTTCAAACACCACATATTTATTAGCATTTCCGCAGATTTTTGTTTAAATTTGCGAGTTAAACCGTATGCAATATCTTAAAAAAATTAGTTAATTTAATATCATAGACCTATGGAAAAGATTAAAAAGAGAGTCTATCGGTTCGGCGGAAAGACCGCTGAAGGCGACGGCAAGATGCGCGAACTGCTCGGCGGCAAGGGTGCGAACCTGGCCGAGATGAACCTCCTCGGGATGCCTGTTCCCGCCGGATTCACCATCACGACCGAGTGCTGCACCGAGTATTACCGCCTGGGTGGCGGCTATACCCCGGAGCTCCGCGCCGAAGTCGCGGCCGCCCTTGAGGCCACGGAGAAGATCATGGGCAAGAAGTTCGGCGACCCGAAGGATCCCCTTCTGGTGAGCTGCCGTTCCGGCGCCCGTTCCTCCATGCCGGGTATGATGGACACCATCCTGAACATCGGCCTCTGCTCCAAGACCATTCCCGGCCTCATTGAGAAGACCCAGAACCCGCGTTTCGTATATGACGCCTACCGTCGTCTCATCATGATGTACTCTGACGTCGTCATGGAGAAGGCCGAGGGCATCGAGCCGGCCGACGGCCAGGGCATCCGCCAGCAGCTGGACCGCATGATGCAGGATGTCAAGGACGCGAAGGGATACAAGAGCGATACTGAACTCACCGCCGAAGAGCTGAAGGAACTCGCCGAGGCCTTCAAGGTGCGGATCAAGGAAGTCCTGGGCGTGGAATTCCCGGATGATGCGAAGGCCCAGCTGTGGGGCTCCATCGGCGGCGTCTTCAAGTCCTGGAACGGCAAGCGCGCCATCCGTTACCGCCAGATCGAGCACATTCCGGATGATTGGGGCACCGCCGTCAATGTCCAGTCCATGGTGTTCGGCAACATGGGTGACACCTCCGCCACCGGCGTGGCCTTCTCCCGCAACCCGGCCAACGGTGACAACAAGTTCTACGGTGAGTGGCTCATCAACGCCCAGGGTGAAGACGTGGTCGCGGGTATCCGCACCCCGAACCCCCTGAACGAGGCCACCAAGAGCGAAAAGAACAAGAACCTCGCTTCCCTGGAGACCGCCATGCCGGAGGTCTACAAGGAGCTGGATGACATCCGCCTCCACCTGGAGCAGCACTTCCAGGATATGCAGGACATCGAGTTCACCATCCAGGAAGGCAAGCTCTGGATGCTGCAGTGCCGTATCGGCAAGCGCACCGGCCTCGCCGCCCTGCAGATGGCCGTGGATATGGTCGAGGAAGGCCTGATCGACGAGAAGACCGCGATCCTGCGCGTCGCCCCGTCCCAGCTCGACGAAGTGCTCCACCCGATCCTGGATCCGGCTTCCGAGAAGAAGGCCGCGGTCCTGGCCCAGGGTCTCCCGGCTTCCCCGGGCGGCGCCGTCGGCCAGATCGTCTTCACCTCCGAGGACGCCATCAAGTACGCTCTCGCCGGCAAGAAGTGCATCCTCGTCCGTGAGGAGACTTCCCCGGAAGACATCGACGGTATGCACGCCTCCGTGGGTATCCTCACCGAGCGCGGCGGCATGACCTCCCACGCCGCCCTCGTGGCCCGTGGCTGGGGCAAGTGCTGCATCGTGGGCTGCGACGCCCTCAAGATCAACTTCAAGGACAAGACCGTCTCCTTCGCCGGTGTGAACAAGACCTTCAAGGAAGGCGACTTCCTGAGCCTCAACGGTGCCAAGGGCCTCGTCTACGGCAGCGCCATCAGCACGATGGACGCCTCCGAGAACCCGCTCTTCGCGAAGTTCATGTCCATGTGTGACAAGTACCGCAAGCTCGGTGTCCGCACCAATGCCGACACCCCGGAAGATGCCGCCCGCGCCCTCAAGTTCGGTGCCCAGGGCATCGGCCTGTTCCGTATCGAGCACATGTTCTATGGCCGCAACAGCGAACTCCCGCTGTCCAAGCTCCGCAAGATGATCCTCTGCGACACCGACGAAGAGCGCAAGGCCGCCCTGGCCGAGCTCGAGCCCTTCATGAAGGCCGCCGTCAAGGAGACCCTCCGCGTGATGGACGGCAAGCCGGTCGTGTTCCGCCTCCTGGATCCGCCGCTCCACGAGTTCGTGCCGAAGGGTGAGGACAAGAAGAAGGAGCTCGCCAAGGATCTCGGCGTTTCCGTGAAGGAAATCGAGAAGCGCGGCGAATCCCTCCACGAGGTGAACCCGATGATGGGTCACCGCGGCGTCCGCCTGCACGTGAGCTTCCCGCTGATCGCGGAAACCCAGTACCGTGCCATCTTCACCGCCACCGCCGAACTCCAGAAGGAAGGCCTGAAGCCGCACCCGGAGATCATGATCCCGGTCACCATCTCCGCCCGTGAGCTCAGCTTCCAGAAGGCGATCTGCGAGAAGATCAAGGCCGAGGTCCAGGCCCAGATGGGTACCCTCATCGACTACCAGTTCGGTACGATGATCGAGATCCCGCGTGCCGCCCTCACCGCCGACCGCATGGCCCGCGAAGCCCAGTTCTTCAGCTTCGGTACGAACGACCTCACCCAGATGACCTTCGGCTTCAGCCGCGACGACATCGGCACCTTCATGGGTGACTACCTCGGAAACAAGATCCTGGACGCCGACCCGTTCCAGACCATCGACCAGAAGGCCGTCGGCCAGCTGGTGAAGATCGGTGTGGAAGGCGGCCGCACCTGCCGCAAGGACCTGATGTGCGGTATCTGCGGTGAGCACGGCGGCGACCCGAAGTCCATCGAGTTCTTCAACACGATCGGCATCGACTACGTCTCCTGCTCCCCGTTCCGCGTGCCCATCGCCCGCCTCGCCGCTGCGCAGGCCCAGATCAAGCAGAGCAAGTAAGTTGCCTGGACATTCCGAGCGCAAGCGAAGGAATCTGCATCCTTAAGATTGAAAGGAGCCGACTGAAAAAGTCGGCTCCTTTTTGGTTTTATTGGGCAAAGATTGGTATTTTTATGCCGGAAAACAGAACAATCGAAAACTGGAACTAATACCATGATGAACAAACGCCTTTTCTCCATTCTCCTGGCGGGCCTTTTCTCTTTCGCCGCCCTCCATGCCCAGTCACAGGACAAACCTGCTCCCGCCCCCGCCCCCAAGCCTGCCCATATTATCACCCAAACCAGTACCGACGGGCCAAGGTTCGAGGTTCTGGTTACGTACAACAATGACAATCCGATGTTCTTCCGGTTTGACAAGTTCACGGGGGACCTGTGGGAACTGTCGAGTGGCTTCCGCCCGCTGAAATTCACCCGTTACATCCGGGAAGCGGATGTGGACGACGTGGCGGAAGAGGGCAGGATCAATTATCAGCTCATCGCCTGGTCTCACTCGACCTTCTACCTCATCAATCTCAATACGGGCGTGATGTGGGAGAAATCCTCGGACGACCTGTTCAAGAGAAAAACAACCCTGCAGGTCATCCGGGAGCAGTAAGGTTGTTGCGGCAGGTATTCTCTGCCCTTACAACAGCTTTGCCGCGATCTCCGACAGTTCCGAGCGTTCGCCCTTGCGGAGGAACACGTGCTGGAAGAGCGGCTGTCCGGAGAGTTTCTCGCCCAGGTGCGTGAGGCCGTTGGACCACTGGTCCAGGTAGGGCTGGTCGATCTGGAAGATATCGCCCGTGAACACCATCTTGGTGCCTTCGCCGGCGCGGGTAATGATGGTCTTCACCTCGTGCGGGGTGAGGTTCTGCGCCTCGTCCACGATGAAATAGACCTTGCCCAGGGAGCGTCCGCGGATGTAGGCGAGGGGGGAGATGAGGAGTTTCTCCTCCTTGAGCATCGCCTCGATCTTGAGCGCCTGCTTGGACCCCGGCCGGAAACAGCGCTTGATCACGTCCAGGTTGTCCATGAGGGGCTGCACATAGGGGCTCATCTTGCTCCGCTGGTCGCCCGGCAGGAAGCCGATGTCCTGGCCGCCGAGCACCACGGTCGGGCGGCTGAGGATGATCTGGTCGAAGTCCTTTTCCTGTTCCAGGGCCGCCGCCAGGGCGATGAGCGTCTTGCCGGTGCCGGCCCCGCCGGTCAGGGAAACGAGAGGAAGATCGGGATTCAGGCAAGCGTCCAGGGCGAAGCGCTGTTCGTCGTTGCGCGGCCGGATGCCGTACGCCTCTTTCGAGCGTACGAGGACGATCCGTTTCTTCCGGACGTCGTACCGGGCGCAGACAGTCGTCCCGCCCAGGTCGAACTTGTATAACTGGTTGGGACGGGGCTCCTTCTGGGCGACGTCCTTCCAGGGAATGCTGTTTTCCGGACCGTATGCCAGCTGCTGGATGCACTGGGGATCGGCTTCCACGATCAGGACTTCCCGCTCCAGGTCGTAGAGCGTCTCATCCTCCACCCGGTCCTTCAGGTAGTCCTGGGCCGGCATCCCGGCAGCCTTGGCCTTCAGCCGGAGGTTGATGTCCTTGGTCACCAGGGCCACGAAGCGGCCCGGGTTGTTGTCGCGCACCCACATCGCCGTGGCCAGGATCCGGTGGTCCTGGGTGTCATCCCGGAACAGGTCGGCAAACTCCGGGGCGAAGGGATGGTTGGGCTCGATTTTGATCCGGCCCAGCCGTTTGCCGAGGGAAATCCCTTCCGGCCCGAACTCCCGTTTGTCGGTGAGTTTGTTGATCTCCCGCATGAAGGCGCGGGCGTTGTAAGAGAGGGCGTCGTTGCCCTTCTTGAACTTGTCCAGTTCCTCGATGACCGCGATGGGTATCACGAGGTCGTTGTCCTGGAAATGCTTGATGGCCTGGTGGTCGTGGAGGATGATGTTGGTGTCGAGGACAAAAATCTTGGCCATGGTGTTCGCTTGTGGTTAGTCTTCCCCTTCCAGGGAGTTCATCAGGGATTCGAGAATCCCGGTCAGGCTGTTGCCGCCCGAAAGGACGGAGACGCCGGGCGTGCCCGGAACCGGGTGGCCCAGCGGGAAATAGGCGATATCCTGCAGGAGCAGTTCGGCGTCCACGTAGTCGTAGTCGATGTCGGCGATCTGGATCAGGACGCCGGGCACTTCGGAGAAGAGGACGCGTACCTGCCTTTCGCCGCCGCAGGAGCGGCAGATGTCATTGACCGAAACCTCCGCCCCGTTCACCCCCGCCATGCCCTGGAGGGCGTTCATCAGGCCCCCTTCCAGGACCGTGGCGCCGGCCTTGACGATGCCGTCCTCCACCAGTTCCCGGATGACTTCGTATCCGTCGATGAAATAGTCGGCGTCGCCCACTTCGGGCGCGGCACCCCGGCTGGCGCCCATGGCGGCCATCAGGAGGGAACCTCCCAGCCGGTAGTCGCAGGTGTCCAGAGGGATGTAGATGATCCAGTCCGATGCTTCGGGCTGCAGGGTGGCCGGGCAGCGGCGCCGCCGGGAAATGCGGGGATTCGCCGTCCGGAACGGAAGTTCGCGGATCAGGCTTTCCTCCTCGTCCGGGGCCTCTTCCTCGGGGGTGGTGGTGGCTTTGAAACAAACGTTGCACGCTCCGCCGGAGACCTTTACCTCGCTGATTTTCAGGCCAAGGGCGTCGATGTAGTCCGCCGCGGCCTCCACCGAGGCATAGAAGGCGGCCTGGTTGCCGATGGCTCCGTCATTCCAGCGCCATTCCGCCCGGAGCATCAGGTCTCCGAGCCGGAAATGCCCGCCCATCCAGATGGCGTCCAGCAGGGCCTTGGCCACGCGGGCGCGGGTGACCGGACCGGAGAAGGGGAGGGGGAAAGGCGGCCGGGGGAAACCGGCCACGGCTTCGGCATAGAACTCGACGGCCTCATCCCGGAACTCGAAGGGGGCCGGGGTGCTGTCCAGGCTTTCGTCCGCGACGGAACCGCCCGGAACGGCCGACGGAAGGGCACCCGGGAGGGTGCACTCCTGCAGCAGTCCGGCGGGGGTCAGGGCCTTCTGGACGCCGTCGATCAGATAGGCATCGTACAGATTCGGTGCTTTCTCAGCCATGCTTGACGTTTTTATTTGTGCTCAAAAATAGGTATTTTTGTATTGAAATCAAAACTGGAGCTTTTTTATGGAGTATTCGGAGTCCCTTTACCGGGAACTGGTCGAGGATATCTTCCGGCGGTTCCCGTCGGTGCAAAAGACTGATTTCGCCGGGGCTTACAAACCGGGTCTGGAGCGGATGGAAGCTTTTTGTGCGGCCCTGGGCCACCCGGAACGTTCCTTCCGCAGCATCCACGTGGCCGGCACCAACGGCAAAGGCTCCGTCTCCAGCCTCCTGGCATCGGCCCTGTCCTCCTGCGGCCTCCGCACCGGTCTCTATACCTCTCCCCACCTGCTCGATTTCCGCGAGCGGGCGCGGATTGTTTCGGGACGGGAGGGACTTTCCTCCGCGTCGCTTCGCGACCCTGTACGGGCAAATGCTCCGGAAAGTCCCTCCCGTCCCGAAACGACATACAGCCTGATCCCGAAGGAGTACGTGTTCCAGTTCCTGACGGAGTGGAAACCGTACTTTGTCGCACAGGAACTCTCCTTCTTCGAGATTACGACAGGGCTGGCATTCAAGTGGTTCGCGGACGAGGGAGTCGATGCAGCCGTCATCGAGACGGGCCTCGGGGGACGGCTGGACTCCACGAACGTGATTACACCGGAACTGTCGCTCATCACCACCATCGGCCTGGACCACTGCGCCCTGCTGGGTGACACGCTGGAGGCCATTGCAGGAGAGAAAGCCGGCATTTTCAAGCCCGGCGTGCCCGCCCTCGTGGGCGAAAGCAACCCCGAAACGGATCCTGTCTTCGACGACAAGGCCTGGATGATGTGTCCCTTGACCTTTGCCGATCAGGTCCGCCCTTCCCTGTGGCACCGGCGGCAGGAAGTCCTCCGCAAGATGGACCTCCAGGCCGAGGTGCAGCAGAAGAACCTCCGGACCGTGCTGGCCGCCGTTGACATCCTGAAGAACCTCCCCGGTTTCAAGGCTCTGGCCGATTCAGAGAGCGTCCTGGAAGGGATCGCCTGCGCCGCCCGCAGGACCGGCTTCCGCGGACGCTGGGAACGTCTCTCCGAAATTCCTTTCGTCATCGCCGACATCGGCCATAACCCCCAGGCCCTCCGGTACAATTTCGACCAGCTGGGCCGCTACCTGGAAGAAGGCCGCTGCAGCAGCCTTATCATCGTGTACGGGGTAATGGCGGACAAGGACCTGGACGGGATCATCCCGCTTATGCCGGAGGATGCTACCTATATCTTCACCGCCCCGGAGACCGCCCGCGCCCTGCCGGCCGAGGAGATCCTGAAGCGGTTCACTGCTGCCGGACGCCGTCGGGCCTTTGCGGTTCCTTCTGTCCGCATGGCCGTCCAGCGGGCCCTCCAGCTGGCGCAGGACTTCTCGGAGTCCACAAGCCGCTCCGCGTCGGCGGAGAAACCCGCGCTGCCGCTGGTGTTTATCGGCGGTTCCGCCTTCGTCGTAGCCGAGGCCCTGCCGCTTTTCCGGTAACGGTACGGTTATTGATTAGCAACTGCGTACTGACCATTTTGTGCACTATGTTACGATTATTCCGGACAGCCCTCGCGGCCGTCGCCTTTTTGCTTTTCAGCCCCATGATGAACGCCCAGACCGACCAGGACGGCCACGTGCTCACCGCCCTGTGGAAACAGTATGAAGATGCCGCGAAGGCGGACCGCCCCCAGAAGGAGGCGGACCTTCTCGCCAAGATCAAGGAGGAGGCGCAGCAGCGGCACCTCCCTGTCGATTTCTATGACGCCGCCACGAAGTACGTGGAAACGGTGCGCCGCCGCGACTGGAAGAAGGCGAACGAAGCCCGGGAGAACCTCAAGCAGGAGGTTAAGGCATTCGACCATCCGCTGGTTACCTACCTCTGGATGGGCGATACCGGCGCTTCTTCCGATGAGCGCTGGGCGTTCGTGAAAGACCGCTCCAAGGTGTTCCGCGAAGGGCACAACCCGGCCTTGTACCGGGGAATCGGCGGCCTGATGGGCGGGGCGATGGAGGAGTTCATCGCTTCCGATTATGAATATGTGCTCTGGCACCTGCTCGGCTCCCTACGGTATGGCAGCCTGGAGCAGGACGAGGTTTACCAGGCCCTGCAGGCGGAAGTGGCCGGGAAGTATCCCGGCGAGGGGTATCTGGCCTATTATGCGGCGACAAGGAATTATTCCCGGGCCATCCGCAAGCCCGCTTTGGAGAAAGTGGCGCGGCAGTATGCCGGGAAGGCCGTCTCCTTCTGGCCCCGCAAGGATCTGCTGCAGATTGAGTTTGAGGATTTGAATGAGGAGAAAGCGGGGGCGGCTGCCTATCAGGCCCTGTATCAGAAATGCCTCGCTTTCGAGAAAGAACGGACCGCCCTGAAGGGGAGCGAAGCGCGGATCGTGGAGGAAATCGAAACGGTCCAGACGCTGGCCGGCACCTTGACCCGCCAGGATCTGGATGTCCGTGTCGTGGACAAGAAGGCCGTCGTGCGTTTCCGGAACCTGGACAAGGCGACGCTCTCGCTGCGCCTGGATGACAAGACGGTGAAGACCTGGAAACTGACGAACCCGGTGCGCAGCTTCTATGTGGAGGACCAGGTGGAAGTGGCGCTGCCGACCCTCGGGGACGGCTCCTATTCGCTCGAGGCCGTCAATGGAAAGGTCAGTGACATTGCCTGGTACAACCAGCACACCCTGTCCCTCGCCACGCGGAGGGACGCCCGGGGAAGGACGGCCTATGTGACCGATTACATTACCGGAAAACCCCTCGACAAGGCGGAACTGATTCTCTGGAAGGGGGATCGGAAGGTGGCCTCCGAGACTGTGAGCCTGGACGGTTTTACCCTGCTGCCCCGGCGTTTCCGCCAGCTGATCGAGAACAACACGGATACCTATTACAACCTTTCCGCCCAGACCGGTTCAGGGACGGGTCTCCGCGCCAGCGAGAGGCTCAGCATTTATGATTCCCGTTACACCCGGGAATACGAGGGCGTCCAGAACGAGAGTACGTATTGCAACCTCTACAAAGACCGCGGCGCCTACAATCCCGGCGATACGCTGAAGTTCAAGGCCGTCGTCTATCAGGGAAACCTGGTGGACCAAGTTTCCGTCGTTCCGGGCAAGGACGTGGAAGTGTCCTTGTTCAATACGGAAGGGAAGGCCATCGAACGCCTGAAACTGAAAACCAATGAATTTGGTTCCGTTTCCGGCGCGTTTACCCTCCCCACGGGTGAAAAGAACGGGTATTTCAACATCCAGATTACGTCCGGGAAGCGGCATCTGACCACCGATTCCTTCCGGGTGGATGAGTTTGTCCTTCCGACCTTTACCCTGTCCTTCGACTACAATGACAAACTGTACCTGAAGGGCGACGAGGTGACGGTTTCCGGCAAGGTCAAGAGCTATTCCGGCCACAGCCTGACCGGGGCCGACCTCGCCGTGAAAGTGACCCGCTGGGGCAATGTCGTGCACGAGCAGCATCTGCAGCCGGAGGCCGACGGCACCTTCGCCTTCACCTTCCTGGCCGAGGAAACCGGTTACCATAACGTGGAGGTCACCGTGACCGACGCGACCGGTGAGATGCAGGAGTTCGGGGCCGGCGTCTGCGTCAGCGACTACATCAATGTCTCCCTGTCCATGCAGAATGCCGCCGAGGGTGAGTTCGTGACGATGGACGAGAAGAATACGAACGGCTCTGCCCGCTACATCGGCCGCCCGTACCGTTCTTCCCTGTCCAAGTACATCCTGGTGGAGGATACCGCCCGGATGGAGATGGAGGTGAAAAACAGCGACGGGGTCCGGATCGACGTTCCCGTGACCTATACCCTCTATGCCGAGGACAGCACCGTCGTCCGCACCGGCACGGCCGCCTCCGGCGAAGTGGTCGCCCTGGACTTCAAGGGTATTCCTGACGGCTTGTATTCCCTGCACGCCGAGGCGGTTGAACGCGAGGCCAAAGACAAGTCCGACTGCAAGATCCTCAAGCTTTCCCCGACCGGGAAGGTCCTGGACGCCCCGGTCCGCCGGGTGTTCCTCACCGGCCCGGAAGATGTGCCGATGGGAGAGAAGATCCGCCTGACGATGGGCACCGCCGATGGTGCCGAATACGCGGTCGTCACCCTCTTCGGCAAGGGCCGCCAGATCCTGGAATCCCGGAAGATCGTCCTGCGGGGCGTTCAGGGCAAAGCCGGTTCCCTGGAAACCATCGAACTGGATTACAAGGACGACTATCCGGACGCGGTCCGGCTCCAGGTGTTCTATTTCAAACGGGGAGAGGCGGTCGTTTTCGACAAGGAGTATTCCCGCACCCGCACCCGTCTGGCGTTGCCGCTCCAGTTCGACCGCTTCACGGACAGCGCCTTCCCGGGTACGAAATACACCTTCACCCTGAAGACCGACCCGGGCGTCGAGGCCCTGGCGGCGGTGTTTGACAAGAGCATCGACGCGATTGCCCCGAACCATTGGCAGGTCGTCACCCTGAGGCACTTCAGCGTCCCGTATGTGGGAATCGATTCCGTATGCGGACGCGTCAACGGGGACGATCCGTTCGCGGATGACATCGCCCTGGAAGAAAAGATCGTGGTCGGGTATGGCGTTTCCGCACCCAAGATGATGACCCGCGCCGCGGCTGCGACCAATGATGCCATGGTCGCCGACGCGGCCGTTGCGGAGGAGGCGATTCCTTTCCAGATGGTCGAGGAGAAACCCGGTTTCGATGGCGGGGAGGATGTCCCCATCCGTTCCAAGTTCGAGACCGCCCTGACTTTCCAGCCGTACCTCGTTTCCGACGCGGACGGCAACCTCTCGTTCTCCTTCGAGACTTCGGGCAAACTGTCCACCTACTACGTGCAGGTCTATGCCCATGACAAGGGGATGCGCAACGCCTACCTCCGGCAGGAGATGGTCGTGAGCGTACCGGTCAAGGTGGCGGTCGTGGAACCGCAGTTCCTCTACGCGGGAGACACCTATGAGATGGCCGTGAGCGTATCCAGCAATACCGACAAGCCGGTTTCCGGCCAGCTGTACCTGTATGTCTATCCTTCCGGCGAATACGAGGGCCAGGAGGCCGTCTCGGTCCAGCGCGTCGCCGTCACCGTCCCGGCCGGGGGCACGCAGAGCCACCGCTTCCCGGTCCGTGTGCCGGAGTTGGAGACCATCGGCTTCAAGGCGGTCTTCGCCGCGGAAGACTTCTCCGACGCCGTCTTCGTGCCCGTTCCGGTCCAGAAACCCGTCCAGACCCTGACGGAGGCCCATTCTGCCGTGCTTCGCGCCGGCCTGGACCGCGAAACCCTGCTGGCGGAACTCCGCAGCCGCTTTGTCAATGTCCCCGCCTCCGCGGCGACCCTGACCGAAACCACCCTCCTGGACCTCGTCCGTGCCGCCATCCCTTCCAAGGCCGATCCGGACGGCAACGACGTCCTCTCCCTCTCCGAGGCCTACTACGTACGGCTGATGGCTTCCGTCATTCCCGGCTCGACCGGGAATCTTGCGGAAGGTACAGATAAAATCCTGTCGAAAGTCCTCGCCTGCCGCAACGCCGACGGCGGTTTCGGCTGGTTCGAGGGGATGGAATCCTCGCCGGTCATCACGGCGGTCCTGCTGTCCCGCTTCGCGAAGCTCCGTGACCACGGCTTCGAGGTCCCGGACCTGACCTCGTCGGTCAAGTTCCTGGACAAGAACCACTTCGCGGTGGAACTCCCGATCTGGCGCGGCTATCTGTCCGACACCCAGTACATGTTCATCCGCTCCCTTTACCCGACCGTCCCGTTCGAGGTGAAGCCGGTGACGACGGAAGGGAAGAAGCGCTTTGCGGAATTCCAGAAGTACGCCAAGTCCTACCTCGTCCCTTCCGCGAAGGCCGGCCGCGGGCTGCAGGGTCAGATCATGGCCAAGGCCCGCCGTGTCCAGACCCTGCTGAACCTGAGCGCCTCTACCGAGGGAGTGGACCTGGCCAAGGCCTGGGGTGTGAAGGTTGCCGCGAAGTCCCGGATGCAGTCCTCCCTGAAGGCCGATATCGAATCCCTGAAGGAATATGCCGTGGAGCACCGCGACGGCGGCTGGTACTATCCCAACGCCGTGATGCCGTGGCGCGGCCTCCTGGAGACCGAGGCCGATGCGCACGCCCTCCTCTGCAACCTGATGCAGCCCTATGCCCCGCAGATTTCCGACGGAATCCGCCTGTGGCTGATGCTCCAGAAGGAGACGCAGAAGTGGGACGAGAGCCCGGCCTTCGTGGATGCCATCACCGCCATCCTGGACGGCTCCGACGAGGTGCTTGCGACATCGATCCTTTCCTACTCGGCAACGTACGACAAGCCCTTCGCCGACATCAAGGCGGCCGGCAACGGCTTCACCATCGCCCGCAAGTTCTTCCGTGAGAAGACCGTGGAGAAGGTCTATGACGACCGTTCCGGGAAGAACGACTTCGTGACCGTCCGCGAGGAAATCGCCCCGGGTACCCCGGTGGCCGTGGGCGACAAGATCGTGGCGGAATACCACATCTGGAATGCCGAGAACCGCAGTTTCGTGAAGGTCGATGCCTTCCGCGAGGCCGCGCTCCGGCCCGTCGAACAGCTCTCCGGCCGCACCGGCTGGGGCTGGTGGCGCGGTCGCAGCCTCACCTACGCCCCGCAGGGCTACCGCAACGTGAAGGCCGACCGTACCGAGTACTATTTCGATTCCTTCCCGGAGGAGCAGACGACCATCAGCGAGGAATTCTTCGTCACCCAGGCCGGTACCTTCACCGCCCCGGTGATCACCGTCGAATCCCTCTACGCCCCCCATTACCGCGCCAACGACGGCTTCCACGGCGTCCTCGCCGTGGAAGCCCGGTAGGCCTTGGGAATCTCGCGGGGAATGCGTACATTTGTCGTAATGCAACCTTACGACCATGGAAGATAAGAAACCCGTATCCCTGCCGGAGAACGCCCATCGGGAGCTGAAACCCGGCGAAAAGTACCAGCCGATCCTGGATCCGGCGAAAAAGTATTCGGAGGTCACCCCTTATTCCGTGTGCATCGGCATCCTCATGGTGGTGCTGTTTTCCGCCGCGGCGGCCTATCTGGGCCTGAAGGTGGGGCAGGTGTTCGAGGCGGCGATTCCCATCGCCATCATCGCCGTGGGCCTCACGAGCGCCCTCAAGAAGCACGACGGTCTGGCCCAGAACGTGATTATCCAGTCCATCGGCGGCTGCTCCGGCGCCGTCGTGGCGGGGGCTATCTTCACCCTCCCGGCCATCTACATCCTGGGTGTGGAAGTGAATTTCTGGCAGATGTTCCTGAGTTCGCTGCTGGGCGGCGTGCTGGGCATCCTGTTCCTGATTCCGTTCCGGAAATACTTCGTCAAGGAGATGCACGGCAAGTATCCGTTCCCGGAGGCTACGGCCACCACGCAGGTCCTCGTGAGCGGGGAAAGCGGCGGTTCTTCCGCCAAGACGCTCATCTCGGCCGGTATCATCGGCGGCCTGTATGACTTCTGCGTGGCCACCTTCGGCACCTGGGCGGAGACCCTTACCACTACCGTTACGGGCTGGGGCGCAGCCATCGCGGACAAGGCGAAGGTGATGCTCAAGCTCAACACCGGCGCGGCCGTGCTGGGCCTCGGCTACATCATCGGCCTCAAATACGCCTTCATCATCTGCTGCGGTTCCCTGCTCGTGTGGCTCGTGATCCTGCCGCTGATGAATCTCATCTGGGGCGGCAGCGTCATCGACCTGATGAACACGGGCGTGACGATGACCATCGGCGAGATGGCTCCGGAACAGATTTTCAAGGATTATGCACGGCACATCGGCATCGGCGGCATTGCTACCGCGGGTATCATTGGCATTATCAAGAGCTTCGGCGTCATCAAGAGTGCTGCGGGTCTGGCGGTCAACGAGTTCAAGCGCAAGCCCGGCGTGACCACCGAAAAGGGTCTCCGCACGGAGGAAGACCTTCCGATGAAGACCATCGTCTGGGGTGTTGCCATTGCCCTGATCGCCATCTTTGCCTTCTTCGCCTTCGGCGGGGTGGTCAATAATGTCTGGCAGGCGCTCGTGGGTCTCGTGATCGTGGCCATTGTCTCCTTCCTCTTTACGACGGTGGCGGCCAATGCCATTGCCATCGTGGGCACGAACCCGGTGAGCGGTATGACGCTGATGACCCTGATCATCGCGTCGCTCGTGCTTGTCGCGGTGGGCCTGAAGGGGAATACCGGTATGGCGGCGGCCCTCGTCATCGGCGGTGTCGTGTGCACGGCCCTGTCCGTGGCGGGCTCCTTCATCACCGACCTCAAGATCGGTTACTGGATCGGATCTTCCCCGAAGAAGCAGGAAGGATGGAAGTTCCTCGGCGTCGCGGTCTCGGCCGTGACCGTCTGCGGGGTGATGCTGGTTCTGAACAAGACTTACGGTTTCACCGGCGACCAGGCCCTCGTGGCTCCGCAGGCCAATGCCATGGCTGCGGTTATCCAGCCGATGATGAACGGTGGCGGCGCTCCCTGGCTCCTGTACGGCATCGGTGCGGCCATTGCCTTGATCCTCACCTTCTTCAAGGTTCCGGCCCTGCCGTTTGCCCTGGGTATGTTCATCCCCATTGACCTGAACCTCCCGCTGCTGGTGGGCGGCGCGATTTCCTGGTATGTGAGCACCCGCTCCAAGGATGCCGCGGTCAATGCGGCCCGCCAGGAGAAGGGCACCCTCATCGCTTCCGGTTTCATCGCCGGCGGCGCCCTCATGGGCGTGGTGAGCGCCATCCTCCGCTTCGCGAACGTGGACCTCTTCCTCACGGAATGGAATGCCGCCTACGGCGAGGCCGTGGCCATCATTCCCTTCGCGCTCTTGATTGCGTATATGGTTTATGCTTCCATGAAAACTTCGAAGAAATAAGTTTCTTGGGAGGGGGTAAGGGTTTTAAAACCCCCGCTTCGCGGTCCCTCCCAAAACAAGTTTTGGGCCCCTCCCTCTTATAATGCCGAGGGTGGCATAGGTTTTAAAACCCTTACCCCCTCCCAAAAACAACAATGGGTTATGGAAAAGATTCTTGATAGATTTTTAAGGTACATTGCGGTGGACACGCAGTCCAATGAGGAAAGTGAGAGCCAGCCTTCGACCGCGAAACAGCTGAACCTCCTGCGGATGCTGCGGGATGAGCTGGAAGCCCTCGGGGTGGAGGCCACGCTGGACGAGTATGGGTATGTGATGGGAAAGATTCCCGCCAATGTCGGGGGGAATATCCCGGCGTTGGGATTCATCGCCCATGTCGATACAGCCCCGGATGCTTCGGGAGCGGACGTGAAGCCGCAGATCGTGCCGGAGTATGACGGCGGTGAGATTGCCCTGAAGGGCGTCCCGGGCCTGGCCCTGAAGCCGTCGGAATTCCCGGAAATGCTTCATTATGTGGGCCAGACGCTCATTACCACCGACGGAACGACACTCCTCGGTGCCGACGACAAGGCCGGCGTTGCAGAAATCATGGACGCGGTGCAGTACATCGTCGCTCATCCGGAGTTCAAGCACGGCCCCATCTGCATCGGCTTCACCCCTGACGAGGAGATCGGCCGCGGCGTGGTGAAGTTCGATGTCCCCCGTTTCGGGGCGGATTACGCCTACACGATGGACGGCGGGGAAATCGGCGAACTGGAGTTCGAGAACTTCAACGCCGCATCGGCCAAGATCCATATCCAGGGCCGGAACGTGCATCCGGGTTATGCCAAGGGCAAGATGAAGAACGCTCTCCACATCGGACAGGAACTTTGCGCCTTGCTGCCGGTGGACCAGCGTCCGGAATATACCGAAGGGTATGAGGGCTTCTTCCACCTGATCGCCTTCAACGGCGCCGTGGAGGAGGCTGATATCGCCTACATCATCCGTGACCACGACCGGGCCAAGTTCGAGCAGAAAAAGAAGGTCATCGCGGACTGCGTGGCCTTCATCAATGGCAAGTACGGGGAGGGGACGGCCGTCCTGAACCTCCGTGACCAGTACTACAACATGCGCGAGCAGGTGGAACCGCACTATTTCATCGTGGAGAAGGCCATGAAGGCCATGGAGATGGCCGGCATCCGGCCCAAGGTCCAGCCCATCCGCGGCGGTACCGACGGCGCCAACCTCTCGTTCAAGGGACTGCCCTGCCCGAACATCTTCGCCGGCGGGCTCAACTTCCACGGCAAGATGGAATTCGTGCCGCTTCAGAGCATGGAAGCGGCCTCGAAGGTCATCCTGAATATTATTCAGCTGTTCGCCGAGTAGCCGCCTATTTCGCGGCGATGCATTCAATTTCCACCAAGGCGCCCTTCGGGAGCGTCTTGACGGCTACTGCACTGCGGGCCGGGAAGGGCGCGGTGAAGAACTGCGCATAGACCTCGTTCATCGCGGTGAAATCGGCCATGTCGGCGAGGAAAACGGTGGTTTTCACCACGTTGCCGAGTCCCAGACCGGCCGCTTCCAGAATGGCCTTCGCGTTGGTCAGGCTCTGGCGCGTCTGCGCCTGGATGCCGCCTTCGGGGAATGCACCCGTGGCGGGGTCGATGGGCAGCTGCCCGGAGACAAAGACGAGGCCTGCGCCGCTGTCAATGGCCTGGCTGTACGGCCCGATGGCCGCCGGCGCCTTTTCGGTTTGGATCGCGTTCATATGCTTGGTTTCGTTTTTTAAGACAGGAGGTTTCCCAGTGCTTCGGACACGGAGCCGAAGGGGAACGCTTCCAGCTGGGCCTGGAACTTGGCCTGGATTTCCGGCAGGCACAGGTTGCCGATGGATCCTTCGTGGGTGTGGTGCGGGGTGCCTTCATAGTGGAAGGTCCCGTCCTGCACGGCATGACCCACCTGCTTGTAAGCATCCCGGAAGGGAACGCCGGCTTCCACGAGGCGGTTCACCTCTTCCACGCAGAAGGCCTGCTCGTAGAGCGGCCGGGACATCAGGTCCGTCGTGACCTTGAGGCCGGGGATGGCGAAGGCGAGGATGTCCAGGCAACTGTCCATCTCGTCGAACAGGGGCAGGTAGATTTCCTTCAGCAGCTGCATGTCGCGGAAATAGCCGGAAGGTAAGTTCCCGGTAATGAGGCGGATATCGTTCGGAATGCCCTGCAGGCGGTTGCAGTGGCCCCGCACCAGTTCGAACACGTCCGGGTTCTTCTTCTGCGGCATGATGCTGGAACCGGTGGTATAGGCGTCCGGGAGCTTGATGAAGCCGAAATTCTGGCTGGTGAACAGGCAGCCGTCCATCGCGAAGCGCCCGAGCGTCTCGGCCAGGGAAGAGTAGGCGAAGGCGACGGCGCGTTCGCAGCGGCCGCGGCCCATCTGCGCATAGATGGAATTGACAGCCAGGCTGCTGAAGCCCAGCAGCTGGGTCGTGCGCTTCCGGTTGAGCGGCGCCGAAGAGCCGTAGCCGGCGGCTGACCCCAGCGGGTTGCGGTCGGTCACGTCCCAGGCGGCCTTCAGGAGTACCAGGTCATCGCACAGGCACTCGGCATAAGCGCCCAGCCAGAGGCCGAAAGAGGACGGCATCGCCACCTGCAGGTGCGTATAACCCGGCATCAGCACGTCCTTGAGTTCCTCCGCTTTCTGCAGGAGCAGTTCGAAAAGCCGGGTCACCTTGCCCACGGTCTTTTCAATCCGGGCCCGGGTGAACAGCTTGAGGTCCACGGCCACCTGGTCGTTGCGGGAGCGTCCGGTATGGACCTTCTTGCCCACATCCCCGAGCGCTTCCGTGAGCCGGCCCTCGACCTCCGAGTGGACATCTTCCCCCTCGATGGTGAAACGCCCTTCCACGGCCTCCTGATGCAGATTTTTCAATTCCGGCAGCAGGCGGGCAAGCTCGTCCTTTCCCAGGAGTCCCACCTCGGAAAGCATCGTGATATGGGCCATCGTGCCGAGGATATCCCACGGCGCCAGCATCAGGTCCAGTTCCCGGTCCTTACCGACCGTGAAAGCGTCTATTTCGGGGGCGTTGTCAAAGCCCTTTTCCCAGATTTTCATGCGATAACGTTCATTTTAGATTCCTTCGTCGGTCTTCGACCAGATTCCTTCGTCGGTCTTCGACCTCCTCGGAATGACAAAAGGTATGGTCTTCTCGGTTAGACATGTGACTGTCATTCCGAGCGAAGCGAAGGAATCTCTAAATCATTCAATAATTGCACATAAAGGTCCACGGCCCTGGGAATGTCGGCGATGTCCACGTACTCGTCGGCGGTGTGGGAGCGGGGAGAGTCTCCGGGGCCGAACTTGACGGAGGGGAAACGCACGAGGGCCTGGTTGGAGAGGGTGGGGGAGCCGACGGCCGGAAGGCCGAGGGCGAGGCCCCGCCGGACCAGCGGGTGGTCCGCCGCGATGGAAGAGCCGCAGAGGCGGGTAGAACGTGCTACCACCTCGCAGGGTGCTTCGGCCTGGATCAGCCCGAGCAGTTCCTCGTTGGTGTAGAGTCCGTTGGAGCGTACGTCCACGACGAAGGTGCAGCGGTCAGGGATGACGTTGTGCTGCGTGCCGGCCTGGATCTGGGTCACGGTCATCTTCACGGGTCCGAGCAGGTCGGAGACCTTGTCAAACTGCTTGGTGCGGAACCATTCGATGGCCGGAAGCGCCTTGTAGATCGCGTTCACGCCGGTGTTCCGCGCCGCGTGTCCGGCGACGCCTTCCACCGTGCAGTCCAGCACCATCAGCCCCTTCTCGGCAATGACCATCTCCAGCGAGGTGGGTTCGCCGAATACGCCGAAGGCGACGGGGCCGCATGCGGCTTCGATTTCCCGGAGCGAAATCTCCAGCCCGTTGCGCCCGCTGGACTCCTCTTCAGCCGACAGCGAGAGGACCAGCGTATAGGGTTGGGGTTTGGCAATCAGCCGTTTGTAGGCCTCGATGATGGAAACCACGGACGCACCGTCATCGTTGCTGCCCAGCCCGTACAGCCGCCCGTCTTCCACGGCGGGCGTGAACGGGTCGCGGGTCCATCCGGTGACGGGTCTCACCGTGTCGATGTGGGCGTCCATGAGGACGGCCGGACCTTCCCCGTGGCAGCACCAGAGGTTGTTTCCGCAGCGGTGCGGAGCCAGCCCCTCCCGGGTGAGCCATGCCTCCAGGAAGTCGGCGACCGCCTTTTCGTCCCGGCTCAGGGAAGGGATGGCGATGAGCTGCTCCAGGAGACCGGTCATAACAGCTCGTCCTCGTGCCGGTTGTAGTACACCCGGAGCGGGGTGGAGAGGACCTTGATGAAGCCCTTCGCATCCTCCGCGGTCCAGCCCTTCTGCATCTCGCCGTACTCGCCGAACTTGGTCTTCACCAGGTCGTTGACGCTCTCGACGCCCACGGTCTCGAACTGCTTGGGTCCGTAGTTCACGACCACGGTGCCGGTGACGTTGCGCTGGCTGGATTCGAGCATCGCCTCGATGTCGCGCATGACGGGCTCCAGGTACTCGCTCTCGTGCAGGAACATGCCGTACCAGGTACCCACCTGGTCCTTCCAGTACTGCTGCCACTTGGACAGGGTGTATTTCTCCAGGTACTTATGGGCGGCGATGATCAGCATCGGCGCGGCGGCTTCGAAGCCCACGCGGCCCTTGATGCCGATGATGGTGTCGCCCACGTGGATGTCCCGGCCGAGGCCGTAACCATCGACAGCGGCCTCCAGGGCCTGGATGGCGGCGACGGGGGAGTCGAAGACCTTTCCATTGACGGAAACGATCTCGCCCTTCTCGAACCCGATCCGGACGGTCTGGTTCCCGGACTTGGTGACGGGCTTCAGGTAGGCCGATTCAGGGAGTCCCTGGGCGGAATCCAGCAGTTCGCCGCCGCAGATGGACGTGCCCCACAGACCGACGTTGTAGGAATACTTGAGCTTGGCGAAATCGGCCGGGAAGCCGTGCTCGTTCAGGTAATCCACCTCTTCCTGCCGGGTGAGGGCCTTGTCGCGGGTGAGGGTGATGATCTGCATTTCCGGGCACATCACCTGGAAGGTCATGTCGAAGCGGACCTGGTCGTTGCCAGCACCGGTGGAACCGTGGGCGATGGCATCGGCCCCGATCTCCTTCGCGTAGCGGGCGATGGCGATGGCCTGGAAGATGCGCTCCGACGAGACGGAAATCGGATAGGTACCGCCGCGGAGGACGTTTCCATAGACCATGTATTTCAGGCTCTTTGCATAATATTCATCCTTGACGTCCAGGGTCGCATAGGCCTTGGCGCCCAGCTTGTAGGCGTTCTCTTCGTTTTTCTGGAGCTGGGCGGGGGAGAATCCGCCGGTATCCGCCGAGACGGCGTATACTTCGTGGCCCTGGTTGGCCAGATACATCACGGTGTAGGAGGTGTCCAGACCTCCGCTGTAAGCGACGACGATTTTCATATGACAAGTCTGTTTTTGATTTCGGGGAAAAGGGGATTGAGGGCGTCCAGGACGTCGTCGGGGACGGCGCCGGTGCGCATGATCAGGATAATGGTGTCATCCCCGGCCACGGTGCCGATGATGGGAAAGACCGCCTGGTGGTCGATGAGGGCGGCCAGGGCGCTGGCCAGGCCCGGCCGGGTGCGGACGACGGCGAGGTTCCCGGAGAACTGGATGCGCAGGATGCCGGAGGAAAGGTCCGTGGACAGGGTCCTGCCCCGCGCGGGGACCACATAGCCTTCGCCCGGAACCTTGGAGATCTTGAGGGCCTTCAGGTCCCGGGAAAGGGTGGCCTGGGTGGAGGCGATTCCTTCTTCCTTGAGGCGGAGAGCCAGTTCTTCCTGGCTGTACACCGCGCCGGAGCGGATGATTTCCAGGATGGCGAGCTGCCGTTGTTTCGGGGTGTGTTGCATTTTTATTGTATAAATATCCGTTCTGTCTGCAAAGTTATGCATTTTTATTTGAAATATTTGCATAATATGAAAAAATATTTTTATTTTTGCACCCGGAAAGCAGAAAGGACCTATATGGAATTCAAAGTGATGGTGGCCCAGGAGTGCCACACGGCCTATTCAGAGGCGATTTGCCAGGAAATCTACATCTCCTCGCTGGAGCGGAAGACGGGTATCGCGAACCGTTCCCCGGAGTATGTCAATGAGAAGATCCGTGCCGGAAAGGCCGTCATCGCCCTCACCGAGGATGATGAGTTTGCGGGCTTCTCCTATATAGAATCATGGGGCGGCAAGAGTTTCGTCGCGAACTCCGGCCTGATCGTCGCGCACAAGTTCCGCGGCATGGGCCTCGCCAAGAAAATCAAGGAGCAGACCTTCATCCTCTCCCGGAAACTCTTCCCGGACGCCAAGATCTTCTCCATCACCACCGGTGCGGCGGTGATGAAGATGAACTATGAGTTCGGCTTCCGGCCCGTTCCCTTCTCCGAACTGACCGACGACCCGGAGTTCTGGAAGGGCTGCGAGGGCTGCCGCCATTTCAGCATCCTCAAGGACCGCGATTACAGGATGTGCCTGTGCACCGGCCTCCTGTACGACCCCAAGGAGCATCTGACCATCCATCATCCCGACGAGGCATGATCCGCGCGGGTATCATAGGAGGGGCCGGCTACACGGCCGGTGAACTGGTCCGCCTGCTGGTGAACCACCCGGAGGCGGAAATCGCCTGGATCCATTCCGAAAGCCAGGCGGGAAAGCCCGTCGCCGACCATCATCCCGGTCTGGTAGGGGACACTGACCTCGTGTTCACGGATGTCGTGGACCTGACGGGGATCGATGTCCTCTTCCTGTGTTCCGCCCATGGCAAAAGCGGCGCTTTCTGGGCGGAGCATCCGTGCCCGGAGGGGCTCAAGGTCGTGGACCTGGCCCAGGATTTCCGGGACGAGTCGGAAGGTTATGTCTATGGGCTTCCCGAGCTGAACCGCGACCGGATCAGCGGGGCGAGGAAGGTGGCCAATCCGGGCTGCTTCGCGACCGCCATCCAGCTGGCGCTCCTGCCGCTGGCGAAGGCGGGCCTTCTGGCCGGAGACGTCCACGTGCAGGCCGTCACCGGTTCCACCGGCGCCGGCGTCAAGCCTTCCCCCACCACGCATTTCAGCTGGCGCAGCAACAATCTGTCGGCCTATAAGGTCCTCACCCATCAGCATCTGGCGGAAATCCGCCGGAACCTCGGGGTCGGGGACAACCTCCACTTCATCCCGGTCCGGGGCGACTTCTCCCGCGGCATCTTCGCCGTCGCCGAGACGGCCTGCAGCCTGTCCCTGGAAGAAGTGACCGCCCTCTACCGCGACTTTTACGCCGCGTCCCCCTTCACCTGGCTGGTCTCCACTCCGGTGGACCTCAAGCAGGTGGTCAACACGAACAAGTGCCTCCTTTCCCTGGAACTCCACGAAGGGCGGCTCGTCGTCACCTCCGTCATCGACAACCTCCTCAAAGGCGCCTCCGGCCAGGCCGTGGAGAACATGAACCTCCTGTTCGGTCTCCCCGAAACCGCCGGCCTCCGCCTCAAGGCTTCAGCTTTTTGATATGGACTTATTCAATGTATATAAACGCTGGGACATCGAGCCGGTGAAGGGCTTGGGTTCCACGCTATGGGATGCCGCGGGACAGGAGTACCTGGACTTGTACGGCGGACATGCGGTGATCAGCATCGGCCATTGCCACCCGCATTATGTGGCGGCCGTCACGGACCAGCTGAACAAGCTGGGGTTCTATTCCAATGCCGTGCAGAACGGCCTGCAGGATACCCTGGCGGAGAAGCTGGGCCGGGTGAGCGGTTATACCGGCTATCACCTTTTCCTGTGCAACAGCGGAGCTGAGGCCAATGAGAATGCGCTCAAGCTTGCGTCCTTCCATACCGGACGCGCGAAGGTGCTTGCCTTCGGCGGTGCTTTCCACGGCCGTACGAGCGGCGCCGTGAGCGTGACCGACAACCCGAAGATCCGGGCGCCGTTCAACGCCACGGAGAACGTGACGTTCGTCCCGCTGAACGATCTGGAAGCCACGGAGAAGGAGCTGGCTACGGAGAAGTATGCCGCCGTCATCATCGAGGGTATCCAGGGCGTTTCCGGCATCAAGCTGCCGTCCGATGATTTCATGCGCGCGCTCCGCGTCCTTTGCGACCGCACCGGCACGCTGCTCATCCTGGACGAGATCCAGTCCGGTTGCGGACGCACCGGCCGGTTCTTCGCCCACCAGTGGACGGGCATCCAGGCCGATTTGGTGACCATGGCGAAAGGCCTGGCGGGCGGCATCCCCATCGGCGCCGTCCTGATCAGCCCGGCCGTCCAGGCGTCCTTCGGGATGCTGGGCACCACCTTCGGCGGCAACCACATCGCTTGCGCCGCGGCGATCGCCGTCCTGGAAGTGATTGAGAACGAGAACCTGGTTGCCCGGGCTGAGAAGCTGGGTGCCTGGTTCGAGGCGCAGCTGAAGGGCGATCCCGCCCTGAAGGAGTACCGCGGACGGGGCCTGATGATCGGCCTCGAAATCAAGCCGGAGTTTGCCGGCCTGCGGGACCGTCTCCTGTTCGAGAAGCATATCTTTACCGGCGCCGCCGGAGCCGACGTCATCCGCCTGCTTCCGGCCCTGACCCTTCCCGAGGAAGGCGCCGTGCAGTTCATGGAAGCCTGGAAAGCCTTGACCAAATGAAGCATTTTACCAGCATGAAGCAGCTCGGGGACCTCAAGGAGGCCCTCGCGGAAGCCGCCTACGTGAAGGCGAACCCCTTTGCCGACCAGGCCCTGGGCCGGAATAAGACCGCCCTCCTGGTCTTCTTCAACAACAGCCTCCGCACCCGGCTCAGCACCCAGAAGGCGGCCCTGAACCTCGGGATGAACGCCATCGTGCTGGACGTGAACCAGGGCGCCTGGAAGCTTGAGACCGGCCGCGGCGTGGTGATGGACGGGGACAAGAGCGAGCATCTGCTGGAGGCGATTCCGGTGATGGGCTCCATGTGCGATATGATCGGCGTCCGTTCCTTCGCCCGTTTCGAATCCCGGGAAGATGACTACAACGAGGTGATCCTGAACCAGTTCATCCAGTATTCCGGAAAGCCGGTGTTCAGCATGGAGGCGGCCACCCGCCATCCGCTCCAGACCTTTGCGGACATCATCACCATCGAGGAACACAAGACGAAGGCCCGTCCCAAGGTCGTGATGACCTGGGCCCCGCATCCGAAGGCCCTGCCCCAGGCGGTGCCGAACTCTTTCGCGGAGGGAATGTCGATGACGGACTATGATTTCGTGATCGCCAATCCGGAAGGCTACGACCTCGCCCCCGAATTCGTCGGGAACGCGAAGGTGACGCATAACCAGGACGAAGCCCTGGAAGGGGCGGATTTCGTCTATGCCAAGAACTGGGCCCCTTACCGGGAGGATATCTACGGCAAGGTGGTCAACTACGATATGGGTTGGACGGTGACCAAGGAGAAGATGGCCCTGACGGACAATGCCTTCTTCATGCACTGCCTGCCCGTGCGGCGCAACATGATCGTCACCGACGAGGTGATCGAGAGCCCGCGTTCCCTGGTGATTCTGGAGGCGGCGAACCGCGTCGTCTCGGCCCAGACCGTCCTTAAAATGTTGCTGCAGTCCCTATGATCCAGGTGGTCAAATGCGGCGGACAGGTCCTGGACGATGACGCCCTGCTGACCGCCTTCTGCCGGGATTTCGCAGCCCTGGAGGGACCCAAGGTCCTGGTCCATGGCGGCGGGACCCTGGCCGGCCGTTTCCAGAAGGCCCTCGGCATCGAGCCGGTCAAGTACGAAGGCCGGCGGGTGACCGATGAGGCGACCCTGCAGGTGGTGACGATGGTCTATGCCGGCTGGTGCAACAAGCAGGTGGTGGCCCGCCTGCAGGCTCTGGGCTGCAACGCCGTGGGCCTTTCCGGCTGCGACGGTTCCGTCATCACGGCCTCCAAGCGTCCCCCGAAAGCCCTCTCGGACGGCCAGGTGGTCGATTTCGGCTGGGTGGGCGACGTGACGCCGGACAGCGTCCGGACGGAGTTCCTCCAGCTGCTGCTGGACAACGGCCTGACGCCGGTCCTTTGTGCCATCAACCACGACGGCAAGGGCCAGCTCCTGAATACCAATGCCGATACGGTCGCCTCCTCGGTGGCTGCCGCCCTCGGCGCCGCCCTGGTGACCTGCTTCGAGCAGCCGGGCGTCCTGCGGGACCGGGAGGATCCCTCCAGCGTGATTCCGCTTATCGACAAAGATCTATACGCATCCCTGAAGGCCGACGGCATCGTCGCTGACGGGATGATACCCAAACTGGACCAGGCTTTTGACGCTCTCGGGAGGGGCGCGGCCGAAGTCCGCATCTGTCACAGCTCCGCCCTCCTGACCGGCGGTGGCACTTTGATTCGTTAAACTTATGGAACGGAAAAAGGCAAGGCTTGAACTTGCAAACGGACGGGTCCTCGATGGCTGGAGTTTCGGCTATGATGGGCCCGCCGTTGGTGAAGTAGTGTTTTCCACCTCGATGGTGGGCTACCCCGAAAGCCTCACGGACCCTTCCTTCGAAGGGCAGATTCTCTGCGTCAGCTACCCGCTCGTGGGCAACTACGGAATTCCGGACATGAGCTCCGGCCCGGACGGGCTGGTCCTCCATGCCGAGTCCGAACGGATCCACGTCCGGGGCCTGGTGATTGCCGATTACAGCGAAAACTACAGCCACTGGGACGCGGTGGAGAGCCTGAGCGACTGGCTCCGCCGGGAGCGGGTGCCGGGCATTTCCGGCATCGACACCCGGGCCCTGACCCGGATGATCCGGGAGGAAGGGGTGATGCCCGGCCGGATCATCGTGGAGGGAGGCTCTGCCTCCAGTCCATCCGACGAGGGTGATGCCCAGGGAAGTAATCTCCTGGTCCCGGCCGTGAGCTGCCGGGAAGTCATCCGGTACGGTCAGGGCAGCAAGCGCGTGGTGCTGGTCGATTGCGGCGTCAAGCACAACATCCTCCGGTGCCTTGTGGGCCGGGGTATGGAAGTCGTGCGGGTGCCGTGGGACTATGATTTCACGGGGATGGACTACGACGGCCTGTTCCTTTCGAACGGTCCCGGCGATCCGGCCGTGTGCACGGAAACCATCACCCACCTGCAGAAGGCGCTTCAGGAGGACCGCCCCATCTTCGGGGTGTGCCTCGGCAGCCAGATCATGGCCCTGGCGGCGGGTGCGAAGACCTTCAAGCTGCCGTACGGTCACCGCAGCCACAACCAGCCCGTGCGCCGGGTGGGGACCGACCGCTGCTTCATCACCTCCCAGAACCATGGCTATGCCGTGAATCCGGATACCCTTCCGGATGGCTGGGAACCCTTCTTCGAGAACTTGAACGACGGAACCAACGAAGGCATCCGTCACCTCACGAAGCCCTTCTTTGCCACGCAGTTCCATCCGGAAGCCTCCGGCGGACCCGTGGATACCGAATTCCTTTTTGACGATTTCATTTCCCTGCTATGATCCGGAAAGTGCTTATCCTGGGCTCGGGCGCGCTGAAAATCGGCGAGGCCGGCGAATTTGACTACAGTGGCTCGCAGGCCCTCAAGGCCCTGCGCGAGGAAGGTATCCGCACCATCCTCGTGAACCCCAACATTGCGACGGTCCAGACCTCGGAAGGCGTGGCCGACGAGGTGTATTTCCTCCCCGTGACCCCCGCCTTCGTGGAGAAGGTGATCAAGAAGGAGCGTCCGGACGGAATCTTCCTGTCCTTCGGCGGACAGACGGCGCTCAACTGCGGCGTCTCCCTGTTCCGGAGCGGCGTCCTGAAGCGCTACGGCGTCAAGGTGCTGGGAACCCCGGTGGAAACCATCATCGACACCGAGGACCGCGAACTGTTCGTGGCGCGGCTCGACGAGATTGGCGTGAAGACCATCCGCTCGCATGCGGCGACCTCCCTGGAGGAGGCCCGTGCCGCGGCGGCCGAGGTGGGCTTCCCCGTCATCATCCGGGCGGCTTACGCCCTGGGCGGCCTGGGCTCCGGCTTCTGCGAGAATGAGTCGCAGCTCGATGCCGTGGCCAGCAAGGCCTTCACTTTCTCGCCGCAGGTACTCGTGGAAAAGTCCCTCCGCGGCTGGAAGGAGATTGAATACGAGGTGGTCCGTGACCGCTTCGACAACTGCGTGACGGTCTGTAACATGGAGAACGTGGACCCGCTCGGGATCCACACCGGCGAGAGTATCGTCGTCGCTCCCTCGCAGACCCTTACCAACGACGAATACCATTTCCTGCGGAAGACCGCCATTGACATCGTCCGTCACCTGGGTGTGGTCGGTGAGTGTAACGTGCAGTATGCGTTCAGTCCCGACGGGGAGGACTACCGGGTCATCGAGGTCAATGCGCGGCTCAGCCGCTCCTCGGCCCTGGCCTCCAAGGCGACGGGTTATCCGCTGGCGGCCGTGGCGGCCAAGCTGGGCCTTGGCTACGGCCTGCATGAGCTTAAGAATGCGGTGACGCGCACGACTCCGGCCTTCTTCGAACCGGCCCTGGACTATGTCGTCGTGAAGATCCCGCGCTGGGACCTTGCGAAATTCAAGGGCGTGTCCCGCGACCTGGGCCCCGGCATGAAGAGCGTGGGCGAGGTCATGGCCATCGGCCGGACCTTCGAGGAGGCCATCCAGAAGGGCCTCCGGATGATCGGGCAGGGTGCCAATGGCTTCGTGTGCAACAAGCCGTATGCGACGGAAGACCTGTCGTTCACCCTTTCCCATCCCACGGATACCCGCCTGTTCGCCATCGCCGCGGCCTTTGAAGCGGGTTACAGCGTGGAACGGATCCATGAACTGACCCGGATCGACCGCTGGTTCCTGGACAAACTGGCCCATATCGAGGATACCTACCAGTCCCTGGAAACCTTTGATTCCCTGGAGGATGTCCCCGAGGACCTGTTCCGCAAGGCGAAGGTCGAGGGCTTCTCCGACATCCAGATCGGACGGGTGTTCGACATCCCGGAGGAGAAGGTCCGGGAGCGCCGGGTCGCCCTGGGCATCCGGCCGTCAATCAAGCAGATCGACACCCTCGCGGCGGAATTCCCCGCCGTCACGAACTATCTGTATCTGACCTATCAGGGCTCCAGCGACGACGTCGAGCCGGAGGATCCCGGCCGCAGCGTCATCGTGCTCGGGTCCGGCGCCTACCGGATCGGCAGCAGCGTGGAGTTCGACTGGTGCGCCGTCAGCACGGTCCGGACCCTCCGGGAAAACGGGCGGAAGGCTATCATGGTCAATTACAACCCGGAAACGGTGTCCACCGATTACGACACCTGCGACCGGCTCTATTTCGATGAACTCACCCTCGAGACCGTGTGGGAAATCTGCATGCGGGAACAGCCGGAAGGGGTCGTCGTCAGCGTGGGCGGCCAGATTCCCAATAACCTGGCCCTGCCGCTGGACCGCTGCGGCATCCGCCTGCTGGGCACCTCGGCGGCCGACATCGACCGGGCCGAGGACCGCGGCAAGTTCTCCGGGGTGGTGGACCGTCTGGGCATCGACCAGCCCCGCTGGAAGGCGATGACCACGCGGGCCGACATCGACCGTTTCATCGGGGAGGTGGGCTTCCCGGTGCTGGTACGCCCCTCCTATGTCCTGTCCGGCGCGGCGATGAACGTTTGCTATACGGCTGCCGACCTGACCTCCTGCCTGGAACGGGCCGCGGAGGTGTCGGAAGAGCATCCCGTCGTGGTAAGCGCCTTCCTCCAGCGCTGTCAGGAGCTCGAATGTGATGCCGTGGCCGATGGCGGGCGCGTCCTGGCCTGCGCTATCTCGGAGCACATCGAGTTCGCCGGGGTCCATTCCGGTGACGCAACTATCCAGTTCCCGGCCCAGCGCGTTTACGGCTCGGTCCTGTCCCGCATCCGCAAGACGGCGGCGGCCATCGCTTCCGAACTCCATATCACGGGCCCCTTCAACATCCAGTTCCTCTCTTCGGACCTGGACCTTAAGGTCATCGAGTGCAACCTCCGGGCCTCCCGGAGCTTCCCCTTCGTGTCCAAGGTGTGGCGGATGGACCTCATCGGCCTCGCCACGCGCTGCATGCTGGGCCAGCACCCGTCCCCGTGGATGCCCGATCCTTTCGACCTGGGTTACGTGGGCGTCAAGTGCTCCCAGTTCTCCTTTGCCCGTCTCCATCAGGCCGATCCCGTGTCCGGTGTCGATATGGCCTCGACCGGTGAGGTGGGTTGCCTGGGCCGCACCAGCGACGAGGCGCTCCTGAAGGCGATGCTGTCGGTAGGCCATCGCGTGCCGGCCGGCCCGGTGCTGCTGTCCACGGGTGACGCCTTCCAGAAGGCGCAGCTCCTGCCCGGCTGCCGTTCCCTGGTGGAAAAGGGCTATACCTTATATGCTACGCACGGAAGCTGCCGGTATCTGAACGAGCACGGCGTCCCGGCCCTGCCGGTCCGCTGGCCGGACGAACCGGACGACGGCACCCCTTCCGCCCTGGACCTCATCCGGGAGCACAAGGTGGACCTCGTGGTGAACAACCCCAAGAACTTCTCCCATTCCGAGCTCGGCAACGGCTACCACCTGCGCCGCGCCGCCGTGGACTTCAATGTCCCGCTCATTACCGACGCCCGCCTCGCCGCCGCCTACATCCGCGCCTTCTGCACCCTCCCCGAAGGGGACCTGGAAGTCCGCAGTTGGCGGGATTATGCGGGAAAATGGTAATTTTTACAAAAAAAGTTGAAATTTATTTTGGAGGTTCCAAAAAAGTTTCTACCTTTGCAGTCCCGTTTGAAACGAGCACGAAAAAATGCGGTTTCTGAAAGGGTTTAGATCATTGACAATACTGAGAGAAAAGATCAAGAGGTAAAGAAAAACAGAAAGAGAGTCTGTATAATCTAGAGTTTAGAAGTTTTTTCGAACTGAGAATATAGGGACTGCAATTTCAAGGCAAGAGC
>Ga0310690_10000850_pt1 | contig 60189 bp, 48 predicted proteins | sample AusTroGonzalo_MG_2_FD_207661 | JGI IMG/M metagenome (GOLD analysis project Ga0310690, IMG submission 207661) | Bovine rumen microbial communities from tropical cattle in Woodstock, Queensland, Australia - Gonzalo_04 (v2) (version 2) | ecosystem: Host-associated > Mammals > Digestive system >... | reverse complement strand
ACGCGGCATCTGTTAAACATTATCAAGTCGTAACCCTTGATATTGGCAGGGGAAGCAGGATTCGAACCCACATCGACGGTTTTGGAGACCGCTGAACTACCCTTGTTCTATTCCCCTAAAAGGCGGGCCTGCTACTGGAGAGCCTGCCCGCCTCGATTATTGACTGAAATTAGTCAAGAACCTTGATGACCTGTCCTGCACCGACGGTGCGGCCACCCTCACGGATTGCGAAACGAAGACCTTCGTTCAGAGCAACAGGAGTGATGAGCTGGACATTGATTTCCACGTTGTCACCAGGCATGACCATCTCGACGCCCTCGGGCAGGGAGATCTCACCGGTCACATCCAGGGTACGGATGAAGAACTGGGGACGATACTTGTTGTGGAAAGGAGTGTGACGGCCACCCTCTTCCTTCTTCAGGACGTAGATCTGTCCGAGGAAGTGAGAATGAGGCTTGATGGAGCCGGGCTTGGCGATAACCTCACCACGCTTGACTTCCTTCTTGTCGATACCACGGAGGAGGAGACCTACATTGTCACCTGCTTCGCCCTGGTCGAGGAGCTTGCGGAACATCTCGACACCGGTAACGACGGTGGTCTTGGGACGATCGTTGAAACCGACGATTTCGGCGGGATCATTCACGTGAATGGTACCGGTCTCGATACGTCCGGTAACGACGGTGCCACGGCCGGTGATGGAGAAGATATCCTCGATAGGCATGAGGAAAGGCTTCTCGTTCTCACGAACGGGCAGGGGGATGTAGCTGTCGACAGCATCCATAAGCTCGAGGACTTTCTCCTCCCACTGAGGCTCACCGTTGAGTGCGCCGAGAGCGGAACCGCGGATAACGGGGGCGTTGTCGCCGTCGAAGTCGTACTTGCTGAGGAGGTCGCGAACTTCCATCTCAACGAGGTCGAGCATTTCCTCATCGTCGACGAGGTCAACCTTGTTCAGGAAAACAACCATCTTAGGAACGTTCACCTGCTTTGCGAGAAGCACGTGCTCGTTGGTCTGAGGCATAGGGCCGTCGGTGGCGGCAACCACGAGGATTGCACCGTCCATCTGAGCAGCACCGGTAACCATGTTCTTCACGTAATCGGCGTGACCAGGGCAGTCGACATGCGCATAGTGACGATTTGCGGTCTGGTACTCGATGTGAGCAGTGTTGATGGTGATACCACGCTCTTTCTCTTCAGGGGCGTTGTCGATCTGGTCGAAAGACTTGACTTCGCTGAGACCCTTCTTAGCAAGAACCTGGGTGATAGCGGCGGTAAGAGTGGTCTTACCGTGGTCAACATGGCCGATTGTGCCGATGTTTACATGGGGTTTATCCCTTTTAAATGTTTCTTTTGCCATAATATTATGATGCGTTAAGTTGTTACAAAAATAAACCGGATTGCTCCGGTGTGGAGCCGATGATGGGATTTGAACTCATGACCTCATCCTTACCAAGGATGCGCTCTACCCCTGAGCTACATCGGCATTACTGGAGCGGGGTAGGAGAATCGAACTCCCATTTTCAGCTTGGAAGGCTGACATAATAGCCGTTATACGAACCCCGCTTATATGGAAGTTTCTCTTCCGCTTCGTGGGCAAGGATGGATTCGAACCACCGTAGGCGTGCGCCAGCAGATTTACAGTCTGCCCCATTTGGCCACTCTGGTACTTGCCCTTTTGAGTTGCTTTTACTGCGATGAGCCGATGGAGGGAATCGAACCCACGACCTTGAGATTACAAATCACACGCTCTGGCCATCTGAGCTACATCGGCAGTTATGTCAATGCCCCTTCGTATAGGGGACTGCAAAGGTAGGTATTTTTTTCAAATCTCCAAACACTTTTGAAAGATTTTTTCCAAACCTTCCTTGTCCAGCTTCCACTCGCTGCGCTGCTCCTTCTGGCTTGCCTGAGCCACGAATACGTCGCCGATTCCGACGGGCTCGACAGGGACAGCAAAACCATGGCTTCCAAGGTATTCGCTCACGGCTCCAAAGAGGCCTCCGGCCACCGCTCCGTCCTCCACGGTAACGATGCGGCGGTACTTGCCTGCTATGGCTTCAAGCGCCTCGGTATCCAGGGGTTTGACGTAACGGAAATTGTAAACTCCAACTTTTCCTCCGAAGCGTTCGGCCGCCTCAACCGCGCGGTTGAGCGCCGGACCGGTTCCGACCACTGCGATGTCGCTGCCTTCGATCATCGTTTCGGCCTTGCCGACGGGCAGCTGTACGAACGACGCGCCCTCCCAGAGCGCACCCTCGCCCATGCCTCGCGGGTACCTTATAATAAATGGTCCCCTATCCTGCTGCAGGCCGGTGTACATCAGCTGACGCAGCTCCCATTCGTCCTTGGGGGCACAGATTACCGTACCCGGGATACTGCGGTAAGCAGCAATGTCGAAGGCGCCTTGGTGCGTAGCTCCGTCCTCCCCTACCAGGCCGGCCCTGTCGAAGCAGAGCACCACAGGCAGCTGCTGGAGGGCGATGTCGTGTATGATCTGGTCGTAAGCCCTCTGAGAGAAGGAGGAGTAGATGTTGCAGAACGGACGCATCCCGCCGGCGGCAAGGCCGGCCGAGAAAGTAGCCGCATGCTCCTCTTCTATGCCTACGTCGAAGAAGCGGTCCGGGAACTGTCCGGCAAAGACGGTCATGCCGCAGCCGCTGGCCATGGCGGGAGTAATTCCGACCACCCGGCTGTCCATGCCAGCCAGCTCGCAGAGCACCTGCCCGAACACGTCCTGATAACGTGCGGCAGGGCGGGGCGAGCCCTTGCGGGCGCCGGTTTCCGGGTCGAACCTGCCTGGAGCATGCCAGACGACCGGATCGGCCTCGGCGGGCGCATATCCCTTCCCCTTGACGGTGCAGCAGTGAAGGACTCTCGGGCCGGATATATTCTTAAGCTTGCGGAGGGTGCCTACCACGCTCCGTATGTCGTTGCCGTCGATGGGGCCGAAATAGCGGAAGCCCAGAGACTCGAACAGATCGCCTCCGGTTTTCTTTACGAAATATGATTTGATTCCTCGTAGCCAGCGCTGTACCGCGGCTCTCAGACGGCTGTCGCCCATACGGTTCCATACCCTGTCTTTGAGCCGGTTGTACCTGCTGCTGGTCGTCACCTTCAGCAGGTAGTCGTGAAGGCCGCCCGTGTTGCTGTCGATAGACTGGTTGTTGTCGTTCAGGATCACCAGCAGGTTGGAACGGCTGATCCCGGCATTGTTCAGGCCTTCGAAGGCCAGGCCTCCCGTGAGGGCGCCGTCACCTATGAGCGCGACCACCTTCTGCCCCAGGCCCTGAAGCTTGGCGGCTTCCGCCAGACCGAGGGCGGCTGATATGGAGGTTGAAGAGTGACCGGCGCCGAAGCAGTCGTACTCGCTCTCGGAACGGCTGGGGAAACCGCTGAGTCCGTCTTTGGTGCGGTTGTGGCGGAACTGCTCCCTGCGGCCGGTGAGAATCTTGTGGGCGTAGGCCTGATGCCCGACGTCGAATACAATCTTATCTTCGGGGCTGTCGAACACATAATGGAAGCCGACTATCAGTTCCACCGCGCCCAGGCTGGATGCCAGATGGCCGGGGTTGACCGAACAGCATTCGATTATGTAGGCGCGCAATTCAGCGCACAACTGCTCCAGCTGTCCGAGGTCGAGGCCACGGAGATCTGCAGGGGAATCTATTTTGTCCAACAGTTCGTACATCCAGACTGCAAAAGTAGCAAAAACTTTTCTAGTATTCCGAAAAAACCTATATATTTGGGATTACAAAAATACAGTATATTATGCCATCGTTGAATAAAGTTTTGCTTATCGGTAACGTTGGAAGAGACCCGGAAGTACGTTACCTTGATCAAGGATCCGCTCAGGGCGGACAAAGTACGAAAGTAGCCACCTTCACCCTTGCAACCACAGACCGCTACCGCGACCGCAGCGGAGAGCTCCGCGAGAATACGGAGTGGCACAATCTGGTGCTCTGGAGACAGCTCGCGGACCTGGCGGAGAAATTCATCCGCAAGGGCAGCCAGGTTTATGTAGAGGGACATATACGCACCCGCTCATACAACGACCAGCAGGGCCAGAAAAAGTATATGACGGAAATCGTCGCCGACAACGTACAGCTGCTCGGCCGCCGCGACGGAGAGGGCGCTCCCGCCGCCTACCCTGCCGCGCCCGCGGCTCCTGCATACCAGGCACCCGCCTATCAGGCTCCCTCAGCCCCGGCCCGCCCGGCACCTGCCCCTCCTGCACCCGCCCCCGATTTCGGCGCCCCCGCAGACGACGACCTGCCGTTCTAGACAACAGGTTGTAAAAGCGGCCACAAGGAGACGGGGGCGTACCCCGACGAACTCTGTAAAACAAAAACCGGCGAGCTTTGACGCTTACCGGTTTTCTTTTATTTCTCCAGTCCGACCCGCTGAAGCAGTGTGGCAACCAGCACCGCGGCGCAACCCAGGCCGATGAATATCCATTCGGCGCCGACTGCAGCCTCCACGCCGCTGCGGGCCTGGAATATCTGCCCTACGAAAATGGGGACCAGCAGCATACCCATATTCTGTATCCAGTAAATCAGCGAATAGGCGGTACCCAGATTCCTCTCCGGCACTATCCTTGGAACGCTGGGCCACATGGCGGAAGGCACCAGCGAGTACCCGATCCCCAGCATGGCTATGCCGAAGTAGCCCCAGAAGGGAACGCCCTGAGGCGCGAAAGCGATAACCAGATGTGCTGCAAGCACCAATACGGAGCCGCATATCATCCAGAGGGTAGCCTTTCCGACTTTATCCACAAGCGCTCCGAAAAGCGGAGTGAAAACTACCGTGAAAAAGGGAATCATCGTGATTACCCATTTAGCGCTTTCCAGCTCCATTCCGAAGCGCGGAATAACTATGGACGTGCCGAACTTCTTGAAACTGATGATGCAGCAATAGAAAAAGACGCACAGCAGCGAAATCAGTATAAAGCGGCTGTTAGTCAGCAGTTTGCCTATATCGGAGAACTTGAACTTGTCTTCCTCCCGCACTGCTCCCCTGCCGCTCTTGATACCGTTCACCTTATCGAAACGGGCGTCCATCGCTACAAAAATACCCCATAGCAGCACGCCGCCGAGAATGAGCGCCAGCCCGAAAGTGGCCGGCCTGGCGGTTTCCGCCAGCGAATAAATCTCGCCCGGAGCCTTCTGGGCCACCAGCACCGGCGCCAGAATGAAGGCCATCGCCGTTCCAAGCCGGGCAACGGCCACCTGGGCTCCCATGGCAAAGGCAACCGGGCCACCCTTGAACCATTTGGCTATCGACCGGGTGACGGCCACGCCGGCAATTTCGCTCCCCAGGCCAAAGAACATACAGCCGAGATAAGCAATAAGCAGGGATGTATGAGGCTCAAGGCCGCTGCGAAGCGCAAGCACCACCGTACCTGCACCAAGAGCCATAAGGCCGACGAAAACGGAGCCCACAATGCGTACGCCGAACACGTCCAGCAATACGCCGCATACGATAAGGCCGCCGCAGACGCACAGGAAACTGTATCCGCCGGCATAAAAACCGTAGTCGGCGCTGTTCCACCCCAGCTCCAGGCACTCAGGATGCTGGAAAATCTGCGAAAGGGTACTGAATGCATCGTCGAAAAAATACGACGCGAACATCGGTACCATAAGGCACACCAATGCTATCCAGCGAAGATTCTTTTTCATATTATTGAGAAACTGTTTGTCTTTGACGGACGGCCTCGAACAGCAGTATTGCGGCGCTGACGGACACGTTGAGGGAGTCCAGGCGCCCGAGCATGGGGATGCGGATATGGGCGCTCGCGGCCTTGCGCCACTGCTGAGAAAGGCCAGTGCTTTCCGTGCCCATAACTATGGCGGTGCCGCGGCGCATATCGCAGTCGTAGTAAAGCGAGGAGTCCTGCAGCTGAGCGGTAAGTATCTGGATACCTTTCGATTGCAGCCAGAGTATCGCCTCCTGGGAATCGCATGCGACAGCCGGAACGGTAAAGGCCGCACCGATGGAAGCACGGATAAGATTCGGGTTCCAGAGGTCGGTGAGCGGATCGCAGACCAGCACTGCGTCAGCCCCTGCCGCATCCGCGCTGCGGAGCACGGCCCCGAGATTCCCCGGCTTCTCCACGCTCTCCAGTACAATAATCAGCGGATTCTCCGGCAACTGCAAATCCTCCAGCCGACGCTGCGGAGCCCTTACCTCAGCAATCACCCCCTCCGTACCGCCCCGGTACGCAATCCTGTCATACACCGCCTCACTCACCTCGATAATGCGCGCAGCCGAAGCCGAAACAGAACCGGCAAGCGAAGGACAGACAAAAACGGTATCGATTTCGAAACCGGCATCTACACAGTGCTGAAGCTCCCGGCAGCCCTCAACCACAAACAAACCGCTCTCGCGCCGCAGAGAAGAATCTTTCTGCAACGCAAGCAGGCGCTTGACCTTAGGGTTCTGCGCGGAAGTAATCAGTTCTTGCATGGAAAGAGATTCTTCGATTCGCTCAGAATGACAGAAATGAACTATTCAGCCTCGGCAGACTCCTTCTTCAGAGCCTTTTCCGGCCTCATCTGAGGGAAGAAAAGAACGTCCTGAATAGTCGTCTGGCCTGTCATGAACATAGTCAGACGGTCGATTCCCATTCCAAGGCCGGAAGTCGGAGGCATACCGTACTCCAGAGCACGGACGAAATCCATATCGATATACATAGCCTCGTCGTCCCCCTTGCTCTTCAAGGCGGCCTGCTCCTCGAAACGCTCCAGCTGGTCGATAGGATCGTTCAGCTCGGAATAGGCGTTGGCCAGCTCCTTGCCGCACACAAACAGCTCGAAACGCTCGGTGAGCGAAGGATCGCTGCGATGACGCTTGGTCAGAGGAGACATCTCCACGGGATAATCGATAATAAATGTAGGCTGAATCAGCTTCTCCTCGCAGAAAGCGCCGAAAATAGCATCTATCAGCTTACCCTTGCCCATCGAAGGCTCGATATCCACTTTGAGCTTCTTGCAGGTGGCACGGAGCTCGTCCTCATCCATACCCTTCACATCCACTCCCGCAAACTCCTTGATGGCGTCCAGAATGGGAAGCCGGCGGTAAGTGCCTCCGAAGTCCACCTCGTTCTCGCCGATCCTGACCTTGGTAGTGCCGTTCACCTTGAGAGAAATCTTCTCCAGCATCTTCTCCACGAAGCACATCATCCAGTTGTAGTCCTTATAGGCCACATAAATCTCCATACAGGTGAACTCGGGGTTGTGAGTCTTATCCATTCCCTCGTTGCGGAAGTCCTTTGCAAACTCGTACACACCGCTGTAGCCGCCCACTATCAACCTCTTGAGATACAGCTCGTTGGCTATACGCAGATAGAGAGGGATGTCCAGGGCGTTATGATGGGTGATGAAGGGGCGTGCCGTTGCGCCGCCGGGGATGCCCTGAAGAATAGGGGTCTCGACCTCCAGGCATCCGGCCTCGTTGAAGTATTCGCGCATAGTAGCGATAATCTGTGCGCGCTTTACGAACACCTCCTTGACCTGAGGGTTGATTATAAGGTCCACATAACGCTGGCGGTAACGCAGCTCGGGGTCTGTGACGGCATCGAACACCTGCCCCTCGGCCTCCTTGACTATAGGAAGCACGCGGAGCGACTTGCTAAGCAGGGTGAGCTCCTTCGCGTGCACGCTCAGCTGGCCGGTCTGGGTGATAAAAGCGAAACCCTTAATGCCGATGATGTCGCCTATATCGAGCAGGCGCTTCCATACGGTATTGTACATGGTCTTGTCTTCGTCCGGGCAGATTTCATCGCGTTTGACGTATATCTGGATACGGCCGCTCTCGTCCTGCAGCTCGCCGAAGGATGCTGCTCCCATAATACGCCGGCTCATAAGCCGTCCGGCTATGCACACTTCGCTGAAGTTGCCTTTCTCGGGGTCATAGCCTGCAAGGATCTCGGCCGCACTGGCATTGACCGGATATTCTGCGGCGGGATAAGGCTCGATGCCTAATTCTCTGAGCTTCGCCAGCGATTCGCGGCGGATTTGCTCCTGTTCGCTAAGTTCGATATTCATAACTCGCAAAAGTACATATTTTTCGGCGATTTTTATTAACTTGCCGCGTCAAAACAAAGATTATATGTCTGAAAGAGTTGTAAGATTGATGAATGATTCACCGCTGGCGCGGTGGACCGTCCTGGTGCTCGTCGCGATGATGATGTTCTTCGCGTACATGTTCGTCGACGTCATGAGCCCCCTTAAATCGCTGGTGGAGTCCAATCTCGGCTGGAACAGCAGCGTATTCGGCACCTATGCCGCATCTGAGTACATACTGAACGTCTGCGGCTTCCTGATCATCGCCGGCGTCATTCTGGACAAGCTGGGGGTGCGTTTCTCCGGCGTGCTGTCCGCAAGTCTCATGGTAGCCGGCGCCGCAATCAAATTCATAGGTATCAGCGAGTGGTTCCAGGGCACAGGGTTCGCCCAGTGGCTCGGTAGCTGGTGGGTGGAGATGCCGGCAAGCGCCAAGATGGCGTCGCTGGGATTCATGATCTTCGGCTGCGGTTGCGAAATGGAAGGCACCAATGTATCCAAGATACTCGCCAAATGGTTTAAGGGTAAGGAGATGGCTATGGCGATGGGCCTGGAGATGGCCATCGCCCGCCTGGGCGTCTTTGCCGTGATGTGGATCGCCCCCATCATCTCCAACGCGTTCGGCGGCTCCATACTGGCGCCCCTCGGATTCTGCGGCGCCCTGCTCTGCATCGGCCTTATCAATTTCATAATCTTCGGCGTGATGGACAAGAAGTTCGACGGGCAGCTTGTCGCCGCAGGCCTGGCTACTGATGAGAAATCCCCCGAGGACGAGTTCCACATCAGCGATCTCGGCGCTATCTTCAAAAGCAAGATGTTCTGGATCGTGGCCCTGCTGTGCGTACTGTACTACAGCGCCATCTTCCCGTTCCAGCGTTACGCCACCAACTTCCTGGAAGAGACGCTGAGCATAGATGCGGCAGTCGCGGCACGTCTGTTCAGCTGCTTCCCCATCCTGGCAATGGTACTCACACCGCTTCTGGGAGGATTCCTGGACCGCATAGGAAAGGGAGCCAGCATGCTCATGATCGGCTCCGTCATCATGATAGTCTGCCACCTGAGTTTTGCTTTCCTGCTGCCTCTTATGCCGTATAAGTGGTTTGCCGTACTGCTCATTGTGGTTTTGGGCGTAAGCTTTTCGCTGGTACCTGCCGCACTCTGGCCTTCGGTACCTAAGATTATCGACGAAAAAGTGCTGGGCAGCGCCTATTGCCTGATCTTCTGGGTACAGAATATCGGACTCTGCCTGGTGCCCATGCTCATCGGTTCCCTGCGCCAGAGCACCGGAGGCTACACTATCCCCATGATAGTGTTCTCCAGTTTCGGCATACTGGCATTCATTTTCAGCCTGCTGCTAAAGGCGGAAGACAAAAAGAAATCTTACGGACTGGAACTTCCGAATATTAAAAAATAACCACCGCTAATCCTCCCAGCTGAGGCGGCGGGATCCGTCCGGAGCGACGGCAATCCTTACTTTGAGGGTCTCCTGAGGAAGGAGATCCTCAATGTTTTCAGGCCACTCCATCAGGCACAGGGCACCGCTGTCCAGATAGTCATAAAGACCGATGTCCAGGGCCTCGGCGGCCTTCTCGATGCGGTAGAAGTCGAAATGGAACAGCGGCTCTCCGTTTCCGCAGCGGTACTCGTTGACAATGGCGAAAGTAGGAGAACCGACGCCCTCAGGATCCACTCCGAGAGCCTTGCAGACCGCAGTGATGAAAGTCGTCTTGCCGGCCCCCATCGGCGCATAGAACGCCACCAGCCTGTTCTCCCCTATCTCCGCCAGGAAGCGCTTCGCCGCTGGATCCAGAGAACTCAAATCCCGTATTTCAATATCGTGCTTCATACGTCGCAAAGATACCAAAAAGTCGGCGAATATACTTATCTTTGCGACATATGAAACGATTATTCCTCCTGCTGACCATCATGCTAGCCGCAGCCTGCACGCAACCATCCGCACCTCTGGTAGGTATCACCTGCTCAAGATCCGATGCCAAAAACGTCTTGACGGACGCCTATTCAAACGCCGTTAACAAAGCCGGCGGCATTGCCGTCATCCTCCCTACCATCAGCACCGAAGCAGAGGCTTCCGCCCTGATGTCCAGACTGGACGGCCTACTGCTCTCCGGCGGAGTGGACGTCAGCCCTGAATGGTACGGGGAGGAGGTCCTGAACGAAACTGTCAAATGCGACCCGGTACGCGACCGCAGCGACAGTCTCCTTCTGGCAGCGGCCCTGAAGGCCCGCAAGCCCGTACTGGCCATCTGCCGCGGCGCCCAGCTTGCCAACGTATTTTTGGGTGGCACGCTGTATCAGGACATACCGTCACAGTTACCCGAAAGCATCGGTCACGGCGGAGGCGCCAGCCATCTAATCGGCCTTGAGCAAGAGAGTTTTCTCGCCCGCACATACGGCACCGATTCCCTGGAGGTCAACTCCTACCACCATCAGTGCGTCAAAGACCTCGGCGACGGCATAACCGTAACGGCCCGTGCCGCCGACGGTATCGTAGAAGCCTGGGAGGCTCCCGGCATCACTGCCGTCCAGTTCCATCCGGAAAAAATGCTCGCCAACGGCGGCGACTGGCTACCGTTCTTCCGGGCCTGGATTGAAACGATCCCCCGGCGCTAACCGCCATCTCAGAAAAACAACCCGCATCTGACAGAAAGCCGGATGCGGGTTGTTTTTTGGATACATATCTATTTTAAGAACAGACCGGAATACTCCAAGCCGCCGTAGGAATACTGGTACTGCCTCTGCACTTCCTCGTTCACGTATTCGGGTACATAGAAAAAGGTGCGCCATAAAATCTGCATCGGTGTCCTGAAAACGTTCGAGTTCCGGGAGACGCTGGCGAGCACATAAGGAAGACCGTCGTAGAATTGGACAGTTATCAGTTCTGTCTGGTCAAACTCCTGGTTTACGCTATTCGCCTTGCGGATGGTAGGCATATTGACCTTCTTTCCGTTCTTGTAGCAATAAGGGACATTTGTAGTACTCTGGTACCAGTGTGCGCCCATAGCCCATACGTTGTTGTCGTCATCGACCGCCAGGATGTCTATACTGTCGTTCTGGGTCGATGTAGTATTGGAGGTGTAGCTTGTCAGCGTGCCGTCTGCCCAGACTGCTGCGTCGGGGCGGTTGTTGTAGGCGGAACCGCCCAGGTAAAGCTTACCGTTCTTAACGGCTATACACTTGACAGTCAGGGTGTTTACATCGCCGAGTTTCTCTCCGTTCTTCCAGTAGGTGGTTACCATGTTACTGGCAGTTGAATAGCCGGCCACATACCAGTCGCCGTTTTCTACGGCAAGGTGGTTCCATGATGCGGGAGGTACGGATTCGCCTATCTTTTCCCAGTTCTTCAGAATGTAATAGTGGTGGTCATAAGTATCCGGATCACACCAGTGGCCGATAGCGTAAACGTCGTTGCCGTCCAGGACGGGGTCGCTGATGTCGTCGTAGTCGTCAAGGATGGTCTTGGCTCCGTTCTTCCAGTAGCAGGCATGACTGACATAGGCGTCGTTTACGTAGTCCGTCTGCTTGCCGGTTATATAATAGTCGTCGCCGGCTACGACGATTCCGTAGGTATTGGCGCCCATGCCTTCCATGAGAGTCTCTACTCCGTTGATGACGACATACGCCTTGTTGCCGTCCCGGAAGTCGGTCATTGCCATGTAAACTGCCGAAGGCTTTTGATAATCAGGCTCCTTTATAGAAAGGGTCGCCGTCCTTTCTTCGGTATACTGGCGTCCTATCTCGTCATAGGCGTAGAGATTCAGGGTTACATCCCCAACAACGTTGGCCAGCAGGGTACGGGGATCGTCCGTATCGGACATATAGCCGGATGGCGTCGCATAGAGGTACAATGTGTACTGGGACGCCGCTGCCGGAGTTACGATAAGGTCGTCGAAGGTTATCGTCTGGCCGGCATAAACCTCGTAATGGCTCTTGGAGAAAGAGACGTCGGTGATTGGACAGTAGTAATCCTGTGTGATGGTGAAGGATTTCTCGTCGGTGTCGTTGCTGACGGTCACCGTAGCCACCCTGGGGCCTTCGCTGATGTTACTCGTCGTAAGGTAAGGAACCAGCTGAATGGTAGAACTTTGGTTGGTTCCGCAGCCTTTGCCGCAAATATGGGTATGGCCTGTGTCGTAATAGCTGTTGCTGATGGTGAGCCAGCCGTCGCCGCCGGTAACCTTGATGTCCCAGTCGCCGTAGGAATAGAACCTGATACCAGTCTTATACTGATCTTTGTATGTAAAAATGAGCCCGCCCAGGGGGTTGCCGGAAGGGAACTGTATTTTCCGGTAATACGAACTCAAGGTGGTGCTGGTGGCGGAGGACATGTCCACGCTGAACCTGGTGACCTTGCCGGCCTCGAATTTCAGGGGGTCGCCGGAGATGGTGACGCTGCGCGTAAACTCTTGGCCGTTAATGTCGGTGACGACGAGGGAGAAGGTTTCACCGGCATTCAGGGTGGCAGGCCACATGCAGAACCAGACATCGAATTCAGCGGGGGCGCTGTTGGTGCTAGACAGAAGGTTGCGGTCTTTCACCCTGACTTTCACCGAATTTGCGAGATCCTGGGTGGTTCCCGGGTCAGAAAGGGTGCCATCGGTGAGGTTGAAAGACTTCTGGCCGCTGATTACGTGATTGGGGGTAACGAGCTTGACGGAGGACACCTGGTAGCACGAAGGGTGGATATTCTTAACCTTTACCCGGGTGAGGGCGACGAGGCGGTTGAAGCCGAAATGCAGGTCTGTCTGCTGGTCGTCGAAAGCCTGGGGCGTGGCATGAAGGATGTCGGCGTCCGGGTCGAAGGAGCCTTCCTCATCGTTCTGGACGGAGGGCAGATTGACGGTCTGAAGGACACCGGCGTGCATGCCGACCACCGACGATGCGGGATAGACGGCAGTGTATTTCAACTGCTGGCCGCTGGTGTTGGCCTCCTGCTCGAAGCTGGCCTTGAAGGTCATCGTGTGGCCTCCGTCCCCGGAGACGCCCTTCTGGCTGATGACTGCGTCTCCGTACCAGCCGTAACCGTCCGATGCTGAATCCTCCCAGCGGATCTCATATACGGCGAGGTACTCTTCGTCGCCCCAGAGGAGGGTCCTGTTGGGGACGTTGATGACGGTTTTGGTATCAGGTTCCCGGTCAGCTGCGACGGTTATTTCGATGTATTTTTTAATGTGTGAGGTGACTGAATCCACCTGAATCTCTGTGGTACAAGATACGAGCGCTGCAAGCGCGACGACTGTAAGGATAAAGAATCTTTTCATGGCTGCGCTTGTTTAGAATTCACGATCTTCTTCATTTACGAAGTCCCAGAAGGACCCGTAATTCTGGCCCGGAATGTCCGGAGATTCACATACCAGAGATTGAGGCAATAGAGATGCCTCCTCGGCCTGAGGCCTGAGGTAGACTGTTGGTTTTTGCATGGAATTGTGTTTTTTCACAGTGGTTTTCAAGAGGACATAAAGTTAGCCCTTATTTTTCAAAAGGCCAACCGTTTCGCCAGATTATCCGACAAATAACCGCTTCCAGCTGTTTCGATTGCGTTCATCGTACTAAATTATTTCTATCCAGGAAGCGGTAACCGGCGGCTTCCGAGATATGCCTTGGAAGGATGTCTGGGGAGCCTTCGAGATCGGCAATGGTACGGGACACCTTGATAATGCGGAAGTATGCCCTCATGGACAGCCCCATCTTCTCCATCATATTCACCAGCAGTTCGCTGCATTCCTTGCTCAAGGGGCAGAAGCGCTCGACCTGCCTGTTACCCATTTCCGCATTGGTAAATATTCCCTCGCCACGGAAACGCCCTGTCTGAATATCCCTTGCGGCGGCCACTCTTGCGGCAACCACTGCGCTGGACTCCTTGCAGACACCGCTTGCCTTCAGCCTTGCGAGTTCCGCCGCCTGCAGACACGGGACGCTCAGTTGTATATCAATTCGGTCCATCATCGGGCCGCTTAACCTGGCAAGGTAACCCAGGCGCTGAGAAGGGGTGCAGGTACAGCGGTCGCCCACACCCCAATAGCCGCAGGGGCAGGGGTTGGACGCCATGACCAGCATAAAGGAAGCCGGATACTCCACCTTTGCCTTCAGGCGGGAAATGGTTACGCAGCGATCCTCAACAGGCCCTCTAAGCGCCTCGCTGACACTTCTTGGCATTTGTGCTGCCTCATCAAGAAATAGGACACCGTTGTGCGCAAGGCTGATTTCGCCGGGAATGATATTGTCGCCTGCCCCGCCGCCGATTATGGCTGCCAGCGATGCGGAATAATGAGGGCTTCTGAAAGGTCTGGTATTCATAAGACCGTAACGCAGTTTTCCCTTGCCGGCGATGCTGAATATTTTGGACGTCATCAGGCTCTCCTGCCTCGTCATTGGTGGCAGAATGCCAACCAGGGCCTTTGAGAGCGAACTTTTACCAGATCCAGGAGGTCCTATCATGATGATATTGTGTCCCCCTGCCGCGGCAATCTCCAATCCCCTCTTGGCGCCCTCCTGGCCGATTATGTCGGCGAAGTCCGGTATGTCTCCCCGCTGAGGATGGGCTTGAGACCAGGCCATCTGACGGTATTCATCGGTATTCTGGAGCAACAGCTCCCCGCTGTCTTCGCCCGAAAGGACACGGATTACATCTTCAAGATCTCTCACTCCATACACACGCACATGTTCCATTTCCGCCGCCTCCAGAGCTGAATCCATGGGCAGTATAATGCCGTCGAAGCCCTCCTGGCCCGCCAGTTCCGCAAAAGGAAGCCCTCCGGGAACGGCACGTACGCTCCCGTCGAGTCCCAGCTCCCCCATCATCAAAAAGCTTCCGGCAAGAGGCAGTGGACGTTGTCCCGACGCAGCGATTACGCCTATGGCGATGGGCAGGTCGTAGCCACTGCCGTTCTTGTGGATATCCGCAGGCGCCAGATTTATTACTATACGTCTTCCTGGAATATGATAACCCAGCGCCTGGAGGGCTGTGGTAGTACGCAGCAGGCTTTCCTTCACCGCCACGTCCGCCAGGCCTACGAGATGGATTCCTATACCTTTATCTATCGAAACCTCAACGGTAACACGTTCCGCCTGTATTCCTGTGCACTTGGCACCGTAAACCCTTATCAGCATATCATTCTGGCAGTTCCACCGCTATCCCGGAAAGGTAGCCGTGCAGTTTGTATTCGATAATCCTGGAGCCGTATTTCACGAACGGCGGCTCCGTAGTATTCTTGGGAGTGAGAGCAAGAGCCACTTCCCCGCCGACCATACAGGCACAGTCCCGATGGAAGAAATAGCAGTCTCCGTATTCCTTCGGCGGCTGCTCTATGCCTGATATCCTCTCTACGTCAGTGTAGATATATACCGGACTACCTGGCAGCACGACGCAGTTGGACTGCCATCCGACGCCGCAACTGATACCACCCCTATAATCTATAAACTCGCCAGCCACACACGGACGGTCGAGATAGTCCAGCACGTGCCCGTCCAGCCAGCGAAGCCCCCAGCCGTTGACCATATGCAATACTGTCCGTCCCTGCTCCAGAATGCTGGTATTGTTTTGATTGTAGAGCACGGTCGGGACACCGTCCATCATGCGGGCATCCAGATAGTCCGCCCCGGCTGCCGACCACTGCTTTTCAGTCTTCCCGTCTTTTATCAGGAAGGCGGTCTGAACCCCGCCAAGTACTGTTTTGTAAGCGAAACAAATGCTGCCGCCGTCTTCGTACAGGGCCCCTCCGCTGCCATAGCAGTTAACGCCGAAGCCGCCCAAAGGTATCCCGCCGGCAGCACGTATAACAATATCTCCATCACGCCTGTAGGTAAGAGCTCCGCCGGGAAGAGTAAGACCGAGAGTATGCAGGCAGTTGTCCTTGAACAGAAGGCCCTGAAGCTTCTCCGCCTCGTTCCATTTCCCCAGCATTATTCCGTCTTTCTTGATTACGGTACCACTGCGGTCGGAGTATTCCGTAAACAGGGATGAGCCTATCAGGTGATGCTTGTCCGGGGAAACGCCTACCTGAGCCGCCGGGCCTGCCGGAATCTCCAGGCTCAGGCGTTCGCCACGGTAGAGCCGCAGTTTACAGTCCACCGCCCCTGAGGCACTGTCCTGCTGCCAGTCGTAGCTGCCGGGAAATTCTACTGCCGAAATGATGAAAACGGTATCTCTGCTGTGAACGGGGTCCGTTTCCTGATCCGTGCCGGTCTTCGGTAAAGAAGAGTCGCGGTGATGCCCGTCAACGGAGAGGGGCGCTTCTATCAGATTGCAGGAAATGAAAAGGGCTGCGCAGGCCGGGATAAGGAAGACTGAAGTTTTCATGGTTAAGTTTTTTCTGCAAAGAAATGGATTATTCTGCAGAATCAGTCCCGGCCGCTAATTTACCCCATCCGTTTTTTACGATTTTTTCGGTTTTTTACGATTTTTTGCAAAAAATCAACTTATACTACCGCCAAAAGTAAAAAAAGTCGCTCAAGGCGACTTTATATAAATAAAAATTTTCAGAACGACCAGCCGACGGACAGGCTATAGTAGGATGCTACCGGATTGTTTGGTATAAAGTGATATTGCAGATCGTGATAATGGCCTACCGTCATACGTAGGTGCTTGAAGAATTCGAAACTCATATACAGGTTTACGCCGGGATACAGACAAGACATATTCGGGTCGCGTCCGGTATACGGATTCACCATGACAGCGTAGTAATAATGAACCCCTACCCCGCCGCCGACATATACTCCCATAGAATCAGACTTCCCTATCCTGTATTCCGCAACGGCACTTAAAGAGTGGAACTGCTGCTTGTAATCTACGTAAAAGACTTCCTCGGATTCAGCTGTCGGAGGATAGTACTTGGTAGCATGCGGGACCACAAACGAATACAGTGCACCGACAGAGAAATCCGGAGTAAGACTGTAACGGTATGCACCGTAAACGGCGGCAGAAGTCTTTGATTCGTTCTTTACTTCATACAGGAACTCCTTGGGAATAGCTAATCCAGCTCCCACCTCCAGGCGATGCTTCTCACCGAGGATCTGGGCGGAAGCGCAAAGCGGCAGAAGTATAAATACAAGGGCGGCTAGTTTTTTCATGGCACTGCTGTTTTGGGCAAAGATAATGATAATTACAAGAAAACCGAACGTATGTACGGGGTGCTGTAATTGTAGGCCAGGCGGGTAAGGTTCCAGCCGGGATTGGTAAGGATGAGTTTGGCAGCCTTGCCGCGCGTAATCGAGCCGTGGCTGCCGCTCAGCCCCATGGCAAAGGCGCCGTTCAGGGTAACTGCGTTGAAGGCCTGAGCCGGGGTAAGTTTCATCCGTATGCAGGCCAGAGCCAGCACGAAGCGCATGTCTCCGGAAGGCGACGAGCCGGGGTTGTAGTCCGATGCCAGGGCAAGCGGAAGGCCGGCGGCTATGAAAGCTCGGGCATCGCCGAAAGGAATACCGAGAAAGAAAGACGAACCCGGCAGCATTACAGGCATGGTATCGCTGCCACGCAAGACTTCGATTTGCGCCGCCGAAGTACGCTCCAGATGATCGACGGAAAGGGCGCCATGGGCTACTCCGATTTCCACACCGCCGCTGACTGCAAGCTCGTTGGCATGAATCTTCCCCCTCAATCCGCAGGCCGCGCCTGCCTTAAGTATGCGGCTTGTATCTGCAGGCGTAAAGAAGCCCTCGTCACAAAACACGTCAACATAGTCCGCCAACTTGGCCGCCTCCGGCATCATATCTATAACTTCCTGAACATAAGACTCATGCGTATAGCCTCTGCCGACCGCATGAGCTCCCAGGAAGGTGGAACGGACCGCTGCCGGAACGCTCTCGCGTATCCTTCCGATAACGCGGAGCATCTTGAGTTCGTCGGCCGGATTGAGCCCGTAGCCGCTCTTTATCTCCATCGCCCCCGTGCCAGCAGCCATCATTTCCCTCACCCGCACCATGGACTGCTCGAACAGTTCATCTTCGGAAGTCTCGTGCAAAAGGTCGGCGGAATTGAGTATCCCGCCCCCGCGGGCGGCAATCTCTTCATAACTCAGCCCCTCTATCTTGTCCAGGAACTCCCCTTCCCTGCTGCCGGCATATACTATATGGGTGTGGCTGTCGCAGAAGGCCGGGAGGACAAGCCCCCCTTGGGCGTCGATTACCTCTTCTCCCCCGGTCACGGGCTTTCCGGAACCGAAATCCACGATTACTCCGTCCCGGACCAGAATCCAGGCGTCGCGAAGTATGCCGACCTCCGACATCTCCGCCCCGCCTTTGCGCAGAACGCCTTCCGGCACAATGCCGACAAGCTCTCCTATATTGCTGATAATCATAGGTATTCCTCGTGAGATAGGAACTCCACCGACCGCTTGATCAGAGGGCTCATGTAGGTGTCGTTCTCTATGAACGGCACCACTTTGCGGAAGTCTTTGAATATCCTCTCCAGAGCGGGCGACGACTTTGCGGGACGCCGGAACTCCAGTGCCTGAGCAGCATTGAACAGCTCGATAGCCAGCACCGTTTCTACATTGTCCACAATCCTGACCAGCTTGGTTGCCGAATTCGAACCCATGCTCACATGGTCCTCCTGACCCTGCGAAGAAGGTATGGAGTCGCAAGAGGCGGGCCAGCACAGCCCCTTGTTCTGCGATACGATAGAGGCGGCTGTGTACTGCGGAATCATGAATCCGCTGTTGACTCCGGGATTGGCGACCAGATATTTGGGCAGGCCGCGGAGACCGTGTATCAACTGGTAGGTACGCCTTTCGGAAATGCTTGCCAGCTCCGACATGGCGATCGCCAGGGCATCCATGGGAATCGCGATAGGCTCGCCGTGGAAGTTTCCGGCGGAGATGATCATATCTTCGTCCGGGAAGATGTTCGGATTGTCGGTTGCCGAGTTTATCTCGTTCTCTATCACCGACTTGACATACAGGATATTATCCTTCACGGCACCGTGTACCTGAGGTATGCAGCGGAAGCTGTAGGGGTCCTGGACGTGCTCCTTGGGGCGGCGGATGATCTCGCTGCCGGCAAGTATGGACATGAACGCCTTGCCGGTAAGTATCTGCCCTACATGAGGGCGCAGCTGATGCGTAAGCGGCAGGAACGGCTCTATACGTCCGTCGTAGGCATCCAGCGACATGGCTCCTATACGGTCGGCCCAGCGGGACAGACGCATGCTCTTGAGTATGGCCCACACCGCGTGGGCGCTCATGAACTGGGTGCCGTTAAGCAGGGCCAGGCCCTCCTTGGACTGAAGCTTGATGGGCTCCCATCCCAGTTCCGCCCAAACATCAGCGGCAGGACGCACTTCCCCCTTGTAAAGCACCTCACCCATGCCGATAAGGGGCAGGGACAGGTGTGCGAGAGGGGCGAGGTCGCCGGACGCGCCGAGCGATCCCTGGGAATAAACTACCGGCAGCACATCGTTGTTAAACATGTCGATAAGCCGCTGGACGGTTATCAGCTGAACGCCGGAGTGGCCGTAGGACAGGTTCTGGACCTTCAGGAAAAGCATCAGCTTGACGATTTCCGGGCGAACCGTGGGGCCTGTTCCGCAGGCGTGCGACATCACCAGGTTGTGCTGAAGGGCTGACAGGTCTTCCTTGGGGATGTTGACGTTGTACAGGGAGCCGAATCCGGTGGTTATGCCGTACAGCGGGCTGTCGAGGTGTTCCGTCTTGTCGTCCAGATATCTGCGGCACCTTTCCACCGCCGCGACCGAGGTCTCGGAAAGGGCCAGGGTAGCATGAGAATCAATTATTTCCTTAAGGCGCTCCAGACTAAGGCGCGCCGGAGTAATATAATGTATCATTCTGCTAAAGATTTGCTAATAAGTTCTTCATCTGCGATATTTGGAAGCGTGACTCGAAGGTCAGGAGTACGGGCCATCTGCCGCTCGATAGCCGCCCGGGCTCCGGCGTTGCGTGCCCAGGAACGGCGCGCTATGCCGTTGTTCACATCCCAGAAAAGCATCTCCCGTATATGCCGGTCGGCATCTTCAGAGCCGTCGATAACCATACCGAAGCCTCCGTTGATCACTTCTCCCCAGCCTACTCCGCCGCCGTTGTGGATACTTACCCATGTAGCACCGCGGAATCCGTCTCCTATGACGTTCTGCACTGCCATATCGGCGGTGAACTGCGATCCGTCGTAGATGTTGGAGGTTTCGCGGAACGGGGAATCGGTACCGGAGACGTCGTGATGGTCGCGTCCCAGCACCACGGGCCCGCTCAGACGGCCGTCACGTATGGCCTGGTTGAACGCCAGGGCGATACGGGTGCGGCCCTCACAGTCGGCGTAGAGGATGCGGGCCTGAGAGCCCACGACCAGATTGTTCCGTCCGGCCTCCCGTATCCACCGTATGTTGTCGCGCATCTGGGGGGCGATGTCGTCAGGCGCGGCTGCGGCAAGCTCGCTGAGAACCTGTACTGCAAGTTCGTCCGTCAATGCCAGGTCCTCAGGCTTCTCGCTCATGCACACCCAGCGGAAGGGACCGAAACCGTAATCGAAATAGAGCGGGCCCATGATATCCTGGACGTATGAGGGGTAACGGAAACTGCCGTCTTCCCTGAGTACGTCGGCACCGGCACGGGAGCTTTCCAGCAGGAAGGCGTTGCCGTAGTCGAAGAAATACATACCTCTGTCGGCAAGGCGGTTGATTGCAGACACATGCCTGCGGAGCGATGTCTGAACCGCCGCGCGGAAGCGGTCCGGCTCCTCAGCCATCATACGTTTGGACTCCTCCAGACTATAGCCGACGGGGTAATATCCGCCGGCCCAGGGATTGTGGAGGGAGGTCTGGTCGGACCCCAGATCCACCTTCACGCCTTCGTCGGCCAGACGTTCCCACAAATCCACCACGTTGCCCACGTAGGCAAGCGAAACCGTCTGCTTTTCGGCTACTGCCCGACGCATGCGGGGGATGAGTTCATCCAGCGAGTCGTGCAGCTCGTCCACCCAGCCCTGGTCGTAGCGCTTCCGGGCGGCGAGCGGATTAATTTCCGCCGTCACGCTAACTACTCCCGCGATATTGCCGGCCTTGGGCTGTGCTCCTGACATGCCGCCCAGGCCTGCCGTTACGAATAAGAGACCGGAGTTGTCATCCTGGGTTGAGTGTCTGACCTTCCTGGCGGCGTTCATGACGGTGATAGTAGTACCGTGAACTATGCCCTGAGGCCCTATGTACATATAGCTGCCGGCAGTCATCTGTCCGTACTGAGACACGCCGAGGGCGTTGAAGCGTTCCCAGTCGTCCGGCTTGGAATAATTGGGAATGACCATTCCGTTGGTCACCACCACGCGCGGCGCATCCCTGTGGCTCGGAAAAAGTCCGAGCGGATGGCCGGAATACATCACCAGCGTCTGCTCGTCGCTCATGGTGGCGAGATACTGCATGGTGAGGCGGTACTGGGCCCAGTTCTGGAAAATGGCTCCGTTGCCGCCGTAGATGATGAGTTCGTGGGGATGCTGGGCGACGCGGGGGTCCAGGTTGTTCTGGATCATCGCCATGATGGCCGCGGCCTGCCTGGATTTCGCGGGATACTCGTCAATTGGACGGGCGTACATCGCGTAAGACGGGCGGAAGCGGTACATGTATATGCGACCGTAGCGTTTCAGCTCCTCTGCGAATTCCGGGGCAAGCACGGCGTGCTGCTCTTTCGGGAAGTAGCGCAGGGCGTTGCGCAGGGCCAGCTTTTTCTGTTGAGCGCTGAGTATATCTTTGCGACGGGGGGCGTGATTTACGCCGGTGTCGTATAGTTTAGGCTCCGGCAACCGTGCCGGAATGCCTTCCAGAATCTCTTCTTGAAACCTGTCTGTCATTTTGAGGGACGAATCTATAGTTCTATATGACGGTTAACCTCGTCCAGCACCTGCTTTTCCAGCCCGGCGGCCTCCGTGAGAATCTGCGTGGCGCGGGCCAGCAGAGGCTCTGCAGGAGCCTTGTCGGCAAGCCCGGAGGCATTGATGCGCACATTCAGCTCGGCTCCTCGCACTGCAGCCAAAGCGGCCAGTGCGGCCACCCCGGCGTCGGAAGCGGATGCCGGATTACCCTTGCGGGCCATCTCCAAAGCCAGAGGAAGGGCCTTCATCGAGGCCTCCATAGTGCGCAGGGGCACGGAAGCGGCGTACAGTGTCGCCTCCTGCATGGCTTTGTCTCTGGCCGCCTTCTCCTCCGGCGTGCCCTTAGGCATAGCGAATACATCCATAATGCGGTTGAAGGCGGCAGTGTCCTCATCCACCAGATCCAGCAGTTCGCTCATCAGCGCCTGCCCCTGCTCCGCCACATCGGAGAATTCCTTCCAGCGCTCGTCCCAGCCCCTCTTATGAGAGGACAGGTTGGCAACCATAGTACCGAGAGCGGCCGCCAGCGCCCCCATGTAGGCAGATATGGAGCCGCCTCCCGGGGCCGGCGATTCGGAAGCGGTCTCGCGGGCGAATCCTTCGGCGCTCAGGCGCACCAGACGATGCTTCACGGCCTCTTCAGCCTCATCCAGCATCAGGTATTCGATAACCTTCTCCCGGGGATTGAAGGGCTTGAGGTCATCCAGCGACATGCTCTTGACGGCGATTTTCATAATCTCGTCCTCATCGATTCCGAGCGAACGCTGCTGGCGCTCCAGGTAGAAGCGGCCTGCATCAAGCAGAACCTTCCTCGGCACCAGGCCGACTATTTCGGCGCCGGTTACCCTGAGTCCGCGGGCAGCGGCGGCACGGGTTACTTCCTCGTATGCCACGTGCAGAGGGGTGGCCTCGATGTCGGTTATGTTCATGGACACCTGGGCGATGCCGTACTCGTCGATGTACCAGCCTATAGCCTTGCAGCCCTTCAGGGTGCCGGGAATCCAAATCTGGTTGCCGTCGGCGTCTTTAAGCAGTTTCCCGGTAAGGGAGCCGCCTTCGCGTGCCTTGCGGCCCTTTTCACGGACGTCGAAGGCCACGGCCATGGCCCGGCGGGTAGATGTAGTATTCAGGTTGAAGTTGACCGCCACCAGGAAATTGCGGGCGCCCACATTGGAAGCGCCGCTGCGGGCGGCTCGCTCATCCCATTCTCCGCAGAAGTCGGGCCTGCGCTCCGGGTCGGCTATCTTGTCCGGCAGGGCCTCGTATTCACCGGCGCGGCAGACGGCGAGATTGCGCCTTTCCGGCTTGAAAGCAGCGGCCTCGTAGCAGTAGCACGGAATACCCAGTTCGGTAAACATGCGTTCGGCAAGTTTCCGGGCCAGTTCTGCGCACTCCTCCAAAGTAATGCCGGACACCGGAATCAGAGGCAGCACATCGGTAGCTCCGCTTCGGGGATGGGCTCCGTGGTGGACGCGCATATCAATCAGCTCCTGAGCCTTGGCGGCGCCGCGGAAGGCAGCCTCGCATACATGCTCAGGCTCCCCTACAAAAGTAACTACGGTTCGGTTGGTGGCCTCGCCAGGATCTACGTCAAGCACCTTGACATTCCCCTCCGAGGCTATTGCGGCGACTATTGCGTCTATCACCGCACGGTCGCGTCCCTCACTGAAATTCGGAACGCATTCGATTATTCGTTTCATTTTGTTATAAGTTCAGCTTATTAAGCTAAGTGGTTGCTTTCAAACGCAGCGCCATTGCTGCGGGTTGCGGAAGCCCAGGAGGAACGCTCCTACTCCCATACGTTTCTTGCCGCCCAGCTGCAGGTCGAGTACACTCACGGCGCCGTCGCCGGTACCCACGGCCAGGTAGCTCTTTCCGTCACTGTATATCATTCCGGGCTCGGTCTTCTCGACACCCGGGACCGTCTTCATCCTCACGGCCTTGTAAATCTTAAGCTGGAGGCGTCCCTGGCTGTCATCCGCGGCCTCCGGGGATGCGGCCGCCAGCTCCGTGTATGCACAAGGATACGGCGACAGGCCGCGGATCAGGTTGACTACCTCCTTCGACCGCTTCGACCAGTCTATATGGCAGAGCTCACGCGTCAGCTTGGGAGCCGGGTGCAGCACCTCCGAACCCTGGACGAACGAACGCTGCATTCGCAACTCCACGTTGTGCTGAATAATAAGGTCCACGGTATCCGTAACCGTCTTGCGCCCCATCTCCATCAGCTTGTCGTGCAGCGTTCCGGCATCATCGTCATCCTCGATAAGGCACTCATCGCGCAGGATGATGCCGCCGGTGTCGATATTGTGGTCTATCATGAAGGTCGTGACGCCGGTGCGGCGCTCGCCGTTGATTATCGCCCAGTTGATAGGAGCGGCCCCGCGGTACTGAGGCAGCATCGAGGCGTGCAGGTTGAAGGTGCCCAGGCGGGGCATTTTCCACACTTCTTCAGGCAACATACGGAAGGCCACCACGACGAAAAGGTCTGCCTTGAATGCTGCCAGGGCCTTGAGGAATTCGGGATCGCGCAGCTTTTCCGGCTGAAGCACCGGAATACCGTGTTCGACGGCATACTGCTTCACGGCGCTCTCGTTCAGCTTGAGCCCGCGGCCGCTGGGCTTGTCGGCGACAGTTACCACGCCCACGACTTTGTAGCCCTTGCTCACAAGCTCGTCGAGCGGCGCCACTGCGAATTCAGGCGTACCCATGTAAACGATACGGGTCTTGCGGAAGAAGCCGACCACCTTGCTCACAAGCTTACGCCAGGTGGACTTGACGGTGTCCATATTGAACAGCTCGGCGTCCTTGACGGCCTTGTAGGTCAGGAAGGCGCCCATCGGCGCCAGTATGAAGGCCGGGGCGAAATCTCCCGCGAACGCAGTCAGGCTGCCGTCCTTGGCGAGTTTCTCGCCGGAAATATAGACTATCCAGTAGATGACGAAGAAGAATACCGCTATTATGGCGCTGACTCCCAAACCGTTGCCCTTCTTGGTCATGGCCCCCAGGGGCGCTCCTATGAAGAAGAAGATGAAGCAGGCAAGAGCCTGGGCGAACTTCTTGAACAGCTCCACATCTGTGCGGCGCAGGTAGTATGTCGAATGGAAAATGTCGTGGTTGAAACCCAGTACGTCTCCGGACATGCGGTCGGCGGCGGCAGCGGCACGGTCCAGGGCGGATACCACCTGATCGGAGCTGCTCCACTTCCACATATTGTCGGATGAATAGAATTTCGTAAGATCGCCCCTTCTGGCCGTATCCAGCTGATTGCTGCAGCTCAGTATGGACATCGTGCGCATCCGCTTATAGTGCTCTTCGAACGCAGTCTTGTTCTTGTTGGTGAGGGAATCGCTCTGCGCCATCAGCTGGTCCAGGCGCATGGACTTGGCCTGGTCGCCGAAGCGGCTGGAGTCGGAATGCTCGAAGGAATAGTTGGACAGCGGGATGATAAGCTCCTGACGGGAAAAGTCAACGCGGCTGAGCGCAAGGGACGTATCCCTGTAGGTCATCTCGTTGGTCTCCTCGTAGTTGGAGCCGTTGTGCAGGGTGAAGATGAGGTAATCCTTGTTCTTGGACATCTTCAGCAGCGCCGAGTCCGCAACGATCAGGGAGGTGTTGCCGCGGCGCGAGGTGTGGTCGTACACCTGCACCCTGTACATCATACCGGTCTGCTTGTTCTGGTCGTCCACCCTCAACACGTAGCCGTCAATACCCTCGTAGAAAGTACCGGAAGGAATCTTGATGGCTTCCTTGGTGCGGGTGATGTCGTCCCGGAGGGTGAATATCTCGTTGTAGGCCTTGGAAACCAGGTTGTTGCCTATGAAAAAGGCCCCAACGCTTATGAGCAGCGAGGTCACCATCAGCGGCACCATGAGGCGGCCCAGGGAAATGCCGGACGCCTTGATGGCCATCAGCTCCTTGTTCTCCCCCAGCTGCCCCATCACCATCACGCAGGACATTAGCACGGCCAGCGGCATGGCGGTGGGAAGAATGGTGCAGGCGCCCCACATCATGAACTCGACTATCACCCAGAAGCCGAGGCCCTTGCCCACAAGCTCGTCGATGTAGAGCCAGAGGAACTGAAGCAGAAGGATGAAGATTACGATCAGCAGTATCGCGACGAAAGGTCCGATAAAGGATTTCAGCATGTACTGATCGAGCTTCTTCATCCGAAGTGATTTATTTGCCCGTGGCGATTTTGACCAGAGTTTCCAGAGCGTCCTTCAGACCTGCAATTTCCTTGCCGCCTGCACTTGCGAGACCAGGCTGGCCTCCTCCGCCGCCCTGGATGAAGCGTGCGGCCTCACGGATATCCTTGCCGGCATTGCGGCCTGCGGCCACAAGGTCGTCGGAATACATCAGCAGGAGCTGAGGCTTGCCGTCCGACTCGTAGGCAGCGACGAGAGCCGTGCTCTTAAGCTCCTTCTGGAGGGCCAGGGCAGCGTTCCTCATCATGACGGGATCAACTTTCAGGCTGCTGGAAGGCGCGATAGTGATAAGTTTCATGCAGCCGCAGTCCTCCGCCTTTTCACAAAGCTGACGGGCGAACTCGGCGGCCTTCTGTTTGGAAAATTCTTCTGCCTGCTTCTTGAAGGTAGCGTTGTCCTCTATCATCTTCTGAATCGCTCCTGCAAGGTCGGGGACGTTGTTGAAGAAGGAACGGGCGGTCCTGAGCATGCCCTGGATGCCGTTCACATATTCTTCCGCGTCTTCTCCGGTGACAGCTTCCACCCGGCGTATGCCGGCGGCTATCGCTGACTCGGAGGTAATCTTGAACAGACCGATGTTTCCGGTAGCGGAGGTATGGCAGCCGCCGCAGAGCTCGACGCTGGGGCCGAACTTCACCACGCGCACGCGGTCGCCGTATTTCTCGCCGAAGAGGGCCATAGCGCCCATCTGCTGAGCTTCCGCCATGCTGGCGTCACGCTTTTCTTCAAGGCCGAAATTGCTGCGTATCAATTCGTTGACGCGCTTCTCCACCGCCAGGAGCTGCTCGTCGGAGAGTTTCTCAAAGTGGGAGAAGTCGAAGCGGAATCCCTTGTCGCTCACAAATGAACCCTTCTGCTCCACATGGGTGCCGAGTATCTCTCGCAGGGCCCTGTGCAGCAGGTGCGTACAACTGTGGTTGTTGGCAATCTTCTGGCGGCGCGGCGCATCTACGCTGAGGGTAAAGGGTGAGTCGCAATTCTGCGGGAGACGTTCAGCTATGTGTATCGTGAGCTCGTTCTCCTTGACGGTGTTAAGGATCTTTACGGTCTCGCCGTCAGCGCTGGTGATGATGCCGGTATCACCGATTTCACCGCCCATCTCGCCGTAGAACGGGGTGCGGTCGAACACCAGCTGGAGCATCTCCTTATTCTTCTGGACCACGGTGCGGCTCTTCAGGAGCAGGGCACCCTCGACTATCGTTCCGTCGAAACCGGTGAAGACCACGTCTTCTCCATCATGATAGACGGTCCAGTCGCCGAAGCTGTTGGCGGTAGCGTTGCGGGCCCTGTCCTTCTGCTTGCCGAGCTCGACCTGGAAGCCGTCCAGATCCACCTTGAAGCCGTTTTCGGCGGCAATCAGTTCGGTAAGGTCGATAGGGAAACCGTAGGTATCGTAGAGTTTGAAGGCATCGGTGCCGGGAATCTGCTTGCCGGCCTTGTTGTTCTCCATGCACTCATCCAGCAGCTTGATGCCGCGGTCCAGGGTGCGCAGGAAGGCAAGTTCCTCCTCGCGTATGACGGATTCGATAAGCTTCTGCTGGGCAGGGAGTTCCGGATAGGCTTCGCCCATATCGTCAACCAGCTGGGGCACCAGGCGGCAGAGGAAGGGTTCGGTCAGGTCGAGGAACGTGTAGCCATAGCGGACGGCGCGGCGAAGGATGCGGCGGATGACGTAGCCTGCCTTTACGTTGGAGGGCAGCTGTCCGTCGGCGATGGAGAAGGAGATAGCGCGGATGTGGTCGGCGATTACGCGCATGGCCACGTCGGCCTCCTTGCTCTCGCCGTACTTATGTCCGCTGAGTTCGGCTATCTTGTTCAGCATTCCGGTGAAGACGTCGGAGTCGTAGTTGCTGTTCTTGCCCTGGAGCACCGCGCAGAGGCGCTCGAATCCCATTCCGGTATCGATATTCTTGGCGGGAAGGGGTTCCAGGTGACCGTCGGCAAAACGCTGGTACTGCATGAAAACCAGGTTCCAGATTTCGATGACGTGAGGATCGGACTGGTTGACCAGGTCTCTGCCGGGGATGCCGCTGGCGGCCTTCTCTTCGGCAGTGCGGATGTCGATGTGTATCTCGGAACTGGGGCCGCAGGGGCCGGTATCACCCATTTCCCAGAAATTGTCGTGCTTGTTGCCGAGTATCACGTGGTCGGCGGGAAGATGCTTGAGCCATGCTTCGCGGGCTTCCTCGTCGAGAGTGGTGCCGTCGTCGGCGGAACCCTCGAACACGGTGGCGTAGAGGAGGCTCTTGTCTATCTTGTACACCTCGGTGAGCAGTTCCCAGGCCCAGTCGATAGCTTCTTTCTTGAAGTAATCGCCGAAGCTCCAGTTGCCGAGCATCTCGAACATGGTGTGATGATAGGTGTCGTGGCCGACTTCTTCGAGGTCGTTATGCTTTCCGCTCACGCGGAGGCACTTCTGGCTGTCCGTAGCACGGTTGAAGGGCGTGGTCTTGTTGCCCAGGAATATATCCTTGAACTGGTTCATACCAGCGTTGGTGAACATGAGGGTGGGGTCGTTCTTGACCACCATGGGTGCAGAGGGCACTATCGTGTGCCCTTTGGAGGCAAAGAAGTCCAGAAACTTCCTGCGAATTTCTTTAGATGTCATCATAGCCTACAAAGATACTACTATTTTTTTTATACCCAATGGGTACGCGCGCCCCGCCTGCACGGGCCAGGCAGCTCTGCCGCGGTCAGTTGATTCCGCGCTGGCGCTTGATGGTTTCGTAGGCTTCCTGGATCTGGCGGAATTTCTCTTCGGCCGCCTTCTGCACTTCGGGGCCGAGGGTGGCCACCTTGTCGGGGTGATTTTTCATGGCCATCCGACGGTATGCGCTTTTGACCTCGTCGTTGGAGGCCGAGGGGGAAATCTCCAGCACGGCGTATGCAGAATCCGTATCCTTCCAAAACATGGCTATGACGGAGGCGGCATCGCCGGAAGTAAGCCTCATGGTGTTGGCTATGGCTTCGAGGACATCCTTTTCGGGGCGGCTGAAGTCGCCGTCGGCGGCAGCTATCTGCGCCAGATAATGAAGTAGTTGCAGACGCTGAGAATAATTCATGTTGTCTGCTATCTGGGCTCCTACTTCGTATATGTTTATGTTCTTTTTCTCCAGCTCCTGGAGCAGACGCATGGCTTCGGGAACAGCCTGCTCGCCAAAGTTCCTCCGGATAAACTCCTTAACGCAGTCCAGCTCCGCCTGAAGCGTACGGCCATCCGCCCTGATAACCGCGGATGACAGAACCAACAGGCTGACCATAAAGCTGTTGCGCTGTTCCGCCGCCGAATAGCCCCGGTAGCCCCCGCGATTGGCATAGCCGCTTCCCACATTTCGGTAGCCCTCTTCCCTGGCGGCACCAAGACGACCGGCGATTCCGAAACCGCCTTCGATGACAGATCCGACCAGGATGCCGATCAGGGCGCCGATCGGTCCCCCCGATACCCATCCTATCAATCCTGCAAGCCACCTGAAAGTTCCCATAGAGATTACCGGATAGAGGCACAGTCGGCCAGAAGCTGTTCGCGCAGTTCCTGCAGCGAGGCGAACTTGCGCTCGTCGCGGATACGCTCGTGAAACTCGACTGTGATGTCCAGGCCGTAGATCATTTCGTCGAAATCAAAGATGTACGTCTCTATCGTCAGTGCCGACCTCTCGCTTACAGTCGGCCGCACCCCGATATTTGTCATACCGCGTAACAGCGACGGTTGCTCCGTTCCGCAGGGAGAGCCCGTCGCTGTTACCCCAGTCGAGTACACCCCATTCTTCGGCACGCACATGAGGGGCTCGTAAAGCTTCATGTTGGCCGTGGGAAAACCTATCGTGCGGCCGATCCTGTCGCCCGTAACCACCACTCCGTGAAGACGATACGGACGTCCGAGAAGGCGGGCGGCAAGAGCCGTATCCCCGTTTTCGAGAGCCTGACGGATGCGGGTAGAAGAAACCGGAGCCCCGTCGATAATCACGGGAGGCGTTATCACGGCCTCCATTCCCATCGAGCGCGCCAGGTCCGATATCTCTTCCGGACCGGCCTGCCCGGAGCCGAAACGGGTATCGTAGCCAAGGACCACCTCCGTACATCCGAAATCGCGTTTCAGCACTTCAAGATACTCCCGGGCCGAAAGCGCAGCGAACCGCCGGGTAAACGGCAAAGTCTCCACGCTGTCCACTCCGAGCGAGCGTATCAACGCATCCCTCTCGCTGTGCGAGGTCAAATACCTGAGAGAATCAGCCCCGTTCTGAAGAACCGCCCTGGGGTGTGGCCAGAAGGTCACAACGACACTCTGCTCCCCTCGGCGGCGCGCCTCGGAGAGCAGGGTATCTACAACGAGACGGTGACCGGGATGGACACCGTCGAAAAAACCGGTAGCTATTACAGCCATTTAACCAGCGGGAAATCCTGACGGTGAGGCAGGTCCGGATTGTTGGGATACATGCGTATGCCGACCTGATACATACCTGTGCGGTCAGGTTCGATGGAAAGGGCATAGCGAGCAATCCCGTCGGAATAATCCGCCACCTCATACTGCTTGATTTCCTGGATGTGCAGAGCTCCCTTGGAGTCGCTGGTAGCCAGAATCATCTCCACGCCGATATCCTCGGGTTTGAGTCGCCCGAGGTCGAGCACAACCTCTCCGCAGATGGGGTCATGCTTGGACACAATATAGGACGCGTCGGGCTGCTGGCAGGAGACCACGCGGATATTGTTCCACTCGCTGAGAACGCGCTGCTTCCATGCCGCTATCTCCTTGGCCTTGGCGTTGTTGGATGCGGTAAGCACACCGTAGCGCTCGGCCTGAGGGTAGTAGTACTGGTTGCAGTAGTCCGTGAGCATGCGGTTGGTGGTGAAGTTGCTCGCCACCTTGGCTATGGTATTCTTGATATAGCCGACCCACTCCTTGGAGATGTGCGTACGGTCGTTGAAGTTGTAGTACGCGGGAGCGATTTCGTTCTCGATAGTGGCGTAGATGGTAGCGGCATCCAGTTCGTTCTGGTACTGCTGGTCATCGTACGTCCTCTCCATCGGCAGGGCCCAGCCGGCATCCTCCTGATAACCCTCAACCCACCAGCCGTCGAGCACGGAGAAATGCATGACGCCGTTCATCGCGGCCTTTTCTCCGGAGGTACCGGACGCCTCGAGAGGACGGGTAGGATTGTTGAGCCACACGTCGACGCCCTGGACGAGCCTCTTCGCAAGACGGATGTCGTAACCCGGGACGAACACTATGCGTCCGAGGAACCTGTCCATCTTGGAGATTTCGATTATCTGCTTGAGGAGCTCCTGGCCTGCTCCGTCGGCGGGATGAGCCTTGCCGGCGAACACGAACTGCACGGGATGCTCGGGATTGTTGACAATTGCGTCGAGACGGTCCAGGTCACTGAAAATCAAGGTCGCACGCTTGTATGTAGCGAAACGGCGGGCGAATCCTATGGTAAGGATATCGGGACGGAAAGACTCGTTGATCTTGACGATCTGGGAAGGAGTGTAGTGACTGCAGAAGGCAGGATTCGAGATACGTTCGGTAACGGTCTTGACCAGCTCTTCCTTGAGTATCTTGCGAACGTTCCAAATCTCGTCGTCGCTGACCTTGTAGATGCGGTCGAAACAGCTCTTGTCGTAATGACCCGTACGGAATTCGGGGCCGAACACCCTGTAATGGACGCTCTTCCAGTCCCGCGCCGCCCAGGTGGCATAGTGCACGCCGTTGGTCACGTAGCTGATATGCAGTTCCTCGGGAAGATATCCCTTGTACATATCCTTGAAGATATCCTGGCTCACCTTGCCGTGCAGCATGGAAACGCCGTTCACGTTCTGGCTCATATTGGCCGCCAGCACACTCATGCTGAACTTTTCGTCGCGGTTTTCGGGATGAATCTTACCCAGGGAGAGCAGGGTATCCCAGGAGATGCCGAAACGACCGGGATAGTGGCCGAGGTACTTGGAGAGCAGGTCCTCGTCGAAGGAGTCGTGTCCCGCGGGAACGGGGGTATGGGTGGTAAAGAGGCCGCTGGCTCGGATGAGTTCGAGCGACTCGTTGAAGTCCAGATGCTTCTCCTGCATGTACTCACGCAGGCGCTCCAGTCCGGCGAATGCCGCGTGTCCCTCATTGTAATGGTAGATCGTGGGATTGATACCCAGAAGACGGAGTGCCCTCACGCCGCCTATTCCGAGCAGGATCTCCTGCTTGAGACGGTTCTCCCAGTCACCTCCGTAAAGCTGATGCGTCACCTGACGGTCTTCGGGAAGATTGGCCTCGAAATCGGTATCCAGCAGATAGAGGTCGGTACGGCCGACACAAACCTTCCAGATACGGGCAGTCATTTCGCGTCCCGGCATCTGCATGCTTATGGTACGCCAGTTGTCGTGCTCGTCGAGCACGGGCTCGGCAGGGATGCGGAGGAAGTCCTGGGCATCGTACTCTGCCACCTGGTTGCCCTGGGGCGTGATGCGCTGGGTAAAGTAACCATAGCGGTACAGCAGGCCCACGGCCACCATGTTCACGTTCATGTCGGAACTCTCCTTAAGGTAGTCGCCGGCAAGTATGCCCAGGCCGCCGGAGTATATCTTGAGAGATGTCTCGAGGCCGTATTCCATACAGAAATAGCCTACCGAGGGCTCCGTACGCTGGGACTTAAGTTCCATATATTTGTTGAACTCGTTCATAACGGCTGCCAGACGGGACAGGAAGGAAACATCCTTGGCGAGTTCATTATATCTTTTAAGGCTTACCTTGTCCAGGATCGCCATGGGGTTGTGGCCTGACGTATGCCACAGTTCTGCGTCAATGGACCTGAAAAGCAGCTTGGCATCCTCGTTCCAGCACCACCAAAGGTTCTTGCAAAGGGTTTCAAGTCCTGAAAGCTCGTCCGGGAGGTGACGCGTGACCATCACGCTCTTCCACGCCGGATCTCCAACTTCAAATCTGTTATTCTGCATATTGTGTTCTGATAATAAAGTCACTGAGCACGTTCATGTAGTTGATGAACGCCTCGAAGGGAGTGTTGTAGGGGCTGAAGCGCTTATGGACCTCGCCGTCGGAGAAGAACTTGGTGCACATGTAGTACAGATGGTCGCTCTCCTGCAGGTGGCCGAAGTCAGCCCACAGTTCGGGATCGTTAATGATCGCCAGCTTTTCGGTAAGACCGTAGAGTTTGTTGAACGCATCCTGCTGGAGTTCGTTGCCCAGCCAGGCGCTCAGGTCGCGCTCCTCGTCGGCCCAGGAAATGGGATCCGGGACGCTCAGGGAAGCCACCGGCTTGATGTTGCGTACCGCCTGCGAAGGCGTGACGAATTCCATGTCGGCCGCCAGCACCGCTGCGGGCAGGGCGCGCATGAAGTCGAATATGCCGCTCTCGGCGGTCTGATGCTCGCCGAAGGTCTCGTAATCCATGAAGAGGTTCACGAGATCACCGTCGGCTTCCTTGAGCCAGCCGACGTACTTCTCGGCGGTCAGGGGCCACTCGTTCCAGCCCTTGTCGGAGAAACGGAAGGCCACGTCGTCGCTGAGGCCGTAGTTGCGAAGCAGAAGACGGAGCTTCGGCTGGGACTCGGCGGTATAGACGAAATCGGGGCTCTGCCAGCCCATGATATGGCGGGCACCCTCGGTCAGCATGGTCTTGAAACCAAGGTCGTAAACCTGGCGTGCGATATCGTCCGAGTAGATAAGCTCGGTATTGCGGAAGGTGGTGGGAGTGACTCCCAGGGCATCCTGGACGTGGGCCTTGTGCTTCTCCACCTGATGCTTGAACTCCGAAGGAGCCGTCAGGGAAGAGAGCGAATGGTAGTAGGTCTCACAAAGGAACTCCACCTTGCCTGTGGCGGCCAGCTTGCGGAAGCTGTCCAGCACTTCGGGGGCGTAACGGTCGAACTGTTCAAGTGCGGATCCGGAGATGGAGAAAGCCACCTTGAATTTGCCCTTGGTCTTGGTGATTGCCTCCAGAAGCAGCTCGTTCATAGGGAGATAGCACTTCTGGGCCACCCTCTTGAGAATGGTCCTGTTGGCAAAATCATCGTAATAGTGTGAGTCCTTGCCTATATCGAAGAAGCGGTACTGACGGAGTCTTGTAGGCTGATGGACCTGGAAATAAAGGCAGATTGACTTTTTCATACTAAGGATTCGTAAACTTTTTTCAATTTGGCGGTTGCGCCGTTCCATTTGAGTTCGTTCACCTCGTCGAAGCCCTGCTTGGAAGCGAACTCGGTAAGGGCGGGATAGGAGACGAGGGCATAAATGTCGTCGGCCAGCGCGTCGACATCCCAGAAGTCCACCTTAAGGGCGTACTTGAGGACTTCGGCAGCGCCGGACTGGTGAGAGATTATGGAAGGCACCCCGGTGCGCATGGCCTCCAGCGGGGAAATGCCGAAGGGCTCGGAAACCGAGGGCATAATGTAAACGTCTGACAGCGCGAACATCTTCTGCACGTCCGCTCCGCGGAGGAAGCCGGTGAAGTGGAAGCGGTCGGAGATGCCCAGGCGTGCGACCTGCTTGATGGCGCGGTTCATCATATCACCGCTGCCGGCCATGACGAAGCGTACGTTCTTGGTGCGCTTGAGTACCTTGGCCGCTGCGTCGATGAAGTACTCGGGACCTTTCTGGAAGGTGATACGGCCGAGGAAGGTGACCACCTTGTCCTTCACCCCGCGCTCCACGCTTATGTCTTCGCGGCCGCTGAAATCCACGGCGTTGTGCACGGTGACCACCTTGGCAGGGTCGATGCCGTACTTGTTGATGACGATGTTGCGGGTGAGGTCGCTCACGGTGACCACTCTGTCGGCAGCCATCATTCCGCGGGTCTCGATGTCGAGCACGCGGGTGTCTATGTGCTTCTCGTCGCCGCGGTCGTAGGATGTGGCATGTACGTGCACCACGAGGGGCTTGCCGGTGAGCTCCTTTGCGGCAATGCCTGCCAGGTACGTCAGCCAGTCGTGAGCATGGATGAGGTCGAACTCATTAACGTGCTGCATGGCTATGGTACCGCCCACCTGGGCGTATCTGGACACCTCCTCCATTAGGTTGGCGCCGTACTTTCCGGAGAATTTGAACTTCTGGCCGAAGCCTACGGAAGTCTCTGTGATACCTTTGGCCTTCATCTTCTCGATGGCCTCGAAATATTCGTCCGGGTCCACGTAAGGGACGATGTTGGAATCTACGTAAAGGAACTTCACCTTGTTGATGAATTCTTCCACGGTGCTGCTGACGTTCTGCACCGCCACGTCGCTCGCATTGAGGATGGTGGTGGCGCTCTGGTCTTCGTCGCCGGAGGCGTTAGGCATCACGAACAAAGTCTCCACCCCATTGTGGGCCAGACCTTTGACGATGCCCTCGCAGGCCGTACCCAGACCGCCTGCGATATGGGGAGGAAACTCCCAGCCAAACATCAATACTCTCATATTACTTAAGCTCCTTTTGTTTTTCGATTATAGCATACACCGTGAGCAGGGCGGCCGTGCTGAGCGCCGAGGAGATGGCTCCGTGAGGCTCGTGGGGCGGGTCTCCGTCGTAGAGTTCGGAGAAGGCTCCGACTCCATGCTTGCTGAGGTCGGCCCAGAATCCCTCCACCAGCCATTCGGCCTTCTTCTTGAAGGAAGCGCCCTTGACCTTGAAGGCCATCTCGATGTACGGGGCGAGCAGGAAAGGATGCGCGCAGCCCTGGTAATAGGCCAGGTCACGCTCTATCTGCGAACCCTCATACACCCCCTTGTATTTGCTGTCGCGGGGAGACAGGGAACGGATGCCGCGGGAGGTGATAAGCTCGTTGTCTATGACGCGCAGCACCTCGGGGGCGATTTCCTCCTCCAGCGGGGAGTATTTGACCCAGATGGCGCTGAGCTGGTTGGGACGCACGTCCATGTTGCGGCCGGAGGCATTCACGAAATCGGCAAGGCGGCGGGCGTCGTCGTCCCAGAAGATGTCGCGGAAGCTGCTCCGTACGGTCTCTGAAAGAGGAGCCCAGCGCTTCACGAAGGCTCCGTTCTTCAGGCCGTACTTCTTCTCCATCTCGAGCGCGAAGCAGATGGAATTGTACCAGAAGGAGTTGGTCTCTATCTGATAACCGGCACGCTCGGTAACGGCGCGTCCGTTCACGTAAGTGTTCATCCAGGAGAGGGCGACTCCGTCCATTTCGGCCCAGAGCAGGCCGTTTGGATGCATCGCAACCTCCTTGCGGCGGCCGGGAAGATAGCTTTCGATTATCATCTTCACGGTATTGCCGTACTTCTTCCAGACCTTTGCCGGGTCGGCGCCCCAGTCGATGTACTGCTGCAGGGTGCTGGCCATGTAGAGAGGGGCCTCGACCTGGGTGGTGCGCACTGTAAGACGCTCCTGCTCTGCGGCGATCAGGTTGTCCAGGATCTCTTCGAACAGGGCGGCGTCCTGAGCGCCGTGGAGGGTAAGGCCCGGAAGGGCTATCAGGGTCTCGCGCAGCAGGCCGGTCTTGAGCCAGCTGAGACCGGCGTTAATCATGGCCACGCCGTTGTGGCGGGTAATCAGCCAGTCGGCGCAGCGGACCAGCTGGTCGTGGTATCCCGTAACATCGGGCAACTTGGCCAGATATGCGTTGAACTGGCGCTTGAGCTGGGTGGGATTGACCTCGACTATGGATGCCGAAAGGATCACGCTGCCGCCCTTGGAAAGCTTAGTGCTGAAGCTTCCGGGGGTGAACAGGTCTTCGGTGCAGTCGTAGCCGCGGCGGAATTCGTCGGAATATGTAATCCTGTTGTTCCAGCAGGGGGTGTATTTCCACTCCGCATCCTTGTCGCTGAGCTGAATGTGCAGGTCAGGGAAATTAGGATACATACGGAACGAGACTCCGCCTTCAATCTCGGTGAACGAGGTGTTCGCCTGGTCGTTCTGATGGGTAAGCTCATGTACGTTGCGGAAGGCCAGGAAAGGCTTGAGTATGAGCGTTACCGGCGAAGGCGACTTGAGCAGCTCGTACTTGATGAGTATCTGGTCCTTGTCCAGGGCGAGAATGAGACTCTTGCGGAAAGTGACTTCGCCAACCTGGTAGGTAATGTTGGGTACGGGATCCTCAGCGAAGTCCACCACGTACTTGTGTCCGCGGGGCTCGTAGATGTCGCCGTAGCAGTGAATACCGAGGTTGAATTGTTTGCCGTTCACGACCAGGCTTTCGTCCATGGCGGAAAGCAGCAGGAAGCGGTCACCTCCGAAACGGTCCAGTGTGACTGCCAGAAGACCGTGGTAACGGCGGGTATTGCAGGTCACGATGGAGGTGTTGCAATACGCACCCGTCTTGTTGGCACAGATAATCTCGCGTTTCAGCGAGTAAGCCAGATTCACCAGCTCGTTCTTGTTGAATTTCAAGAATGCCATATCATCCAATCTTTTTCAATACAATTGCCGACCTGCTGGGCAGGTACAGGTACAAGGTGTGGTCGTAGGCCTGGTTGCCGTTGGGCGAGCGCTGTGCAACCGCAACGTGCTTTTCGTCCTGAGGCAGGCGGCCAAATCCGCCGAATCGCAGCTCGTCGGAATCGAACACCTTCTCGAATTCTCCCGCAGGGGCAGAAAAACCATAATCCTGGAATGAGCCTTGCGGGTTGAAATTCAGCGCAAAGATACAGTTTTCCCTGCGGAAAATCAATATTTGTTTCTGCTCATCGGCGACGAGCAGCTCCGGGTTGCCGTAAAGGGCCTTTTCCTTTTTAAGGAAATGCACCATCGCCACGTCGAATTCCTCCAGTCCGTGATAGCGGAGTTCGGGGTTGTCGGCGATGGACCAGAGGCGCCTGGCATGCTTGAAGGACCATCCGTTGCCTTCCCTGGGGAAATCTATCCATTCGGGATGGCCGAACTCGTTACCCATGAAATCCAGATAGCCTCCTCCGCAGGTGGAAGCGGTCACCAGACGTATCAGTTTGTGCAGGGCCACTCCCCTGTCCACCAGATCGTTCTGCTGGTCCTTGCGCATGCTGAAATACATTTCCTTGTCGATGAGGCGGAAGATGATGGTCTTGTCGCCCACAAGTGCCTGGTCGTGGCATTCGGCATAGCTTACCGTTTTCTCGTCCGCCCGCTTGTTGGTCATCTCCCACCATATCATGCCGGGCGACCACTGCTCGTCGGAGAGTTCCTTTATCCACTTGATCCAGTGGTCCGCAATACCCATGGCCATACGGAAGTCGAAACCCACACCGCCGGCCTTGAATGGAGCGGCGAGTCCCGCCATGCCTGAAACATCTTCAGCGATAGTGATGGCCTTGGGATTGAGTTCGTGAATCAGCATATTGGCAAGCCCCAGATAGCTCACCGCGTTCTCGTCCACGCCGGAGTTGAAATAGATGTCGTAATTGCCGAAATCTATACCCAGTCCATGATTCCAGTAGAGCATGCTGGTGACGCCGTCGAAGCGGAAACCGTCTATGTGGTATTCCTCCATCCAGTATTTGCAATTGGACAGTAAGAAATACTTGACCTCGTCTTTGCCGTAATCGAAGCAGCGAGTACCCCAGGCGGGATGGTGTCCCGCATCACCTGGATAGAAATAAAGGTCGTCGCGTCCGTCGAGCCGGCCAAGGCCCTCGACCTCGTTGCCGACCGCGTGGGAGTGCACTATGTCCATGATGACCGCGATGCCGGCGGCGTGGGCTTCGTCCACAAGCTGCTTGAACTGCTCCGGCGTGCCGAAGCGGGAGCTGAGGGCGAAGAAACTGGAAACCTGATAGCCAAAGGAGCCATAGTAGGGATGCTCCTGGAGGGCCATTATCTGGAGTACGTCGTAGCCCAGACGCTTGACGCGGGGCAGCACATTGAGGCGGAAGTCGTCGAAACTGGCCACTCCTTCCAGCTCTCCGCTCATACCAATGTGACATTCGTAGATGAATGGATGGGGACGGGGACCCGGGTTGCGGTGCTTCCAGACGTAGGGCTTCGGGTCCCAAACCTGGGCGCAGAAGACCTTGGTTTCAGTATCCTGCACGACACGCGTGGCATAGGCCGGAATGCGCTCGCCGCCACCTCCGGGCCATTCCACCCACAGTTTGAAAAGGGTTCCGTGGGAGAGGAACATGGACGGGATCCGGAGTTCCCAGTTACCCTGCCCCACTGGGCTGAACTGATAATCCGGAGTACGCTTCCAGTTGTTGAAGTCGCCGATCAGGTAGATTCTGGAGGCACTGGGAGCCCACTCGCGTATTACCCATCCGTCGGCATCCTTGTGGAGACCGTAGTACAAGTGATTGTTGGATACGCTTGACAGCGGCTTGTCACCGGCGAGCTTGCGCTTGTCGGCCAGTATGCGTTCGTGGCGCGCATCTATCGCCCCGCGGAAAGGCTCCAGCCAGGGGTCGGTTTCGTATATCTTCTTCATATATCGAGAGTTTCTATTTTCTCATGGGCGGTACGAAGGTACTTGCGGCAGCCCTCTATCAGTTCGGCGCTGCGCTTAATGTATTTGTCTATGTCGTCGAGTCCTGTGGCGGGGTCTTCGACACGGGCGGCTATCTGCTCCAGTTCGGCCATAGCCTTGGCATAATCAAATCCTTCCATTCACTGTGCATTTTAGGGTTCCATCCGGATAGAGGACGCTTATCTGCTCGCCGGTGCGGGCATCGGCGGCGCGTCTCAGCAGGGCCCCTTTTTCGTTGGTTATCAATGTGTAACCGCGCTCCAGCAGGAGGCGGGGATTGGCGGCCGTGATGCGTGTCTCGAATTTTGAGAGCTTTGCATCCGCAGCCGTGAGTACGTGGTTCAGAGCGAATACGATACGATGCTGCAACTTGTCCGCAAGCGCCTGCTGGGCGGCGACCTTGTCGGTGAAGGCCAGCTTGAGGCGGCGGCTGAAGCTGCTTATCAGTTCGTCCTCGGCAGCCACCGCATCTATCAGCAGGTCGGCCAGGGCGGTGGGCGTCTTGACGGAAATGCCGGCCACGAGGTCTGCCGCATGCTCGTCGCGGTCGTGGCCGATTGCAGTGCAGACAGGTATGGGGCAGCGGGCTATTGCGGCGCAGAGTTCATAATCGTCGAAGCATGCCAGGTCCAGCACCGAACCGCCGCCGCGAAGGATCATAATGGCATCGAAGCCTGCGGCTTCTTGCCGCCTGCCACTTTGCGGCAGACTACTATCCCCCTGCACCCCCAGGGGACGGGGGGCGTTCCCCCCGAGACCCCCTGAGTCGCTTCGCTCCATAATACCGTTGGTCGGAAGGGCGGAGAAAGCGATTCTATCGAGGGCGTCGATTATCGAAGCGGGTGCGGACTCCCCCTGTATCGTGGCCTCAAAAAGGGTGATGTCGAAGGCGAAGCCGTATTCGTTTTCCAGCAGGTGGCGGCGGAAATCCCCGTAGCCCGCGGCGTCCGGAGCGGAAATGACCGCGATGGAATAGGGTACGGACGGCAGTGCCAGCTCTTTCTGCAGCTCCAGCAGGCCCTCCTCCTCCAGCTTCTCCAGGGTGCGGCGGCGCCGGAGTTCGGCCTCCCCGAGGGTGGTGGTAAGGTCTATGTCTTCGATAATGAGGGAAACGCCGTAGAGTTCGCTGTAGTTGACGCGAACTTCAAAGATTACCGCCGCTCCGGGCTGCAGCGGGGAGCCGGTAGCCTGGGCGAATCCCTTCAGCAGAGAATCCGCCTGCGAACGCCAGATGATGGCGCGGACCTTGGCAAGTTGCGTACGGGAGTCGCTCTGACAGAGTTCCAGGTAGCAATGGCCGTTGGTCCTCTGCTGGATTGACGCCACCTCTGCACGCACGCGCACTGGCCCCGGGACAGCGTCCTCGACCCCTTCCCTGATAATCTGCTGCAGCTCCAGCAGTTCCAGATAGTCCTGCTCCGGCATAAAAAATCAAAGTGTGTCAAATTTAGTGAATATTTGACACACTTACAACTATCCCCCTGCACCCCCAGGGGAAAGGGGGCGTACCCCCTTACGCCGCGAAGCGGCTATCCCCTGCGCCAATTAGTGAAAATTTGACACACTTACAACTAGTATGAAGCTTACGGCTACTGGATGATGCGGAACTTTCCGATGAGAGGCAGTTCGGCGGTCTTGCCGTTAACTACGTTGACTATGCCGATGATAGCAAAGACAAAAACAACAAGATCAAGGATCCAGATAATGGCGGACAATCCGGGGATCAGTTTGCCGATAGCAAATATCACAAGGCTGCAGATAAAGAGAATCAGGCCCTGATTGACATGGAAACGTGCAAACTTTGAGTCCTTGGCGGCGAACAGCGGAATCAGAACAAGGATTCCCAGATACGCAAGAACGCCCATCAGTTTGCTGGCGCTGATATCTTCGGGAGCGGCCTCAGCAGCAGGAGCGGCGGCAGGTTCGGCTTCGGGAGCGGCCTGAGAATCGGCTTCAGGAGCGGTCTTGGGAGCGGCTTCAGCGGCGGCAGGAGCATCCTCGACGACATCTCCTCTGTGAGCTTCGATGGCCGCGGAGATACTTTCACGCATTTTGGTGCCCACATTTGAGAAACGGAGCTCTTTTCCGTCGGTTAATTTGATACTGAAACCGGCAGCGCCATATTTGGCATAACTGTCAATTTCGGAAACTTTGATGACCCAGCCCTGGTCGAGCAATGCCATAGGGGAATCGGGCAGCCAGTAAATCTTACCGTTAGTAAAGGCGAGCCTTCCGTTGGAAGAGCTAAGCTTCGTAAAATTGAAAGCAGGGTTGAAACACTCCTGAATTTCGGGTTCGACCGTTGACTGGACGAAAGTAAGAGGTAATTGTTCCATAGGGTATAAAGATTAAAATAAACAACAATCAAACATGGGCGGTCACTCATCGCCGAAAAGCCGTTCCAGAAAGTCCAGAGCCGGTTTGTCGGATACGGAAGGACGGCGGGAGAACAGGTGGTTCTCGCGCGGAACCAAGGTGCATTCGCATGCCGGTCCGTAAATGTCGCGGTACTTGTCGCTGTACTCCGGCGGCACTATCTTATCGTCGGAGCCGTGAACGATGCAAACGGGACCGTGGAACAGGGCTGATTCTTCAAATATGGGCAGCGTCTGAGCCGAAAGGATGTACTCGCGGCTGAACTTGTACCAATAGACCTGCACGTACTCCGGGGGATCCACGGGGTCGCACTCCACCCCCAGGAACTTGCCCTCCAGCGCATAGTCCTTGAGCACCGCGCCTGGAGCCAGAAGCACCAGGGCGTCCGGAGCGCGCCCCTCGGAGGAGAGTTCCCCGGCGAGCATCCCGGCCACCACCCCGCCCTGCGAGTGCCCCATCAGCACGACACTGCAGACGAAAGGCAGCGAGAGTGCGTATTCATACACCGCACGGGCGTCGGCAATCTCGGAGGGAATGGTGCAGTGCATCACGTCCCCCTCGCTGCGGCCCTGAGCGTTGAAGTCGAAACGCAGCACGGCAAATCCCCGGCGTACCAGTTTGCGGGCCAGGCGCGGCATGGGCGGCACTTCCTTGTGCGACATAACCCCGTGCATCACGATAACGAGCGGGCACTTGTTGCACGAGGCGTCGAAGCCTTTGGGGAGCTGCAACACGTACGACAACCGGCCGTTCGGTCCCTGAAGATAATCGGAACCGTTGAACGCGGCGGCGAGCACCGAACTCATCAGGCCCGCCATCATTACCTTGATGTATTTGAAAATGTAGCGCACGGCCTACTTCTGGCGGCAGTATATCTGGACCGGGCAGCCGGTCAGGGAGAAATTCTTGCGCAGCTGATTCTCCAGAAAACGCTTGTATGGATCCTTGATGTACTGCGGCAGGTTGCAGAAGAAAGCGAAGGCCGGGAACTTCGTAGGCAACTGCGTAATGTATTTGACTTTCACATACTTACCCTTCCATGCAGGCGGCGGAGTCTCCTCGATGATGGGCAGCAGCGTCTCGTTCAGGCGCGCGGTGGGAATCTTCTGGGAATAGTTGGCATACACCTCTGCGGCGGCATTCAGTACGTCCTGGATGCGCTGCATCTTTACCACCGAGGTAAATACGATAGGCACGTCGTCGAACGGAGCGAGCCGGCTGCGAAGAGCTTCCGTGTACTCCTTCAGCGTATTGGAATCCTTGATGAACAGGTCCCATTTGTTGACCACCAGCACGCACCCTTTACGGTTGCGGACGATCAGAGAGAAGATGTTCATGTCCTGGGCCTCCATACCCGTTGTCGCATCTATCATCATGATGCACACGTCGGAGTGTTCGATAGCCCGGATGGAACGCATAACCGAGTAGAACTCAAGGTCTTCGTTAACCTTCGTCTTACGGCGTATGCCGGCGGTATCGACCAGCATGAACTCGTGTCCGAACTTATTGTAGTGCGACTCGATGCTGTCGCGGGTGGTGCCGGCGACAGGAGTAACGATATTGCGTTCCGTACCCAGCAGGGCGTTGGTGAGGGACGATTTGCCAACGTTCGGTTTGCCCACTATGGTGATGCGGGGCAGGCCTGCATACGGGTCGGGAGCGTCGCCCTCCTCGGGCAGGGCCGCCACAACCGCGTCCAGCAGGTCCCCGGTGCCGGAGCCGTTGGCCGCAGAGATGCTGTAAAGTTCACCCAGTCCCAGGGAATAGAACTGATAGACGTCGTACATCTTTTCCCCCGTATCTACCTTGTTCACGCAGAGTATCACGGGTTTACGGGAACGGCGCAGCACGTCGGCGATTTCCGCATCGTAGTCGGTGATGCCCGTAGCGGCCTCCACCATGAAGAGCACCAGGTCGGCCTCCTCGATGGCTATCTGCACCTGGGAGCGTATGGCGGTCTCGAACACGTCGTCCGAGTTGCTGGTATAGCCGCCGGTATCCACTACGGAGAACTCCCTGCCGCACCAGTCGCAACGGCCGTAATGCCGGTCGCGGGTAACTCCGGCGGTATCATCTACTATTGCCTGCCTGGCTCCTACCAGGCGGTTGAAAAGGGTGGACTTGCCGACGTTAGGACGTCCGACTATCGCTACGAGACTCATATAACTTACAGTCTTTGCACGCCTCGGAGAAATCTCCGGAGCAGTGCCGGTTGGCGTGCAGTGCGGCATCCTCGTCCTTGTAACAGCGGATGCCGCGCCTGCGCATTTCTTCGTTGGAACCTACGTCATAGTGGGGAAAATCCTTGCCGCGGAAGAGGATGTTGAAACACAGCCCCAGCACGCCGAGTCCAAGGACCGCCAGCGCCACTATGAACGTCGCCCCCATATCAATACACGAAATCGGGGCTTATGGGTTCGTAATTATATACCTTTTCGATGATGCTGGCAAACACCTGCGACATCGAAACTACACGTATCTTGCTGTCCCCTTCCAGCTCGGGATGGGGAATCGTATCAGTGATGAAGACCTCTTCCAGTGCGGAATTGTGGATCTTCTCCACCGCATTGCCGGAAAGGATGCCGTGGGTGGCGCAGCAGCGCACGCTGGCGGCTCCCTTTTCCTTAAGCACGTCGGCCGCCTTGCATAGGGTGCCGGCGGTATCGATCATATCGTCCACTATGATGATGTTGCGGCCTTCCACTTCGCCTATGGCCTTTATTTCGGCAACCACGTTGGCGCGCTCACGCGTCTTGTGGCAGATGATGACTCCGCAGTCCTGACGTCCGCCCAGGCTCTTGGCATAGGCGTTGGCGCGCTTGGCTCCTCCCATATCCGGAGCGGCGATAGACAGGTTCTTGAGTTTCAACGCCTTGATGCAGGGAAGGAATACCTTGCTGGCGTACACATGGTCCACGGGGATGTCGAAGAATCCCTGAATCTGGTCGGCGTGGAGGTCGCAGGTCATTACCCGGTCGGCTCCGGCCGCAGTCAGCAGATTGGCCGTAAGCTTGGCGCCGATCGCCACGCGGGGGCGGTCCTTGCGGTCCTGACGGGCCCAGCCGTAGTAAGGCATGACAGCGATAACCTTGTCTGCGGAAGCGCGCTTGGCAGCGTCTATGGTAAGCAGAAGTTCCATGAGATTGTCTGCCGGAGCGATGGTAGACTGGATGATGAAGACCGTAGCGCCGCGGACGCTCTCTGCGAAGCAGGGCTGGAACTCTCCGTCACTGAAGGGAGTGACCTGAAGGTCGCCGAGATGGATGGGCGTCTCGTCCGGCTGCAGAAACTCGTTCAGATGTTCAATCACCTTGCAGGCAAAGTCCCTGGATGCCCTGCAAGCGAAAACTTCTATACGATGACTGTGGATCATAGTGAATTAAGTATTGAGTTTATGTAGTTGAGGATATCGTCGCGTCCGTCTCCCTTCGCCGAGCTGCTGCAGAACATGGGCGGCAGTTCTTCCCAGGTCTCCGAAAGAATCTCCTTGTCTTTTTCTATCTGCCGCTGCAGGGCCACGGGGCCGAGTTTGTCGGTCTTAGTGAAGATGATTGCGCAGGGAATGCCGTTCTCCCCGAGTTCCGCCAGGAAATCGACGTCTATGCGGCCTATGTCATGACGGCTGTCAACCAGCACGAACAGTAGCTGCATCTCTTCCGAATTGTGGATATAGTCCCTTATGACTTCCGTCAGCTCCCGGCGCATCTTGTCCGGCAGTTTGGCATAGCCGTAGCCGGGAAGGTCCACCAGGTACCAGCTGTCGTTGATAAGGAAATGGTTTACCACCTTGGTCTTGCCCGGAGTGGCTGAGGTCATGGCCAGCTTCCCGTTGCCGGTAAGCATATTGATCAGGGAGGATTTGCCTACGTTGGAGCGGCCTATGAAGGCGAATTCGGGCAGTTTTCTCTTCGGCTTCTGTGAAACCCGCGTGCTGCTTCCTGCGAATATGGCCTCAGAGATTTTCATTACCCGTCCTTTTCAGCACAAAGATAAGATATTTTTCGTTGTAGAAAAATAATCTTTCTACTAAAAAGAAGGGGTTTTATTTAAAGAGGTTGTCTATCTTCAAACGGACGCTGAACTCCTGCTGCCAGCCCGCAAAACCGTTGGCGTTGAAATGGGCTCGGGCCCCGAGTTTCAGGTCCACGTAACGCGAAACCGCAGGCGTCCAGGCAAGTTCGATGCGGTCGTAGAAGCCGGTGTAGAAGGGTTGGCCGAAGTAGAGGTCATGCCCGTACCTGATTCCCGCGAGGTCCGCCTTGTCGTACAACGTCAGCATGTTCTGGCCAACATAGGTGGTGTTCTGAAGCATCACGTTCCAGCGGCGGGCCGTAAGTACGAATTCCCCGCCGAGAGGCACGGTCGGCTGACTGTCGCGTACCCTGTCCCACTGATACGACACAAGCAGGCCGGCCTGGAGAGACAGTTCCTGCCACCCTGTAGCATCAGCCAGGGACAGTTTTGCCCAGGGCTCAAGCATGTGGTTGTCTACCACACCCGGCGACAGCACCGAGCAGGCGAAATGATAGAAACTGCCGGTCCACCCCAAAGAGAGCCAGGGAGCGACGTTCCAGTCGCCGAAACTTATCACCTGAAAACGCTCCCTCCTGGAGTAGCCGTACTGCCCCATCCAGTCGCAGCAGAGTTCAGTATAAAAACGCTCGGAGCGCCATTTGAACAGCACCCCTTCCAGGTTGCGGTCGAATATTTTCAGCGAGTCGGAAAAGAAGGCCTCGGAATAGTTCCCTTCCAGAAAACGACGGGGGAAGATGCCGGCGACGCCTTCAAAAGTGCCGGTATTCGCCTTCACCCTGGCGTCGTAGTACATGAGGAACTCACGGAGAAAGTCGTCCCAGGTCTGCGACCCCATGTCGTGTGCAAGCTCCACCCCCAGCCTCAGACGGTGACGCACTTTGCCGGCCTGTTTCACGCTGAAGCCCAGCGTCGGCGCCAGGACTGCGGTGTTGACGGTCATGGACGGTGTGATGGCATCGTCCGAGTAAGCAAACTCGCGGTTGTCGAAAATGTACTGGAAATCCACTCCCGCCTCCCAATTGAACTTTTTCTTCTTCTGCTCCCCGGCCTCGTTTCCGTCCGCCCGGGCAAAGGCCCCGGGAAGCAGCAGGAAGGCAGTCGCGAGCAATATCGTAAACTTCTTCATATCAATACGTTAAAAAGTGAAGCGGAAGCCGGCCGCAATGGCGAACGACAGCGGATGCTCGGTATAGAAAGTCTTATTGTTGCCCTCGCCCGCAAGATGCCAGCTGAGGCCCGGCTGGACGAAGAGCCCTCCCACCTCGGAGACGTTCCACTGGGCGCCCAGGTTCAAGCCGAGGGAAAGGATGAAGTCGTTCTCCTTACCGGATATCCTTTCCTCGTCCAACTTCTCCGAGTTGATGTAATGCTCCTGCTTGCCGAAACTCCGGAAGCCGTATTCGAAGGTCGGACCGGCAGAGGTGTAGAGGGAGAAACGGTCGAGTCTCAACGGCGTATAAACCGCCAGCAAAGGTATGCCCAGATAGGATATGGTCTTGTCGGTGACGGCAGTCATGTCGCCGGTGACCGACTTGGTCTGGGTCTGAAGGTTGCTGAGCTGAAGGCCGGTCTCCGCACCCCAGTGCTCGGAGAAGGAGAGATTGAAGATTGCGCCTATTCGCAGGGCCACGGAGTGCCTCTCTTCGGTATCTGTCGCCTTGTTCCGGCTGAGCAGGGGGACGAGGGCCATGCTCGCACGGCCGCCGTCGGAATAGCTGTAAGTATTGTTGACGGTGGAGAGCATGCCGTAGGTGGTATAGTTGTTTACGGAACCGCCCGGCACGCCTCCGGCCATAAGGGACGCCGTAAGAACGGGGGTATGCTTTTTCTTCTTGACGCTGATTTCGGGGATGGAGGCAAAGGGGTCTGCGTTCTCCTGTCCGCCAACCGGTTCGTCTGCGGCAATCTGCTTATTATCAACGGTTTCCGTATTGGCAACTATGACGGTTGCATCCTGATTGCCGGAAGGCTCTATAGCGTTATCCGGGCTGACTTTGACGTCGTCGCCGGAGGATGCGGCGTCGCCGGAAGATACTGAGTTGCCAGTAGATGCGGCACTGACATAAGATACCGCGTTGCCGGAAGATGCGGCATTGCTAGTTGATGCGGCTCTGCCGGAAGCGGCCAGAGTGCCTGTAGAACGGCGCGCCTGCCGAGGCTCCGTCAAGGCAGTTTCGTCAGCAACCAAAAGCGACTCGACCGGCTCCGGGGCGTCAACTTCTTCAGGTACCGCTATTTCCACCTGGTCCTTGTCGGCGAGCAGGGCGTTCTGCTTCGGCGCCGAAGGGTTCCACAACATGAAAACCGCCGCGACGGCAGCAGCCGCGCCCGCAAGCGCCCACCACCAGGGGAACGCCGCACGCTTGCCGGGGAGTCCGGCTTCAACCGCCTCCCACAACCCGTCGGGAGGGGTCTGGGTATATCCCTCCATCCGCCGGCGGAGTTTATCATTCCATTTTTCAGCCATTTCGTCTGTATTCTTTTATCTCCTTCGCCAGCAGGGCCTTGGCCCTCAGAAACTGGGAAGCAGATGAGTTTTCTTTTATGCCGAGCAGGGCCGCAATATCCTTATGCTTCATCTGCTCGAAAACAAACAGGTTAAACACCGTCCTGTAGCCGTCCGGCAGACGGCTTATCATACCCTGGAGCACGTCCATCGGCACATCGTCGATTTCCGGATCATCGTCCTGCGGCATATCAGGAAGCTCCTCTGCCGGGAGCAGCCTGTTCCCCTTCCTCAAAACCTGAAGGGCACCGTTGGCCACAATCCGGGACATCCAGGCACGCAACGAACCTTCGCCCCTGTAACGGAAGCTGTCGAAGCGCTCAAATATGCGAATAAACGCATCCTGAAGCACATCCTTAACCGCATCCTGGTCTCCAAGGTAACGGGACGCCACAGCGGTCAGGAAACCGGCATAACGGTCGTACAGCTCACGCTGGCCACGGTAGTCGCCGTCGCTCACCAGCCTGACCAACTCCCTCTCACTCAGGCTATTCCCGGTTCTTGAATCCAAAGTGCGTACTACCTTCTATACCGTTCAATCCTGTCCAACAGAGTGTTATAGTTATTGTTTCTCCGGCAGTGTCTGCAAGAGAGTTTATGTCAAAACAGACCAGGCCCTCCGCCTGGGTAACCTGGGCATCCCCCCGCTCATCCTGAACCAGCCTGAGCAGATAAGGGTCATCCGGGTCTGTACCGCCCACCAGATAGAAATCGTGATGCGTGGGCAAATCTCCCCACCAAGTGGTATAGTGGACGCTCAGATAACCGTCCTCCACCCTTGTGAGCTCGGATTGGAATATGATATCCAGGCCGTAACCTGGGGTTTTCGGGGCGGAAGAGGGATCCGGGCAGAAATAGCCTTCCTCGATAGGCTCCAGCCAGTCCAGCTCGCATCTATAGTATCCGTCCTGCATCTCGGGGCGGACTATCATGGAGGCCATGGCGCGTTCCTGGCGCACGAACTCAATCCCCTGAGGCATAAGCGCATAGCTTCCATACTGCAGAAACGCCTTGCCTTCCGCATTCTGCTTCACAGTCACAAGGTCGGTCAGCCGGGTATTGGTCAGTATTCCGTCCTCAAACCGCTCGTCAGGAGCCATAGGTTCATATGTAGAACACGAGACGAGGGCCCCGGCAGCCATAATAATATATAGTAATGTCTTTTTCATGTTCTCTCAATAAATCCACCCCCCTCTGAAATCTTGCACAAAATTGCGATTTTTTTGCCAAAGGAACGCAAGATTACAGTTTTTCCCGCATTTATTGGTCAAAAGACGCAATAATATGAAGACTGTTCACTTTTTGACCATAGCCGCCGCAGCTGTTCTCGCAGCTTCTTCCTGCGATTATGCCGAGATGGGCGGAAACTTTTACCCTGCAATGCCGGACGGCATGTATGCCAGCAAAGAGACTGCCGACGGAGACCTTCCCGACCCTCAAGCAGGCGACAACTTTGACGAAATAATAGAGAACGCGTTCATAAAGGTTGCCGACGAACCGGTTTCCACCTTCTCCGTCGATGCAGACGGCGCCTCCTATTCTTATATGAGGCGCTGCATCAATTCCGGTTACCTCCCGAATGCCAATGCGATCCGCACCGAAGAGTTCCTCAACTACTTTACCTTCGATTATGCCGATCCGACGGGTGACGAGAGCGTAGCCATCAATTCAGAAATCGGCGTATGTCCGTGGAACACAGAGCATTACCTTCTGCGGCTCGGACTCAAGGGCAAAACTCTTGCCGAGGCCGACATGCCTGTTGCCAACTACATTCTGCTGGTCGATACCTCGGGTTCCATGTCCGGAACCGACCGTATCGACCTGCTGAAGAGCGGCCTCTGCAACATGATAGACTACATGAGGCCCACAGACCGCATCGCCATCATCACCTATTCCGGTGAAGTGAAGCGCATACTGGAGTCCACTCTGGTAAAAGACGCCGACAAGATTAAGAAGGCCATCAAGAAACTGGAAGCCAGCGGCTACACCCCCGGAGGCGAAGCCATGAAAATGGCCTACGACGAAGCTGTGGAGCACTATATCGCGGGAGGCAATAACCGCATCATCATGTGTACCGACGGCGACTTCAACGTGGGCGTGACCTCAACTGAGGCTCTTGTAGAGATGGTCGAGAGCTACCTGGACAAGGGAATCTACCTCAGCATCATGGGCTTTGGCACCGGCAACTATCAGGATTCCAAGATGGAGAGCCTCTCCAACCACGGAAACGGTACCTACACTTATATAGACAGCGAAGAGGAGATGATGAAAGTATTCGTTCACGAACGCTCACACTTCTTCTCGGTGGCCAACGATACCAAGTGCCAGGTTCATTTCTTCGATTGGGTGGACAGCTACAGGCTTATAGGTTACGAGAACCGCGTAATGAACAACGAGGACTTCGAGAACGACAAGAAAGACGCCGGAGAGATCGGCGCCGGCCAGACAATCACGGCCCTTTACGAGCTGATTCCTTCCGGCAGCATTACCCAGGAGGCTACCGCAGCTACATTTGAAGTACGCTATAAGAAGGCACTGGGAGATGAAAGCCGCCTGCTGCACCTCAACGTGGGCAAGTACTACGAGGGCGTAACCAAAACCAGCAAGGAATTCAACTTCGCCGCAGGCCTGGCCGCCTACGCGATGATACTCAGGAACTCCGAGTACAAGGGCAATGCCGATTACAGCATGGTTAACGAGCTGATTGGCAGCGCCGAGAAACCCGGCGGCGACGTCGATCCCCAGAAACTCCGCAGCAGCCTGCTCAAACTTATCGAGAAGGCTTCAAAAATATGGCAGGGAGAAGATAGATAACCCCTTTTCCAATCTGGGAAGCTGTTTATTAAATAGCTTACAAGTAGAAAGGCTGTCCGTTTTGTATTGGTTTACGGACAGCCTTTCGAATTTTTCCGGCATCTTCTGTTTATCTGACCCTTTCTATCAGGCGGGTGAGCCTCACAAAATCCTCAACCCCAAGCCGCTCGGCCCTCAGTTCCAGCAAGTTATCAATTCTGACCTGGTCGTTTTCTACCAGGTCGGTTTGAGTAAGTAGCTGAGAATCAGGGAGCAGTGGTTTGAGGGCATTGCGAAGCGTCTTGCGGCGCTGATTGAATGCGGTCTTCACCACCTGCTTGAACAGTTTCTCGTCGCATCCAAGGTCGGTCCTGTCGTTTCGGGTAAGCCGGATCACAGCCGACTGCACCTTCGGCGGCGGCACAAAGGCCCCGGGGCCGACGGTAAAACAATATTCTATATCGTACCACGCCTGAAGGAGCACGCTCAGAATCCCATAAGTCTTGCTTCCCGGCTTCTCTGCAATACGCTCCGCCACCTCTTTCTGAATCATGCACACCACCTCGGGCACACGGTCCTTATCCTCCAGAATCTTGAAGAAAATCTGAGATGAGATGTTGTAAGGGAAGTTTCCGATTACGCGGTACTCGCCGGGGAACACCCGTTTCATATCCAGCCTCAGGTAATCCGCCTGCAGCAGTCGCCCCTGCATCCCGGGGAAATGGGTCAGGAGGTAGTCCACCGATTCTCCGTCTACCTCAACCGCCTTCAGGTCGATGTCTTCCCGCTGCAACAAGTATTGCGTCAATACGCCCATTCCCGGACCGATTTCCAGGACTGACTTCCTGGAAATCGGTCCGCAGCTTCGCTGCAGACTACTATCCCCCTGCACCCCCAGGGGACGGGGGGCGCTCCCCCCGAAACCCCCTGCGCTTGTTAAACCATCGACAGTCGGAGACAGTGTGGCGACGATGCGCTGGGCGATCGTCTGATCGGTCAGGAAATGCTGTCCAAGCGATTTTTTAGCGCGAACCTCCATAATTCAGGCAGTCTGACGATTATCCAACTTTGTCGGCAAAACGGGCAGCAAGGTCGAGGAAAGCGGCGGCATCTGGACGAGTGCCAAGCGCGGCGGGCTCACCGGAGTCGCCGCTCTCACGAATACTCTGCACCAGCGGAATCCGCCCGATCAGCTCGATCCCCAGCGCCTTGGCCATACGCTCACCGCCGTCGCGACCGAAAATATAATAACGCTCGTCGGGATGCTCGGCTGGCGTAAACCACGCCATATTCTCCACGATCCCGAAAATCGGCCGGTCGATATTCTTGTTACGGAACATAGCCGCACCCTTCTCAACATCGGCCAGCGCCACCTCCTGAGGCGTCGTGACGAGCAGCGCGCCCTCCATCGGCACCTCCTGCAACAGGCTGATATGTATATCCCCCGTTCCCGGAGGCATATCCACCAGCAGGAAGTCGAGCACCCCCCACTTGACCTGCAGAATCATCTGCTTGAGAGCGTTGGTCGCCATCGGACCGCGCCAGATAAGCGCCTGCCCCCGTTCGGCAAAGTAACCGATACTCATCCACTTGACGCCGTATTTCTCCAGCGGCACAATGAGTTCACGGCCGTCCACTTCTTCCGCCATCGGCTGAGCGCCTTCCGTCCCCGTCATCAAGGGCACCGACGGACCGTACACATCGGCATCCGCCAGTCCCACCTTATAGCCCAGGCGCGCCAGGGCGCAGGCGAGGTTGACGGCGACGGTGGACTTCCCCACTCCGCCCTTGCCGGACGCTACGCCGACGATGTGGCGTACGTTACGCAGGCACTCGGTATCGAACTCCAGCCCCTTTTTCTTTGAGGCGGCATCCTCCAGCACCACCGTCTCCACCTTGGGATCCGGGACACCGCCGCGAATGAGCGCCGCGCGGGTGGCCCCTATCAGGTACTCGGCCAGAGGATCGCGGCGCTTGGGAAAGCCGAGAACAACGGTAGAACCGCTTACCTTCTGCACCATCCCGAGGTCCACGATATCGCGGTCGCCTTTGCCGGGATGACGGACTTCGCGCAATAGCGCAAGTATCTCTTTTTCAGTCATTAACGAATAATGTTCATCTCGTCCAGCAGGTAACCGGCACCGCCGAACTTATCCATCATCAACAGCACGAAGCGGATATCCACGCAGATGCAGCGCTGCAGGTTCGGCTCGAACATCACGTCGCTGCTCATCGCCTCCCAGTTGCCGTCGAAGGCCAGACCGATAAGGTTGCCGTCAGCATCCATCACAGGGCTGCCGGAGTTGCCGCCGGTGATGTCCAGATTGGTGAGGAAGCAGGTTACCAGTTCGCCGTCGGCATTGGCATACTGCCCGTAGTCCTTGGATTCGTAAATCTCCTTGAGGCGGGCGGGAACCCTGAACTCGTAGTTGCCGGGATCTTCCTTCTCCATTACGCCTTTAAGAGTAGTGTAGTACTTGTAGAGCACTCCGTCCTTGGGCTCGTAACTCTTTATGGTACCGTAAGTTAAGCGGCAGGTCATGTTGGCGTCGGGGTAAGAGGGCTCGCCCTTCTTCCACTCCAGCAGGCTTGCGGCGTAGGCCTTGGAAGCCTCCGCCATACTCTTGCGGGCGCCCATGACGGCCTCGCGCTTGGGTCCCATTACCGCCATGATGGCATCGCCCATCTGGACGGCGGGGTCGGCGGCGAGCGTCTTGGCGTTGATGGGCTTGGAGTTCATCTTCTCCTCCGACACGAAAATGCTCTTCTTGAACAGGTTGTCCACGAATTTGCGGGTATCGGTGTTGAGCAGGCTCTTGCCGCCCACGGAAATAGCGTCCTCAGGCTTCACGTTTGCCTTGTAGAAGTCTATGAGGGCGACGGCGGCGGCGCGGTCCACATTCACGTCGTAGTCCTTATACTGCTTGGAAAGCATCTCCTTGATGGCGTTCACGGCTTCCTCTTCACTCATTTCCGGAGTGCGTCCTACAGACCTGGGATCGCGCTGCGGCTGAATGCCGCGGTTCATCGCCATGGCGAAGGACAGGAGTTCAATGCGTCCTATGCTCTCCTGAAGGAGAGTGCCGGCCTTGTTGGGCTCCGAAGCATTGGCCACACATTCGGCTATCTTCTCCATCGCACCGCCGTAGGCCTCCACACGCTTGGGATCCTGGTTGATCCATTCCTGAAGCTCCTGCTCCTTCTGCTTTTCGCGTGGGATGATCTGCAGGGCCTCGAAAGCCTCGCGCATACCTATCCATTTCTTCCAGCCGTTGGAGGAGCCGGCATATTTGCTGGCATACTGCAGGGAAACCTTCTCATCGGCGCGCATCGCCTTCCAGAGCACGTCCTGACGGACTCCGCGGGCTGCGATGCGGATATTGTTGTTCTCCAGCATGTCCTCCAGCTGGGCGGCAGTCTGGAAGCGCTGGGTACTGCCGGGATAACCCATTATCATAGCAAAATCACCCTCCTGGACGCCTTTAAGCGACACTCCGAGGAACTGGCGGGGCACCATGGGAACGTTATCCTTCGAGTAATCGGCAGGCTCGTTGTCGGGACCAGCATAGACGCGGAAAGTGGAGAAGTCGCAGGTGTGACGGGGCCACATCCAGTTGTCGGTCTCGCCTCCGAATTTGCCGCTGGATGCCGGCGGAGCGCCCACGAAACGCACGTCCCTGTAAACCTTGGAAACTATCAGGTACTGGACATTGTCGTTGAAGAAGCTCACTATCCTGGCCTGGCAGTGGGGATTCTCTTTCTGCGCATCGGCGATGAGAGCCTTTCTGGACGCGCCTGCGGCCAGGGTGTCGGTAACGTCCGTCATGCTCTGCAGGAAACGCACGGTGAGGCCGGGAACAGGAATCTCTTCCTCGCGCGACTTGGCCCAGAAACCGTCTTCCAGATAATTGTGCTCCGTGGTAGATAAGGACTGGATGCTGCCGTAGCCGCAGTGGTGGTTGGTCAGAAGCAGACCGGAACCGGAGACGATCTCTCCGGTACATCCGCCTCCGAACTGCACGATGGCGTCCTTGATGGAGGAGTTGTTTATACTGTAAATCTGCTCCGGAGTAAGACGGGAGCCGAGATTGCGCATGGCGTCGGCATTCATTTTCTCCAGCAGGGGCAGCAGCCACATTCCTTCGTCTGCCCTGAGGGCGGCGGGAACGAGCAGCATTGCGCTGGCAAGTGCGATAAATAAACGTTTCATATTAAAATAATGTTGGTTCTAATTCTTTGGGATGAAATGATTTACGATGCTCGGGCGTATAGCCTTTCAACTTTATGGCCTGGATATGTTCGGGCGTCGGGTAGCCTGCATTGTGCTCCCAGCCGTATCCGGGATACTGCCTGGCCAGCTGCTCCATACGCTCGTCCCGCCAGGTTTTGGCGAGCACGGAAGCGGCGGCGATGCTGGCATAGGTCGCGTCCCCGTGGACCACTGTTGCGAAAGGTATGCCGTCGAACGGATAGAAGCGGTTGCCGTCTATCAACAGGAAATCGGGCCTGATCTTCAGGCGGGCCACAGCCCTCTGCATGCCTGTGATGCTGGCTTTCAGTATGTTGATGCGGTCGATCTCCTCCGCCTCTACCGGCACCACCGCCCAGGAAACGGCTTCCTTTTCGATAATCGGCCGAAGAGTTTCCCTGGCCTTACGGCTCATCTGCTTGGAATCATTCAGCAAGGGATGGTGGAAATCCGGAGGGAGAATGACTGCAGCGGCATACACGGGGCCGGCGAGAGGGCCGCGTCCGGCCTCGTCGCAACCAGCCTCGGTGCGGCCTTTCTCCATGTATGGAAGCAATGATATCTGTCGCTGCATGATTCGCAAAGGTAGTCAGATTTGCGAAAAACAGCAACACTATTTCGGAGCCTTCTCTCCGGCGGCTGCAAGAAGGATATCGAGCTTTCTGGACAGTTTGTCAAGTTTCGCGGAGAGAGCCTCTATCCGGCCCTCAAGCGAGTCCAGCCGCTCCTCTATGCCTCCCGCACTCAAATATCCGGCAGTCAGCGGACCTCCGTCCAGCAGAATCTCCTCTTCGCTCATGTTCACGGCCTTGGCGAATTTGGTCATACTGCTTCCGAACAATTTGGTCTTGCCGAGTTCGAAGTTGCTGTAGGTGGAACGCTCTATGTCCATCAGCTCCGCCATATCGTCCTGGGAGTATCCCAGACGCATCCTCACTCTACGGATATTTTCGTGCAGTCGGTCCATAAAATGCTTTTGTCAAGCAAAATTACGGCATTGATTCGGCTTATACCATAGCGGTTTTGCGGACATTTTTCTATAAAAATCAGACAAAAATCGAAAAAATCAGCAAAAAATGGTTTTTACCCCTGTATTTACCCCCGCCGAATTGTTGCAATTTCTGCTACATCTGTCCATATTTGCCAGACAAAAACGACACTATGAAAGAGAAAATTTATTCCCAATTCGCCGTGCTTCTGGAATCCGGAAGCTTCGACAGCTACGAACAGATCTGCGGGCAGCTGAGGGTATGCCCGGACGACCTCGACGATACCCTCATAAAGGAACTCGGATATACCGGGCAACAAGTGTTCGACGAATATTTTGGTAATCGGTGTAAAAATTATTAGATTTGCAGGCTACTGTGAAATAATTAACAACACCAGATACAAATGAAAGAATATTCCACCAAAGATGTACGCAACGTTGTCCTGCTCGGCGCAACCAAATCCGGCAAGACAACGTTGGCGGAAGCAATGCTCTTCGAAGGTAAAGTGATTACCCGAATGGGCTCCATCGAGGACAAGAACACCCTGTCCGACGGCAACGAGCTCGAAAAGCTCAATCAGCGTTCCATTTATGCCACTCCGCTCTATGCAGAGTACGGCGGCTGCAAGATCAACTTCATCGACGCACCTGGTTCCGACGACTTTATCGGCGGAGCTTATTCCGCTTTCCGCGTCTGCGAGAGCGGCGTGCTTGTAATCAACGCACAGCAGGGCGTGGAAGTCGGTACCGACAGCTTCATCCGCAGGGCCGAGGAGCAGAAGCTCCCCATGCTCGTTGCAGTCAACCAGCTGGACGCCGACAAGGCCGACTGGGACACCGTTCAGAACTCTATGAAGGAGACCTTCGGCGGCAAGATGATCAACGTACAGTTCCCCGACGGAGCCGGCGCAAACTTCGGAGGCATGATCGACGTGCTCACCATGAAGTACTACAAGGGCAACGACATCCTCGATATCCCCGCACAGTATGCCGACCAGGCTGAAGAATACCGTGAGGCTCTCATCGAGAAGGCTGCCGAGTTCGACGACGCCCTTATGGAGAAGTACTTCGAAGAGGGCACCCTTAGCGAGGACGAGATCCACAGCGGTCTCAACAAGGGTATCGTGAGCGGCGAGGTATATCCCGTGTTCTGCATCTGCGGCAAGAAGGATATGGGCGTCAAGCGCCTCCTCGAATTCATCAAGGACGTGGCCCCCGTTCCTGCAGTCAAGGAAGACGGCCCCACCTCCCTGTTCATCTACAAGAACGACGTTGAGCAGCACCTCGGAGAGGTTTCCTACTTCAAGGTGATGAGCGGCACCCTGACCACCGGCATGGATCTGGAAGATCCCGTGAGCGGCAACAAGGACCGTTTCTCCGCAATCTACGCAGTGGCCGGTTCCAAGAAGGAGCCCGTGACCAACCTGCACGCCGGTGACTTCGGCTGCGCCGTGAAGCTCAAGAACAGCAAGTCCAGCACCACTCTTTCCGCCCCCGGTTCAGGTATTACCTACGACCGCATCCAGTATCCCGCTCCCAAGTACCGCTGCGCCATCAAGGCAAAGGTACAGCAGGAAGACCAGAAGCTGGGCGACGCCCTCAAGAAGATCGCTTCCCAGGATCCTACCGTCATAGTAGAGTACTCCAAGGAACTCCGCCAGACCATTCTCTCCGGCAACGGCGAGCAGCACATCAACATCGTCAAGTGGCGTATCAACAACGAGTTCGGCCTGGATGTCGAGCTTTTCGCTCCCAAGGTGCCTTACCGTGAGACCATCACCAAGGTGGCTTGCGCACAGTACCGTCACAAGAAGCAGTCCGGCGGCGCCGGTCAGTTCGGCGAAGTCCACCTGCTTGTCTGCCCTGCCGAGGGTGAGCTGAACACCAAGTTCATGATCAACGGCAAGGAAACCCAGCTGAACATCAAGACCCAGGATATCACCGAACTCGAATGGGGCGGCAAGCTGGAGTTCTACAACTGCGTCGTGGGTGGATCCATCGACCTAGGCTTCATGCCCGCTATCCTCAAGGGTATCAAGGAGCGTATGGTGGAAGGCCCTCTGACCGGTTCCTACGCCCGCGACATCCGCGTCTTCGTATACGACGGTAAGATGCACCCCGTGGACTCCAAGGAAATCGCCTTCATCATCGCTGGCCGTAACGCCTTCCGTGAGGCTTTCCGCAATGCGGGTCCTAAGATCCTCGAGCCTATCTACAATGTAGAGGTTATGACTCCGAGCGAGTATCAGGGCGCTGTAATGTCCGACCTTCAGAACCGCCGCGGCATGCTCGGCGACATGGGTGCCGACAAGGGCTTCGCGATTCTCCGCGCCCGCGTCCCTCTGGCAGAGCTTTACCGCTACTCCACCACTCTGAGCTCCCTCACCGCCGGTTCCGCGACCTTCACCATGGAATTCGCAGACTACCAGCCGGTTCCCGGAGATGTCCAGAACAAGCTCCTCGCCGAATACGCTGCACAGGAGCAGGACGAAGACTAATAAACTGCGTCCAAAGACTTTTCTATCACTGTCGGTCCGTCCTTCATTGGGCGGACCGATTGTGTATAAAAATTATGGCAGGTCCATGCAAGATTTTGCAGCATCCGTTATTTAAAAGGTATGAAACACCTGTTTGCAATTCTGGCCATTTTGACTTTCTGCCTGCCCGCGCAGGCCCAGCACTACGATCCCGAGCACCGTCACTCCATAGAGCTTTCTACGGGACTTCCGCCAGTCCATGGTCTTCTCCTCGGCTCCGGAGACAATGCAAGAATGTATGGTGGATTCGATGAAAAAACCCACCTGAGGCCCTGTTTCAATCTTGGATACACCTACACCATCAACGAAAAATGGGATTTCAACTTTGTGCTGGACGCCGTCGCCCAGTTTTACACCCAGACATATTATCCGAAAGTATCTGACACTTACACACTTCCGGACGGTACTGTCATAGAACAGAAGGTCTTTGATTTCAGGGCTGATCCGATATCGATCAAACACGGTTCCCGCTGGTGGGTGTCTTACAACTTCGATTTCCGCTGGAAATGGTACCGCAGCGACACCGTCCGCCTCTACACGGCCTTCGGTCTGGGCTATGTTCCCGGCTGCCCCTTCTCGCCAGTTCTTCCATACATCGCTCCCGTCGGCATAAACTGGGGCGCCAGGCACTTCTACGGCATAGCGGAACTCAACGCCAGCCCCGCCGCCTCCATCATCCTCATAGGCGCCGGATACAGATTCTAGATCTTCGCACATACGCTCTACTGCTGTCGGTCTGCTTTTCTTTGGGCGGACCGACTGCATTTCAGGCCGATTTTGACGTCGGTCGTCCCAGAAATGAAGTGCGCCCCTTTTGTTGGACGGATTTAACAATAAGACTTATAGTTTTGGGTCCGGTATTGAACCGGGCTCATTCCGTTCAACTTTTTCTTAATCCGATTCTCGTTGTAGTAACGCAGATATTCATCAAGTTCTTTCAAGAAGTGCTCGACGGAGTCGAACTTCTGCAAATATAACAATTCAGATTTCAAAAGTCCAAAGAAGTTTTCCATCACGGCATTGTCCAGACAGTTCCCTCTTCTGGACATGCTTTGTATTATATTATTGTCTTTCAGCATTTTCTGATAATCCTTGTGCTGATATTGCCACCCTTGGTCTGAATGAAGGATTGCATTCGTATGGCTTCCAATGACTGCTACCGTGCCCGTTATCATGTCTTTTACCATATCCAGTACTGGATGCCTATAGATTGTATAGTAGATCAATTCGCTATTATACAGAT
>Ga0310690_10000849_pt1 | contig 60242 bp, 46 predicted proteins | sample AusTroGonzalo_MG_2_FD_207661 | JGI IMG/M metagenome (GOLD analysis project Ga0310690, IMG submission 207661) | Bovine rumen microbial communities from tropical cattle in Woodstock, Queensland, Australia - Gonzalo_04 (v2) (version 2) | ecosystem: Host-associated > Mammals > Digestive system >... | reverse complement strand
CGGGATGGCATCCACGAAATACCTTCGAACATGTGCCCAGCAGTTTGTCCGCCGGATCCCTGGGAGATTGTTGTAGCCCTGGTATCCGTCGGTCATCAGGTATCCTTCGAATCCCTTCAGGAATGCCTCGGCATTGAACCGTGCCCGGGTTTCCGTGTATCCATACAGGATAATGGGCGGCCCGTCGTCTTCCCCGGAACGGAACAGCCACATGAACGAATCCGTTTCCGGTTCTCTCCCCGGTTCCTTGAGTACCTGTATCCTCGTTTCATCCGCCATCAGGAACCGGCGCTTCAGAAGACTTCGGTGGAAGAATTCATACATGGGGGTGAAGTAATCTTCCGAACAGCGTTTAATCCAGTTGGCCATGACGGCTCTTGAGAGCGGAACACCGTACTGCAGCCAGTCTTTTTCCTGCCGGTACAGCGGAACAGCATTGGCGTATTTCTGGTACATCATGTGCGCCACGGTGGAAGAAGATGCCCAGCTGTGCGGAATCAGTGCTTTTCGGGAAGGGCTTGCTGAAACAATATTGTTCTTCTCGCTGTCTGTCTTGCACTGCGGGCAGTATACCGTCTCAGCCATATGCCGCAGGATGTATACCTTGGCCGGTTCGTAGATCAGTTCGTCATAAAGGTATTTCGTCCCGCCGGGTTTCATCTCTGTTCCGCATACAGAACAAATCTTTTCCTCGGTCGGGAGTGGTTCAACAACTTCCTTAATCCGGATCCCGCGAATCATGTCCACCTTTTTGGATCTGGAGCGGCGGGTTTTCGGGGAAGCCTCCGGCATATCCGGATATTCCGGTTCTGGAACATCAAGACCAGCCTCCTGCTCTACTTCATCGAAGAGGGAAAGCTGACCGTCGGATTCGTGTGCTCGCTTTTCGCTGGATGTGCCAAACAATTTCTTGGTCAGATATTCAATCTGCTGTTTCAGCGCTTCTTCCCGCTCAGTGCTTTCTTTCAAGAGCTTTCGGAGGTCCTCAATGGTGCCATTAAGCACTTTAATCGTATCCCTGAGCTCCCTGTTTTGCAGTTCACTCGCGCTTTGTGCCACCGTCAGGACCTCCTTTCCGCTTCCTTTGTCGATGTATTATATATTCGACAAACAGTATGGGAAATCCTTTTGGGGAAAGGCAAAAAGATCAAGAAATTTCAAGGCTTTCAGCCGATTCTGGGAGGGATTCTAAACGCTTTGGGCTGCTCTACTTCAAGTCCGGACATGAGCCAGTCAAACTGCTGCCAGGTCAGAGATTTGGCATCGGAAGATGACCTGGGCCAGCGATATCGTCCCTCAAAATCCAGCCGCTTGTAGAAGAGAAGAAATCCATCCGGTTCATACAAAAGCGCCTTGATCCGGTCACAACGTCTCCCACAGAACAGAAACAGTGCATTCCGTCTGGCACTGAAATGCAGAATCTCTTCCACCACAGAACTGAGGCCGTCAATGGACTTTCGCAAATCAGTGTACCCACAGATGAGATAAATCTCATCCACCCGTGTGATATCGCCTAGCATGCTGCACCTCTCAGAATCTGAAGCACCTGCAACAAAAGTCCCGGATCAATCCCATTGGAGATTCTGAGCTTCGCTCCGTTCAGTTCCAGTTCCATGACAGGAGCCGGAGAAGTGACACAGTTTCCAGGCTGAGTAGTCAATGAGGGAACAATGGGCTTTACGGTTTCCTGGGGAGCGGATATGGATTTTGTATCTTCCCGGACAAGATTGATCTGGACGATGTCAGGTTTCGCTTCCGGCCAGTACTCCGCGGCACCGCCCGGATCCGGAATGTATGCATCTCCTTTCTTCTTGATCCGGCTGACCCAATTGTAAAATGTGCCAGGTCTGATTCCATGCTGTAAACACCACTGGCTATCTGACAGCCCACTGGTTCGACATTCATGAATCAACCTGATCTGTTCGTCACGTGATACTTTGGTTTTATTCATATTCTCAGCCCTTTGCAAGTAATTGACTCGCCATCCTATCCTGGATGTGAGCAAAACGCTTGCTTCAATTATATGTTCTAATTGATGGGCTTGGAATCCATGTGTTTATAGAGCGCTTACGACGGATTATCTTATAACTGCAGACAGGCGGAACCGAATAGAAGCAATGAGCCGTAATAACTGATCATAATCCACCAGCTGATGCTGGCATCGGTTGGGAAAATCGTACGACGAAGGAGCAAAAAATCACTGAGATAAAACAAAGCGCCTCCGCAGGAAAAAAGGATTCCGGCCAGGTTGTTAAGGGAGAAACACCCTAAAGCACACACACACATAAACAGAAGCGAAATACCATAAACAATAAACATGGGCATTTGTTTTCCGATCGGCTTCCGCCAGCGGTAAAAAACAAGAACCAACAAGGCGCCCATCACAAGCAGACAGACCAGATGCAGGATTGAAATTTTCGCCAGGTTCATAAAAAACGAAATATTGCAAATGTGTCCGGCAAGGAAAAAACCGGCGCCCAGCATAAAATTGAACTCCAGAAGAAAATCCGCAACAGCATACAGCAACAACGCTCCTGCGCAGATGTAGCAGCGGGGATCCAGCTTGATGGCGGCGATCAGTGCCAGCATAAAGGCACAGAGGGTTCCCGTTGATTTATAGGAACAGGCAAGGGGTAGTCGAAGCGCCTTCTTGTAGTGCAGAAAAAGAGGCATACAGATAAAGAAAACCACAGCACAGACGCCGGCAATCCAGATCATGAAAAATCCTCCTGTCTATTTCTGTCTTACAGTCCAAAGGTATCAAAAAGCGGTTCCGGTGTTACAGGTTCTGCCGAAGGAACCGGGGAAGGTGTTTCCCACCATTCCATATGTGTCGTTTCTGCAGGAGATAAAGTTGCAGAAGGAGATCCTGAAGGAGAAACAGAGACTGCCGGTGCTGCAGGGGATATTCCGGACGGAAACCAGATATCATGCGTGCACCAGAGAACCAGGAACAGCAGTGCTGTGACCAGCATCATAGCAATAACCCGGATCCGGTACCGCATAGTTTTCATTTTCTCCCTGCCTCCTTTCAATGCGCCAGCATGGCAAGCCGGGCATCTTCTTCGAGATCTGCCTCATTGCGGGCGGAAATCCCGGAGAGGAGACCGATCAGGAAAAACTGTGCGCCTAGAGAGGGGAAGGAAGCGGTCATCATCGGGAAATCCACAGTATACGCCGGCACCCAGTTCATTACTGAAGCCAGGAAAAGCAAGGCGCGGAGCCCAAAGAGCAGGACAACTCCGAGGGCAACTGCTGCATGAAAGGATTTCCGTGTATGGAGCGCCAGGGAAGTGCCACGCAGTAAAAACAACACGAAAAGCAACAATGCGAAAAGCAGAAAAAGAAGGCCATAATGATCTCCCAGCAGGAAGAACAGGGAATCAGAAGCTTCGGCGGATTCCGGAAATGTATCCGGCGGGATTATCTGCATCGCGGCCAGACGCGGAAACAGGGGGGATTCAGAAGAGAAAGCGGAAAACGGTATAAGATGCGGTGCAAAGAGCAGGCATGCGGCAAACATCCCGCCGGAGGCAACCAGAGATATTCCGGACCAAAGCGCACTTCCGGACACAGCCCAGAAAACGAGTACAGAAGCAACGCACCAGGCAGATGCCGCAGCAGGATCATGCTGCAGCAGGAGAAGCACCAGCCCGGCCAGGGAGGAAACCAGTGCAGGAAGACAGAGATGCAGGGAAAGGAAAGCCGCAACCGCAAACAGCAACAATGCAGTTCCTCCTTCCGCCAAGGAGAAAGAGAAGGACGGGAGCCACAGCGGAACGGAAAGCATTCCCAACGCGATAAAGGCGACCAGCAATGAAGCCGGAAAAGACGGACGAAAAGCACGGACCAACACAATACCGGCTACCAGAAAGAACAGGGCTGCGATACAGCGCATTCCCTGGGAAAGCGCCTCATCAGGCAGTACTGCAGCCGGGGCAAGAATGCTGAAACCGCAGAGAATCAGCGCAGCAGAAAGAGATGGCCGATCCAGAAACAATGTGCCTCCAGGGAAGAACAGGAGAATCAGCATAACCGCAGGCACAGCGGCAGCCAGCAGATAGAGCCGGCCATCTCCGGTGCGGGAAGCCGGCAGCAGGAAAGCACAGGCAAAGAAAATCAGGAGCATCGCAGCCAGGCGGAACCGGCCGGAAGATCGTTTTCTCATTCGCCGAGATCCTCCTTCCAGCGGTCAGAACGGCGAATCCGCACAGGCTGTGCTTCCGGGGAAACTTCATCCGGATCCGGAGAAACAGGTCCGACAGACGCCTGAGGGAAATCATCCACAGCAGGAGGATACGGTTCTGACATATTCGACGGCTGTGCCTGGCAAGGGACTTGGAAAGGTGTCTGTACGGGCAGAATCTGTGCAGGCATAACCGGTGTATTATTTGGAACAGCTGCCGGTATTCCATTGAATCCGGAAATCTCCGCCGGCGGCGTCTGCACCGGAGCCGCAGTATTGTCCAGCGCGGCGAAAAGATGCAGCCGCAGGACGGCGGAACCGATCTGCAGCACAGAACCATGCATCAGCGGGACTGCGGCTGCATTCGTCCGGCAATTGACCGGAGTACCGTTGATCAGAACCTCACATCCGGTGCGGGGGCGAATCAGCAGTCCCTGCCCATCCTGCCAGGAAAAATCAAGGTGCTTGTTGTGTACGCCGGGACAGGGTATCACAAGATCACAGGAACGGATCGATCCGAGCACACCTTCCCGGGGAACCGGAAACCAGGTATTTACATCAAGATCCTGCCCGCCGGAAAGGACGACCAGTTCACCGACAGTGCCGCTTCCGGGCAGGCCGCGGATTCTTTCCCGGCGGTTTGCGGATTCAGACAGAATGAAAAAGAGAACCAGAAAAACAAGCGAGAGCGCGAGCAACGGAAAAAGGTAGCGGGAAACGGTATACAGCACATTCCAGATATTTTCCGGCACAACAGGCATTTTCCGCACCTCCTCGCCGCAGCTCTTTTTTCCCGAAAATCCTGCTTACTCTCCGGACAGCGCTGTCACCAGCGTATTCATATTCTGCAGCATTGCGTTTTCATAATAATCCAGCGGCACATCGCTTTCCGGACCGGTTACGATCGGATCCAGGGAATAAACCGGCGCTCCGGTTTCACTCGCAAGCGTCTGCGCAGAGAGATCCGTATACTGCGGTTCGACAAAGAGGGGAGGATTGCCCAGAATCCTGATCTCGCGGACGAGTTCCCCGAGCTGGGCAGGCGTAAGCACTTCACCAGGCTCTTTGTTTACAACTGCGACAACGTTCAGACCGTAGGCTGCGGCAAAGTAGGGAAATGCCTCATGAAAGGTTACGATGTCTTTACGCGGGAGATCCTTCAGTCCCTGCCGCAGCTGCGTGTCCAGCGCTTCCAGGCGGGCCCGGTAATCCTCCAGGTTGGCGGTGATAGCTGTCTCATCCCCGGGAAGAACACGGATCAGGCCGGCTGCAAGGTTTTCAGCCATACGGACAGCCCGGAGCGGATCGAGCCATATATGGGAATTTGTTTCTCCCTCTTCTTCCGTCTCAAGGATTTCCACTGCGCTGCCGTTTTCCAGCAGCTCAATTCCATCGGAAGCTTCAATGACCGGAAGATCCGGCAACGAACGGGCAATCTCCGGCAGGAAGGCTTCCATACCTGCGCCGTTGATCAGGAACGCGTCTGCTGCGGCCAGGGCCTTCATGTCGGCCGGCTGCAGCTGATAATCATGCAGACAGCCGACGGTCGGCGCGGCCAGGTTCCGCACAGTCACATGATCTTCCAGTCCGCTGGTCAGATTCAGCGTCATGATCCAGATCGGATAGAAGCTGGTGACAACTGTTTCACACAGGGCCAGGCCTGGCAATACCAGCAGGGCAAGGAGCAACATTATAAACTTTTTCATAGTCCACCTCCGGCAGGCGAATAATCATCCGGCAGCCACTCTTCCCATTCGGAGCGGGGACGAGCTTCCCGGATCACACGGGCAAGCACCCGCCGTTCCTCGCCTGACATGAATTCCCGGTAACGGGTATACAGTGAACGCATGGCGGAAAAGGAACCGGATTCCAATACATAGGCCTGCAGCGCTTCATAACTGACGGAATAAACTTTCATCTGGTCAAAGAGGACGCCCATTACATCGTCTGCAGCGTCTTTCAGTTCGGCCGTGCGGATCCGGCGGCAGGTTCCGTCGCTCATACAGACGGACATTCCGGACCCCAGGCGGTTGTACAGCATATTGAACAGCGTATCTTCCACACGGGCCGCCATGGATGCAAAAGTATCCTTATACGAAGCATAGGAGCGCAGCAGATCAGCCAGCGGTTCCGGAAAGCCTGGTTCATCCACAAGGGCAGAGCCCAGGCGGCTGCGAAGCACTTCGCGGATATGCCAGGATTCAATCATATTTATTCCCCCGAACTGTACTGATAGATAAAGTATACCACATTTAGTATTATTAATGAAGCTATTTGTACAGATTTTGTTATTGGAAGTCCCGTGAAAAGGAAAAAGACATAATCTAAACTAAATGTTAATTCTTTTGACAAAAAGTTTAGAAAACAGCGAAAACAGAAAAAGAACCGGTCTTTTCTGCCGCGCAAATCATAAATCTTGTGCTAAGGGGAACAAACCACCACAAAACCTTGAAGAATGATTTGGCCATTTCTTAAAATTCTGTCAAATTATCCACAGGACGATGATGCTTGAAATTCAAGGTTTTATTTGGTACTATAGTCGGGCCGGCTCGGGATGAAAAGTTATCCACACCCCGGTTATCCACAGCTCACGAGACACAGTTTCATCGTGTGCTTTTTTACGCCGGTTATTTCAGCAGGACAGGAGGCATGGAGATGGATCTGGAATCACTGTGGAAGTCTGCATGCGCGCTGCTGGAAAAAAAGATGAATTACCTGGCATATACCACCTGGGTGCAGGATAACCTGTATCCGGTGACGCTGGAGGAAGACACTCTGATCATCGGCGCCAAGATGGAGCCACTGATCCCCATGATCCAGAAAAAATACCTCCCCACAATTGAAAACTGTTTGAGTGAAAGCGAAGGGAAAGCGCTGAAAGCCCAGATCCTTGGCAAGAACGAGGCAAATCATCGGCTTGCCAGGACAAAAACGGACGGAGAGGACGATACAGATCCACACCTGAATCCAAAATATACGCTTAACTCCTTTATTGTGGGAGACAGCAACCGTTTTGCGCGTGCAGCTGCCTTGGCTGCGGCGGAATCGCCCGGGGAAGTCTATAACCCGTTGTTTATCTACGGCGGTGTGGGTCTCGGGAAGACCCACCTGATGCAGGCAATCGGCAACTATGTGCACGAGAAAAATCCGGAGAAGCGGATCCTCTACATGACGAGCGAAACGTTCATGAATGAGATGATCAATGCGATCCAGCAGAAGAACACCTATGAATTCCGTGCGAAACTCCGGATGGTGGATGTGCTGCTGGTGGACGATATCCAGTTCATTGCAGGCCGGGAAGCGACACAACAGGAGTTTTTCAATACGTTCAATGAACTGCACAATGACAACAAGCAGATCGTCCTGACGAGCGACAAACCGCCAAAGGACATCCAGCGACTGGAAGAACGACTGTGTTCGCGGTTTGAATGGGGTCTGGTGGCGGATATCCAGGCGCCGGATGAGGAAACCCGTGCGGCGATCCTGCGCGATAAAGTACGGCAGGAAAAATTCGAGGTTCCGGACGAAGTTATTTCAATGATTGCCAGGGAAATAAAAAGCAACGTCCGTGAACTGGAAGGATGCCTGACCCGGCTTGTTGCCTATTCCAATATGACGAAAGAGCCGATCACATTGGAATTGAGCCAGAACGCCCTGAAGGAAATCATCGACAGCCGGAAAGTGAAGATCATCACGGCGGAGATGATTATGCAGAGCGTCAGCGATTACTACAATGTTACGCTGAGCGAGATGGTCGGACCGACGCGGAAACGCGAGATTACAATTCCAAGGCAGGTTGCCATCTACCTGACCCGGGAGATGACCGGCATGAGCCTGCCGCAGATCGGAACAGTCTTCGGGGGACGGGATCACACAACGATCCTGCACAGCTGCAAGGTAATGGAGAACACTGTGCGGGACGATCCCGGCATGAAGAGCCTGGTGAATTCCATCAAGCGGCAGATCGAGAGTGCCAGGTGATCAGCAACCAGTAACCAGAAAGGAAGGGACGTGAAGACGTTCCTTTTTTCTTTGCATTCAGGAGTTTCACGTGATATAATCAAATTTAGTATTTTCAGGCAGGAGTGAACGATCATGGAGCAAAGGATCAATGCGCTTCGCGAGGCGATGAAGCAGCAGATCAGGCAGATCAATTCCAAAGAAAAACTGGCTGCTTTCTGGCAGGATTTCCTGGGAAAGAAAGGCAGCATTGCGGATCTGATGAAAGGTCTCGGTACGGTTGCAAAGGAAGACCGGCCGGCCATGGGCAAAGTCATCAACGACTTCAAGGTCCAGGTGGAAGAACAATACAAAATCCTGAGTGAAAAAATGGAGCAGATGGAACTGCAGGCGCGCAACCGCCAGGAGGCAGTGGATATCACGCTGCCTGCGAAAAAGCATCCGCAGGGGCATCTGCATCCGCTGACACTGGTCCGGAATGAAATGATCAATGTGTTTGCCGGCATGGGATTCGATGTTTTCGAAGGCCCTGAAATCGAGGACGACGATCATAATTTCACCCGGCTGAATGTGCCGAAAGACCATCCTTCCCGGGATATGCAGGATACCTTCTACCTCGAGAATGACTGGCTTCTGCGCACACAGACGAGCGGCGGGCAGATCCGTGTGATGGACGCCCAGAAACCGCCGATCAAGGTGCTGGTGCCCGGGCGCGTATTCCGCTCCGACAGCGATGCAACCCATTCCCCGATGTTCCACCAGATGGAGGGCCTTGTTGTGGACAAGGGAATCACACTGTGTGATCTGCAGGGCATGCTGGACAAGTTTGTGCAGCAGCTGTTTGACGCAAGCGTCCGCACGCGCCTGCGTCCCAGCTATTTCCCATTCACAGAACCCAGCGTGGAAGTGGACGTGAGCTGCTTTGAGTGCTCAGGCAAGGGATGCTCCCTTTGCAAACATACCGGATGGATTGAAGTGCTCGGCGGCGGTGTTGTACATCCCAAAGTGCTGGAAAACTGCGGCATCGATTCCTCGGTTTACTCCGGCATCGCTTTCGGTATCGGCATTGAACGGATTGCCATGCTGAAATACGGCATCAACAATATCGGCCTGCTGTTTGAGAACGATGTTCGTTTCCTGAAGCAGTTCTGATGGAGGAGGAGACAGACGATGAAAGTACCATACAGCTGGCTGAAAGAATATGTGGATATCGACGTCACCGCGGAAGAACTGCAGGAGAAGCTTTTCAGCTGCGGATTTGAGGTCGAAGAACTGATAGACCTGGGCGGGGAAATCAGCAACGTTGTCGTGGCGGAAGTGAAGAGCTGCGAAAAGGTCGAGGGAACCCACCTTGTAATCTGCCGGGTAAACTGCGGGGAATACGGGGACGATATCCAGATCGTAACCGGTGCTCCGAATGTGTACGAAGGGATGCATACGCCGGCCGCGCTGGACGGCGCAACACTGCCCGGAGGAATCCGGATTGCAGCAAAGCCCCTGAAGGGTATTCCTTCCAACGGCATGATGTGCTCCGGCGAGGAACTGGGCCTGAATGAGGACCTGTATCCCGGCGCAGAGGTTTACGGACTGCTGGATCTGCCGAAGGATACTGTTCCCGGTACGGATATCCGGGAAGTTGTCGGGCTGAACGATTACATCTTCGATATTTCCGTAACGGCGAACCGGCCGGACTGCCAGAGTATCCTGGGTATTGCGCGTGAAGTGGCGGCTGTGCTGGACAAGGAACTGAAAATGCCTGCCACGGATTATACCATGACGGACACAACCGTCCCCGGACTGGAGATATGTGTAGAAGCGCCGGATCTGTGTCCCCGTTATCTGGGGCACGCCGTGCGCAATATCACTGTCGGCGAAAGCCCCCGGTGGATGCGGCGGAACCTGGCCCTGTGCGGTCTTCATGCCATCAGCAACGTGGTAGATATTACCAACTATGTCCTGCTGGAGATCGGACAGCCCATGCATGCTTTTGATATGGAACAGCTGCAGGAGATGAAGATCATCGTCCGCAGGGCTGCGGACGGGGAAAAAATCCAGACGCTGGACGAAAAAGAATTCACGCTGACACATGAGAACCTGGTGATCTGCGACGGCAACCGTCCTGTCGCACTTGCCGGTATCATGGGCGGACTGAACAGCGAAATCACGGATAAAACCACGCAGCTTCTGTTTGAGGCGGCGAAGTTTGCGCGCGATAATGTCCGCCGGACTTCCCGGGCGCTGGGACAGAGCAGCGATTCTTCCGCACGTTTTGAAAAGGGTATCAGTGAATATATTACGGAACTGGGTATGGCCAGGGCACTGCACCTGATTCAGGAACTGAACTGCGGCGAGATTACGGCAAGCGCTTTTGACTGCAGCGCCGGTGCGCCGCGGGAAGGGAAACACTTCACGGCAAGCCTGCAGCGGATCAACGGCATCCTGGGCATTGAAGTGCCTGCAGAGGAGGTGCTGAACATCCTGCACCGGCTGAATTTCGACGTAAAACGCGACGGGGACACGCTGAAAGTGACAGCGCCGCGCTACCGAGAGGATATTGAGGTCGGTGAGCCGGATCTGGCGGAGGAAGTGATCCGGGAATACGGATACGAGCATGTTGTTCCGACTTTCCTGAAAAGCGCAACGGTTACCAGCGGCGGAAAAAACGCTGCGCAGCAGCGCCGTGACCGTACGGCTGCCGTCCTGTGCGCGCAGGGATACAATGAATGCTATACGCTGTCATTCTATGCCGACAGCGATCTGGACGCCCTGAAGATTCCCGGGGACGCGCCGGAACGGAATGTGATCCGGATCCAGAATCCGATCTCCGAAAAACTGTCCGTAATGCGTCCGCTGCTCGCACCGAGCATGCTGAATATCGTAGTGGAGAACCTGAAGAAGGGAAACAACGAGGGGCGCCTGTTCGAAATCAGCAATGTTTATTCTCCGGCCGGGGAAGGCGAACGTCCCGCGGAACGGCCGCATCTCGGATTTGCTGCCTTCGGCGACAGCGAGGACTTTTTCACGGTCAAAGGTACTGTGGAAGCGCTGGGCGAAGCTTTCCGGTTGAAATTCGATGTGGAACGGGCAGAGGATGTGAGTTACCTGCATCCCGGTATCGCCGCATATATTGTATGCGAAGGAGAACGGATCGGCGTGTTCGGAAAGCTGGCGAACGAAGTAACAGCCGAACTGAAACTGCATAAGGACAGCAAGGCAAACCACAAGATCTTCCTGGGCGAGATCGACTATGACAAAATGATGAGCCACGCGGCTTTCACCATCCGTTACCGTCCTCTGTCTCCCTTCCCGGAAGTCGTCCGTGATCTGGCCCTTACTGTGGATGAGGAGACACCCTGCGGCAGCCTGATGACGGAGATTGCCCGTGCCTGTCCGAATGTTACGGACGTGGAACTGTTTGACATTTACCGCGGTGAGCAGATCGGCGAGGGACGCAAGAGCATGGCCTTCAAGATCGTTTTCACACCGGGGGACAAAGCATTGGCACCGGAAGATGTGGACCGCTTTATCAAGAAGATTCTTGGCAATCTGAAATTCAAACTGGGCGCGGAAATCCGCTGAAATCTCAAGGCCGGACAGGGACTGAACTGTCCGGCCTGTTCCAGAAAAACGACGGAGAAACATATGAGAAAAGCCGTACAGGGAATAGCCGCATTTCTGGCCGGAACGTTCCTTCTTCTTTCCGGTGCTGTTGCGGCAGGGTACGAGTCCTATCTGGAGAACGGTGAAATTCCATCCCTTCAAAAATACTATGGGGAAAGGATGGATATCGGCATTTCTGCAGACGGAATTGCGGAAGCAGAAGCAACTGCGGCGGAACAAATCCTGCATCAGTGCGGCCTGCTGATCTGCCGGAAGGAATCCCGCGGGAAGGAATTGCTGGATCGGGGGTCCAGCATAAAGAAGAAAGATCCGGAACATGCCGGGATGAAAACAGGCAAAGCGGCCGATGTGCTGAAATTTGCCGCTGCCCACGGCCTGAAACTCCGGATGGCCACGGTAATCCGTGCGGATGATACGCCGGAATGGTTTTTCCATGAAAAATGGTCCGATATGGGAAGCGCGGAGAATGTCAGCAGTGAAGTGATGACGGCCCGCGTGGAAAACGCGATCCGCGATCAGATCAGCCGGATGAACGAAAAATACCCCGGTGTGATCGATGAATGGGAAGTTGTTACCAACGGGAAACAGGCAGAAGACGATCCCTACTTCTTAATTATCGGTGAAGGTTATATTCAGGCGGCATTTCGCGCAGCACGCGAAACAGCGGAACAGACACAAAAGCTTCTCTGGTCGCTGCAGGATTTCCCGGACGAGGAAACACTTTCAAAAATCCGTACCCTCCGGGAAGAAGGACTGCTGGACGGCGTCTGCATTGAGTGCTGCCTGGACCTGGCCGGAACCGACTGGGAAAAGATGGAGGCGGACCTGCACGCTCTGGCGGAAACGGGGGCGGAAATCCATCTGACCGGACTGGAGATAGGGAATTCCGACCGGACCGCTGCCGGACAGATGCGCCTGGCTGCCTGCTATAAAAGGCTTTTCACTGCCGCGGAATCCATCGGCGTGAAAAGCATATCACTGAAAGCACTCCGGGATACGGCAGAACCGGAAAAAGACACGCCGCCGCGGCTGATCAACAAAAAAGGAAAACTGACACCAGCGTTTTTCGGGGTGCTGCAGGATGAAATTATTCCATCCGTACAAGACACAGAAGCGATTCTTGCCGCAGTAAACAAGCTGAACCTGGAAGCTATCATAAAGAAGGAGGCGGATCCCGTGATCGTTTACAAGAAAGCTGAAAACCATAATCCAGTGATGGTACAGCGTTTTGGAGCTGATCCCTGGGCCATGGTCTACAAAGACCGGGTTTACCTATACATGACAGGCGATGAGCCTTCAGTGAAGAACGGTGAGAAACCGAAAACCAACGATTACAGCAATATCGTTACATTGCGTGTGCTCTCCTCCGACGACCTGGTAAACTGGACGGATCACGGTTCTGTATGCGCAGCCGGTGCAGGCGGTGCTGCAAAATGGGCACAGAATTCCTGGGCCCCCTGCGCGGCATGGAAGACCATCGACGGGCAGGATAAATTCTTCCTGTACTTTGCAAATTCCGGCGGCGGTATCGGCGTACTGACTTCAGACAGCCCGGCGGGCCCGTTTACAGATCCGCTCGGCCACGCGCTGGTCAGCCGGAGTACCCCGACCTGTGACAGCGTTACCTGGCTGTTTGATCCGGCGGTACTTGTGGATGAAGACGGCAGCGCCTATCTGTATTTCGGCGGCGGCGTTCCGGAAGGAAAACATGCAGATCCAGGGACTGCACGTGTTGCAAAGCTCAGTGATGACATGATCCACCTGGACGGGGATCCTGTACAGATCAGTCCGCCGTATCTGTTTGAAGATTCAGGTATTAACCGTTTCGGTGACACCTATGTTTATTCCTACTGCTCGAATTTTAACGTGCCTTCCGCGGGAAACCCCCAGGGTTTCGGCAGCGGCGAGATTGTTTACATGACATCGGACAGCCCCATGGGCCCGTTCACTTATGCGGGGCAGGTGCTGAAAAACCCGGGGTATTTTTTTGGAGTCGGCGGTAACAACCATCACTGCATGTTTGAGTTCCGCGGGGAGTGGTACATTACCTATCACGCTGCTACGCTGGACAAAGCAATGGGCTGGAATGCAGGGTACCGCAGTGTCTTTGTAGACAAACTGGAACTGACAGACAGCGGCCTGCCGGCGCCCTCCAAAGGGACTTATCAGGGCGTTTCCCAGCAGAAATCCCTGGATCCGTATTCGACAATTCCGGGCGCCACAGCGGTGGCGATGGCGGGCACAACGACCGTACTGGCTGATGAAGCTGATAAAAAAGCCGGAACCGGGCGCATGGCTGTTCTCAGCACTACACCGGACAGCTGGATTGCTGTATCCGGCGTGGATTTCGGCGGGGAGGGCGCATGTTCCGTACGGCTTACAGTTCGTTCGGAGGTGCCGGCAAAGATTGAGCTCCTGACGGACAGTGAAACTGCAGGGCCGGTGGCAACGCTGGACATTCCAGCATGCGAGGCGGATACCGAAGTAGCTGCGGACCTGATCCCGGCGCTGAAGGACGTACACAATCTTTATTTCCGGTTTGCAGACTCCGGAATTCTCCTGCTGGAGTGGCAGTTTCAGCAAGAAAAGCAATAAATAAAAATCAGATACATAAAAAAGGCATCCGGAGTCAGTTCGCCGGGTGTTTTTTTTTGTCCGGGGAAAGCCGTAGAATCAAGGAAATTCAAGGTTCCGACGTTCATCTGCAGTTCAATATTTTGCATTGACAATGTATATTTTAGTTTTGTATAATATTTTAGGTTTTCTATAGTTTTCCTTGGGTCTGAGAACAGAATATCCATCCGGAATGTCAGGAAAAGGGGATTGACATTTCGGATGGTGCAACGGGAGATGAACTCATGTCAAGAAAATGGCGGAACATTCTCATCGGGGTTCTGGCGGTTGCTGCCGTTGTCGTACTGATTATTCTGCTGAATCAGGGCAGCAGCGACTACAGCAGCAAATACGCCGGCGTTGACCTTTCCACGGATATTTCCGGGATCGGCCGCAGCAACACGTACGAGGCATATGTGGCTTCCCATGCTTCCGATCCGGAAGTGAAGAAGGAAGTCGTTGTTGACGTGCTTGCCTTTGAGGGAGACGCATCGCCCCAGGCAGAAGGTGTGCTGACGCCGGACGGATCAGAGGTTACCTGGAAGGTGGAAGTACCACAGGCCGGCCTGTACAATATCCGGCTGGATTATCTGACAACGGAAAGCCGCGGCGTTGATATTGAACGCGAGCTGCTGATTAACGGTGAACTGCCCTTTACAGGTGCGAGTACACTGACTTTCAGCCGTCTGTGGACCGATGCGGGCGAAGTGCGGAAGGATAACCAGGGCAACGATATCCGCCCCAGCCAGAAGGAAGTCTTTGACCGGCAGATTGCCTATTTCCGTGACGACATGGGTTATCAGACCGAACCATATGCTTTCTATTTCAAAGAAGGGGAGAACACGCTGACACTGCGGGCTGTGAACGAGCCCATGGTGATCTGCGGACTGACCCTGACACCTATCGTAAAGTATCCGGAGTACAAGGACTATGCAGCTGCCCAGCCGCAGGTAACCATGACGGACAGCGGAAAGAATTATACCCAAACGGTACAGGGCGAAGCTGCTCCGCTGCGCAGCGCCCCCAGCCTGTATGCCAGGTATGACCGGGCCAGTTCCAAGACAATCCCGTATTCCGTGACCAATACGATGCTGAACTATATCGGCGGTGATCCGTGGACGCATGCCGGCGAATGGATTGAATGGCCGTTTGAAGTGCCGGAAGACGGATATTACAATATTTCCATCAAAGCCCGCCAGATGTATCAACGCGGCGCGCTTTCCGGACGTACCGTTTACATTGACGGTGAGATTCCTTTCAAGGAAATGGAAGCCGTTACCTTCTCCTACAACACGGGATGGGAAATGCGGACCCTTTCGGATGCTGACGGAAATCCATACCGCTTCTATCTGACAAAAGGCACGCATACCATTCGCATGGAGGTAACCCTGGGTGAGATGGGTTCCATCCTGAAGCGGGTGGAGGACAGCATTTTCCGCCTGAACCAGATCTACCGGAAACTGCTGGTCCTGACAGGCGCAAATCCGGACCGCTTCCGGGATTACAATCTTGCCAAAGTATATCCTGAAGCGATCCAGGCAATGGATCTTGAAAGCAAACGCCTTTACAAGATCGTGGACGATATTGTTGCCATGACGGGCGAGAAGAGCGACCGGGCGGCTGCTGCGCAGACCCTGGCTGTCCAGCTGGAACAGTTCATGCAAATGAACGAACGGATCACGGAGAGCTTCACGAGCTTCAAGGACAATATCACTTCGCTGGGCACAGCCATGCAGAACATGTCAGAAAGCAAACTGGATGTTGACCTGATCATGATTACCGGTGAGAACAAAAAGCCGGATCCCGTGCACGAAAACTTCTTCGAAAGCCTGGCCCATGAAGTCCGCAGCTGCGTAAGCTCCTTCTTTGTGGACTATAACACCCTGGGTAACAAATATGATACCAATGACGATGTGCTTGACATCTGGATTACCACTGGCCGCGACCAGAGTACCGTGCTGAAGACCATGGTCGACGACACATTCACTGCGAAATCCGGTATTAAAGTCAATATCAAGCTGGTACAGGCAGACGCGATCCTGACAGCTGTCGTTGCCGGCAACGGACCGGACATTGTCCTGAGCGTCAGCGGATGGTTTGCTGTGAACTACGCAATGCGTAACGCGGTGGAAGACCTGACCCAGTTCGCTGATTTTGAAGAAGTCATTAAACCTTTCTACCAGAGTATTATTGATCCGCTGAGCTATAACGACGGCACAAAAGTCGGGGTGTACGGTCTGCCGGAGACCCAGGATTTCCCGCTTCTGTTCTACCGGACCGACGTGCTTGAAGAAATGGAACTGTCAGTTCCCAACACCTGGGAGGAACTGATCGCAATGCTGCCGACTATCCAGGGGGACAGCCTGAGCGTCGGAATTCCTTTCCCGGACATAGCAGTTGCCGATACTTCCATGCTGAATACGATGATCTACCAGAACGGCGGAGAAATCTATGACAAGGATGCCAAACGGACGCTGATTGACAGTGAAGCCGGTGTGGCAGCTTTCAAACAATATGTCAGCCTGTACAATGACTACGGCCTGCCGACAATCTTCAACTTTGTCAGCCGTTTCCGCAGCGGAGAAATGCCGATCGGTGTTGTTTCCTATTCTACTTACAATACGCTGATGGTTTCCGCGCCGGAAATCCGCGGCCTGTGGGATTTCACCCTGGTGCCCGGAACGCTGCAGGCAGACGGATCCATTAACCGTACCACGCATACAGCCGGACTGTGCTGCATGATGATCAAGACAGATGACGAGAAGGTGCGGAACAACGCGTGGGAATTCATGAAGTGGTGGGTCGGAGCGGAAGCGCAGGTCCGTTTCGGACGTGAAATGGAAAGCGTACTGGGTGCCAGCGCCCGGTATCAGACAGCCAACCGCGATGCGCTGCGGCAGCTGGCCTGGAGCAACAAGCAACTGGCTATCCTGGAAGAACAGATGGCCCAGACCCATGGTTTCCCGGAAATTGCAGGCGGCTATTCCACAACGCGTCATATGACTAACGCGATTCGCCGTGTTATCACCACGAAAGAAGATCCGCGCGAGACGCTGCTCAATTACGCCCGGACTATTAATGAAGAAATCAAGATCAAACGGCGGGAATTTAACCTGCCGATCGATTAAAAGGGAAGGAGGATCGTAAAGCATGCAATCTCAGTCATTCGTTTCCCGCTACTGGACAATGAAACGTGAGAAGATGCAGTACGGCGTTCAGCTGGCAAAACGGAACAAAGTCTGTTATCTGTTCCTGGCCCCGTATGCCATTCTGTTCTTCACATTCTTCATTCTTCCGATTGCAACATCCATTTTCTACAGCTTTACGTACTACAATATTCTGGAACCTGCCCGTTTCATCGGATTCCAGAACTATATCAATCTGGTTCTGCAGGATGAGGTTTTCCTGACGGCAATCAAGAACACTTTCGTCATTGCGGTAATTACCGGCCCGGTAGGGTATATCCTCTCCTTCCTTTTCGCCTGGTTCATCAATGAACTGCCGAAATGGCTGCGGGCGGTGGCGGTGGTCGTTTTCTATGCGCCATCCATTGCCGCCAATGCATATACCGTATTCTCCCTGATTTTCCAGGGCGATGCTTACGGATGGTTCAACTCCATTCTGATGGAGTTCGGCCTGATCGAAGCGCCGAAACTCTGGCTGATGGACCCGACCTACATGATGACAATCCTGATCATTGTTATCCTGTGGATGAGCATGGGCACCGGCTTCCTGAGCTTTGTTGCCGGTTTCCAGGGAATTGACCGGAGCATGTATGAAGCCGGTTATGTTGACGGCGTACGGAACCGCTGGCAGGAGCTGTACCACATCACGCTGCCGAGCATGAAGCCTATGCTGCTGTTCGGCGCGGTCATGAGTATTACTTCCGCCTTCAACGTCAGCGACGTCCCGAGGATCCTGTGCGGATATCCTTCCACGGATTACGCGGTGCGTACAGTTGTCACCCATCTGTTCGACTATGGCTTCAGCCGGTTTGAGATGGGCTATGCCAGCGCAATCGCAACAATCCTGTTCCTGGTTATGATTCTTTGCAAAAAAGCAATTGCCGGATTGCTGGGAAGGGTGGGAACCTGAGATGAGTGAACTGAATACCGTCAAATCCGCCGGTACGATGAAAACCATCTCCGGCAAAAAGTACAGGGGACACCTGATTGCCACTGAAACCGGCGCCGCGTTTTACGAGAAAGGGAACGACAAGCCGCTGGCTGAATGGAACTATACGCGCCTGCACCGGATGGACAATATCCGCCGTGGCGGCGTAAGCAGCCAGGTTACGGTCATCCTGAAAGATGACAGCCGCTATGTCTTTGAACTGGACTACGGTCTGAAAATCTACAACCATATGGATAAATATTGGGTGGACAAACCAGTCACACCCAAAACCCGCGGCGACGAACTGCACCGCCTGGCAGAACTGCGCGGCGAAAAGATCCAGGTGCCGAAAAAGCACCTGATCACCCGCCGTCATCCGAACCGCTCCATTGCGGGCGATATCGGGATTTATTTCCTGCTTCTCCTTATCGGCCTGATGATGGCTTTCCCGTTGATTTTCCAGATCGGCGCCTCGCTGAAACCCCTGGATGAATTTTTCCGTTTTCCGCCGCCTGTCTGGCCGACACATCCGACTACCGACAACTTCTCTGACCTGTTCGTCACAATGGGCCAGAGCTGGGTTCCCTTCAGCCGGTATCTCGTGAATACGGTGTTCATCACATTTGCCGGCACCTTCGGCCATCTGGTGATCGCGAGCATGGCCGCCTTCGTTCTGGCAAAATACCAGTTCCCCGGCGGAAAGACTTTCTTCGCTGTGGTTACAACCTGCCTCATGTTCTCCGGCTATGTTACCGGTATTCCGAACTATCTGATCATGAGCCGTCTCGGCATGATCGATACTTACTGGGCGCTGATCCTGCCGGCTTTCGCGGCTCCCATCGGGCTGTTCCTGATGAAACAGTTTATGGAGGGCCTGCCGACCGCCCTCATTGAAGCGGCAACCATTGACGGTGCAAGCACCTTCGGTATTTTCTGGCACATCGTAATGCCGAACGTTAAACCCGCCTGGCTGACAATGATTATCTTCAGCGTGCAGAGCCTGTGGAACAACAGCGCCGCAACAGTTATCTATTCCGAAGCCAAGAAGACACTCGTATATGCGCTGAACCAGATCCAGGCCGGCGGTATCGCCCGTACCGGCCAGGTGGCTGCAGCACAGGTAATTATCATTGCGGTTCCCATTATCATCTTCATCCTCAGTCAGAGCCGGATCCTGGAGACCATGGCATCCTCCGGCATCAAGGACTGATCCTGGGCTGAACTGATTTTGTGAGCGAAAACGGAGGGAGATATCAAGTGAGAATGGCAAAAAGAGTGCTGGCAATCATATTCGGAATAATGATGCTGCTGCTCTCATGCACAGCCTCAGCTGATGACAGCTTCAATCTGAATAAAGATGGTTTCAGCACATCCTATACCTATGGGTATGATTACTGGGGTGATGTGCAGGAATCACCGGATGCCTACCGCGTGACAACTGTACTGGACAGCGTCAGCCTTGGACTTGACGTCAGGATGAGCAGTCCTCAGAGCCTGTATGTAAGAAACAACGACCTGTATATTGTTGATACCACCAATAACAGGATTATTCAGGTTGATATCCGGAATGGAAAATACAAAGTCAAGAGGATTATTGACCATGTCACCGGAGGAACACCGGAGACTTTCAACAGTCCGTACGATGTGTTTGTGGATGAAAACGACAATATTTATGTTGCTGACTTCAATAATCACCGCATCGTCATGATGGACCGTGACCTGAACTGGATGAAGGAATTCACCAAACCGGCAGACGCAACATTTGACCAGAGCCTTGACTTCCTTCCCAAAAAGATTGTTGTGGATGTTGCCGGCCGTGTATATGCGCTTGTAACCAACTGCAACAAGGGTATCGTCAAATTTGAAGCTGACACGGTTTTTGCCGGCTTCATCGGCGCCACTCCGGTCTCTGTATCGACAGCCGAATACATCTGGAAGAGATATTTCCAGACCCAGGCGCAGCGGGAAGCTTCTGTAGCTTTTGTTCCGACCGAATATGAGAATATTTATATTGACAAAGACGGTTTTATCTATGCAACAACAACGAATTTCAGCGAATATGACCTGAAATGGGACAACGCCAAGCCAATCCGAAGACTGAACGGCCTTGGCAGCGACATCCTGGTGAAGAATGACCGCTATCCTCCCATCGGCGACCTGTACTGGCTGGAAGGCGAATCAACTTATTTCGGACCGTCAAAAATGACAGATGTCACCGTGCTGGACAATGAAATATACATCGTCCTGGACAGGGTCCGCGGACGTCTGTTCGGATATGACAACCAGGGGATTATGCTCTGGGCATTCGGTACCCGCGGCAATATTGAGGGGGCCTTTACCAGCCCGATCAGTATTGAACACAGCGGAAAAGACCTGTTCGTTCTTGACCAGCAGGAGAACAGTGTTACAGTTTTTACACCGACGGAATACGGAAACATTATCTATGATGCGATTCAGAAATACCAGGAAGGCGAGTATGAGGACAGTGCGGTAATCTGGAAAAACGTGCTGAAGTACAACGCCAATTACCCGCTGGCATTCCGTGGAATCGGCCGGACGCTCCTCCGACAGGACAAATACGAAGAAGCCATGGAATATTTCAAAATGGCCCATGACCGGGACAACTACGGAAGAGCCTTTAAACTCTACCGAAAAGAATGGATTGAAAAAAACATCTGGTGGATCTTCCTGGGACTGGCACTGCTGCTGATTGTACCGGTGATCATTGGCAGAATCAAGAGAATGAAGTGGGGGGTGATCATGCATGAACAAAGCAAAGTCCGTAAGAATGTCTGACATGGCAGAGAAAACCTCCGGCCGCGGTGCGTGGTGGTCCAGATACAAAGCATCTCTTCGGTATGCGCTGTATGTTATCACCCATCCTTTTGACGGCTTCTGGGATCTGACCCACGAGCACCGGGGAACCCTGGCGGCAGCGAATACTTTTCTTGCGCTGTTCCTGATTATCCGGGTCCTTAAGCTGCTTCTCACCAATTTCCAGTTTATCAATTCTCCCATTCAGCATATCAATGTTTTCGAAGAAATGGGTTCGCTGCTGCTGCCTTTCCTGATTCTGTGCCTTGCCAACTGGGCAATGACGACGCTGTTTGACGGGAAAGGACGGTTCAAAGATATCTATATTGCGATGTGCTATGCACTCGTACCTTATATCCTGATCCAGCTGCCTATGATCCTTGTCAGCAACATGCTGACATTTGAGGAGGGAAGCCTGTATACTGTCGCGCTTTCCATCAGCCTGATCTGGTGTTTCTTCCTCGTGTTTGTCGGCCTGATGGAAGTACATGACTACGGTCCGGGCAAGACATTCATCTTTATCATTGTGACTGTTGTCGGCGCGGCTGTGATCCTTTTCCTCATTCTTGTATTCTTCAGCCTGCTGAGTGATGCATTCGGATTCTTTGTCAGCCTGTATCGTGAAGCGGCTTACCGTCTGAATTAAGGGGGAGGATGAATATGAGAAAGAAAAAACTGATTTGGCGGCTCCTCCCGTGGATTATTATTCTCGGAGCTTTGGCTGCGCTTGTTGTATTTGTCTTCGTTCCAATCTACTCCGCCAAAGAAAAAACCTTTGGCAGGGATACCAGAATTATCTACTTTGAAGGCGACGGAAAACCCGTGACCATGGAAAACGACAAGCTTCTGTTTGAAATGGACGGGGAAACCACTCTTTTCACTGTGACGGACAAAACAACAGGGAAGGTCTGGTATTCCAATCCTGAAAAGCGGGACAGCGACTCCATCGCGAATGGCGTGAACAAGGAGTTTCTTTCCAGCACGCTGTACCTGTCATACTATGACAAGATCAACCAGTTTGACATGAACAGCTTCACACACTCCATCAAGAACCAGAGCTTTGAAATCAAGAAGGAGGATGACGGAGCGATCCGCGTCAACTACTCACTGGGCAAGAACGCGGGAAAGAAGTACCTGATCCCCAACGCGATTACCAAAGAGCGTTATGATACGTTCATGGAAAAGCTTGAAAAGAAACAGCAAAAGAAACTGGGGAACTACTACTCGCTCTGGGAACCCAAAAAACTTGACAAGAAATCCAACAAGGATGAGATCATTGCGCTCTATCCAAGCGTAACGGAACAGGCCCTCTACATTCTGAAATCCGACCTGGACAATACCAAGAAACTGGATGCAGAATCACTGTTTGCCACTGCGGGATATACAGAGGAAGACTATGAGCTGGACATGGAACTGATGGTCGGCGAGAAAGAAAGCGCAGGCCCGGTTTTCGATATCAGCATGATTTACCGTCTCGAAGGCAACGACCTGGTGGTCACTGTGCCGTATGAGGAGATCTGCTGCGCTGAAGATTATCCGATTGTATACCTCAATGTGCTTCCGATGTTCGGCGCCGGCGGGAAGGACCAGAACGGTTTTATCCTCGTTCCTGAAGGCGGCGGCGCAATCATCAATTTCAACAACGGAAAACTTTCCCAGAGCGCCTATTATGCCAATATGTACGGATGGGATTACGGTACAACACGGACGAACGTCATCAGCGAGACGGAGAACGCTTTCTCCGTATTCGGTATCAGCCATGAAGACGGATCCTTTATCTGCATCATGGAAGGGGCTGAATCCTACGGCGGCGTTTCTGCAGACATTGCGGGAAGGCTGAATGAATATAATACCGTTTATGCAAAATATAACGTCCTTCATTACGATAACGTAAAAGTTGATGCAAAGAAATCCGCAAACCTGCTGCTGATGTATGAAGACGCGATTCCGAATGATACGGTGGTTCAGAGATACCGCTTCCTTCCGGAAAGCGATTATGTCAGCATGGCCAACGCCTATGGCGATTACCTAAGGGCAAAGCCTGAAATGAAAGGCGAGTCGGCTTCAAAGGACATGCCCGTCAACGTTGAGCTTGTCGGCGCAATCAATAAGGTTGAGGTCAAAGCCGGACTGCCGGTCAATTCCGTCATTCCCACCACGACATTCGAACAGGCCGAAGAAATAATGAATGAACTGATCGGCGGCGGGATCAAAGACCTGAATCTCCGTGTGACCGGATGGTGCAACGGCGGCGTACTGCAAAAGGTCCTCACGAGCATTCATGTTGAAGGCGCCATTGGCGGCGATAACGGCATGAAGAAGCTGATCAGCGCCGCAAAAGAAAAGGACGTGGATCTCTTCTTCGACGGTATTTCCTGCTTTGCATATGACAGCGGAGTTTTCAACGGATTTACGGCACTTTCCGATTCCGCGCGGACTACGACGAGGGCGATCATAAAACTCTATCCGTATGATATCGTCACATATACAGAACTGGATGGGATGGATCCTTATTACCTCGTAAAACCGGCCTACGCCCAGAAATGCGCTTCAAATCTTGTAAACGGGCTGGCGGACCGGAACGCCCGGGGTGTTGCCTTCCGCGATATCGGGAATCTGCTGAGCGCGGACTATCACAATGCCAGCCTGACCACGCGTGAGCAGGTGAAGGAAATGAATGTCCAGACCCTGAAGGACGCAATGGATGCAGGACTGAAGATCAGCATCAAGGAAGGAAACACCTACGCGATTCCATATGCCGACCTTATCACGGATATGAATCTTTCCGGCAACAAATATGCACTGCTTGATTACAGCATTCCTTTCTACCAGATTGCACTGCACGGCCTGAAGGACTATACCGGCGAAGCGCTGAACCTGGCCGGAGACAGTACGACGATGCTGCTTGAATCCGCTGAGTACGGCGCAGGACTTAACTTCACATTCATGAAAATGGATACAAAAGTCCTGCTGGATTCCACATTCAGCTGTTATACATCAGCCGGATACGAAGCATGGAAAGAAGAAGCAATTGCCATGATCACCCGGTACCAGACGGAAATGGCCGGCCTGAATACCCAGAAGATCACCGGGCATGAACGGCTGACAAAAGATGTTGCTGTAACCACTTATGCGGACGGTACGAAAGTATATGTCAATTATGGTACACAGGATTACAGAAACGGCGCTGTAAAAGTGCCCGGACGTGATTATAAGGTGGAAAGGGGGTCGAAACAGTGAGCAAGAAGAACAAGAAATACAGGGAACACTGGTACAGCGGAATTACCGAAGCATTCCAGATGTATCTTCCCGGCAGCAAGATCTATCACACGATTCCCGCCCGCCGTGCGCGTGTCGGTTTCCTGTTCATCCTGCCGTTCATTATCGGTTTCATTGCCTTTATGGTCCGGCCGCTCATTATTTCCCTGCGGATGAGCTTCAGCCAGTACACCATCAAAACCGGTGAGATGGTATGGAACGGCGTAGGCAACTACACCTATGCATTTAACACGGACCCGGATTATAACCAGCTGCTGACGAACGAAATCAGCAGAATGGCCATTAATGTCATTGCCACACTGGTCCTGAGCTTTGTTATCGCGGTTATCCTCAACCAGAAGTTCAAAGGACGCATCCTGTGCCGGATCATCTTCTTCCTGCCGGTTATCCTGTCCTCCGGCGTACTTCCCGGCATAGAAACATCCAGCTCATCGCTGAACCTCCTCAAAAGCATGTCTGATTCGATGGGGGATTCCTCCGGCGTAAACCTTTCCGCTTCGATACAAAACCTGCTTTCGGTATCCGGCGTCGCCGGCGACGTGTTTGATGTCATATTCCAGATGATTGACGCGATCTACGACATTGTCATGGCCAGCGGCATCCAGATCATTGTGTTCCTGAGCGGACTGCAGTCCATTTCACCCTCCCTGTACGAAGCTGCGGACGTGGAAGGATGCTCCGCATGGGAATCCTTCTGGAAGATTACTTTCCCGATGGTCAGCCCGCTGCTGCTGGTGAACTGCATTTACACAATCATCGACTTCTTCATGAAGAACGACAACCAGGTAATGGAGCATATCAACGACGTAATGTACGGCGTACGGATGGATCTTGGCCTTGCAGCTGCTGAAAGCTGGATCTACTTTGGCGTTGCGGTGGCCTTCATCGGCATCAGTGCCTTCATTATCTCAAGGGCGGTGAAATCTTATGAGTAAGGATAACACGATCTTCATAGGGGAGAACAAAAGCTTCTGGGATCGGAACCGCCGCAGCGGAGGATATCTGCTGAAAAGAAGGATCAAGGAAATCAGCATCTCTGTTGTACGGGCACTCCTGATGTTCGGCCTGTGCTTCATGATCATTTCTCCGATGATCAGCCGGCTTTCCATGAGCCTGATGCAGGAGCAGGATCTTTATGATTCCACAATTGTTCTTCTGCCCCGGAATATCACTTTTGAGAATTACGCGATTGTTGCGAGATCCTGCCAGCTTCCCACATCCATGCTCAATACGCTGTGGATTTCCATCGTGACAAGCATATGCCAGATTGTGTCATGCACGCTGGTAGCCTACGGCTTCGCCCGGTTTGATTTCCCGCTGAAAAAATTCTGGTTTGCCTGCGTGGTTGCCCTGATCATCATTCCGCCGCAAACGATCCAGAGCGCCCTGTACCAGACCTTCACCCGATTTGACCTCTTCGGCATTATCACAGCGATCACAGGCGGCCCGATCAATATCCGGTCCTCCATCTGGCCGTATATTATGATGTGCCTGACCTGTATGGGCCTGAAGGACGGACTGTATATCTATATGCTGCGCCAGTACTTCAAAGGGGTTCCCGAAAGCCTGGAAGAAGCAGCTTATGTGGATGGATGCGGAACGCTGCATACCTTCTTCAAGATTATGCTGCCGGATGCCATGCCCATCATCGCCAGCTGCTTCCTGTTCAGCTTCGTCTGGCAGTGGACAGATCTCTTCTACTCCAGAAACTTCCTGACAGGGTACAAGCTCTTTGCGCCGCTGCTCAGCGGTATGCCGGACCGGATTGGTCAGGAACTTGCAGGAACCTCCCTGAATGCAGGACAGCAGACCGTTGACCCTGCACGTTCCCTCCAGATGATTTCCATCGGCGTGCTTTTCTGCTGTGTCCCGCTGATCATCCTGTACTGCTTTACCCAGCGGACGTTTGTGGAAAGCCTCGCCATGACCGGCTCCAAAGAGTAAGTTACGGATCCTGAAAAACGAGAAAAGTTCATTTCTGCTACTTGAATGTTTGTCGTAATTGGGATATAATCTTCCAGGATGCGAGGGATCGCACAAAAACGGACCTAACGGATCACGGTGAGCGATCCGTAGGAAATAAAAAAGGAGGTTTTCTTGGTATGAAGAAAATCATTGCCCTGGTTTTGGCCGCGATGCTGGTCATTGGTTGCTGCAGCTTCGCTGCCGCGGAAGACATTCCGGAAGAGTATCCGGAGATTATCGAAGGCCTGGATTTCGGTGGCCAGACAGTCCATATCTATGACTGGTATTCCAACGGAAGCCGTGCTGAAGAACCCACTGATGCTCAGCAGGCTCAGTATGATTACTGGGATTGGCTGCAGGAAACCTACAATGTGGTTTTCGATGAGAACACCCTGAGCGACTGGGCCGGCATGGTCGGCGCCCTGCAGGAAATCGTCACCAACAATGACGCTTCCGAGCTCCGTATCGTCGGCGTATCCGGCGGATTCTGCGGCCCCGTGCTGTCCAACGGACTGTTCATGCCCTGGACCTACGGCCTTGAGAACTTCAACGAAGCCACTGAAAACTTTATGACCCTGAAGGGTGTATGCTACGGCGTCAGCGGCGGAAAGTTCATTGAGCCCCGTCAGTGCGTCTTCTTCAACAAGGACGTTCTGGAAGCTGCCGGCATCAACTGGGAAGAAATCTATGATGCGCAGAAAGACGGAACCTGGACCTGGGACAAGATGGAAAGCTACATGGATCAGGTGAAGCAGGACAAGGACAACGATGGCGAACTCGACGTGTTTGCCCTGACCGGCAACTTCGATGACGGCGTTGTTGGCCTGGTTGTCAGCAACTTTGGCGATTTCTACGGATTCAACGACGAAGGCAAACTGATCTACACCGCCGACAGTGAGAACACCCTGGAAGCCCTGACCCGGATCCAGAAGTGGAACACCGAATACTATCGTCCCTATGAAAACTGGGATGACTATCAGAGGACCTGGGGCGAAGGCAACATCGGATTCTTCATTGGCCAGTCCTATGAAGGATTCAACGGCAACAGCACTGTGAATGCGATCGAACGCTGGGGCTGCGTATGCCTGCCCAAGGGACCGAAGGCGGATTCCTACACCTCCGCTGCCGACAACAACGTGTTCGGTATTCCCGCTGTGTACGATGAAGAAACTTCTCTGAAGCTGCAGCAGATCTACACCCTGTATCGTAAGAATCCCGTGATCGATAAGGATGAAGATTCCTGGGCAGACGCCTTCTATGCTCTGACGGACGACCGTGCGATCGAAGAAACCTATGCGTATCTGCGTGAGCATGGAACCATCATGAACTTCAACTACATCGGCGACCGCAACAGCACCATCGGCCCGGACCTGACCTGGGGCATCATGGGCGGCGCTGCTGCCGAGCTGGTTGAAGCGGCTCGTCCCGTATTCGAAGCTAAGTGCGCGATCTTCAACGGCGATCCTGTGCCGGAAGAAGCTCCCGCTGCCGAAGGCGCCGGCGAATAATTCCAACGGTTACCTGGACCGCCCGAGAGGGCGGTCCTTTTTATATGCAGATCGGCATTCACGTTATGCTTGACAAACAGGATTAAAAAAGCTAAGTTGAATCCACATCAATGAATGATTCCGGGAGGGTGTTTTATGAAACAGTTTTTGGTTTGGATTCTTATGATCATGCTTTGTGTTCTGCCTGTTTTTTCATTCGCGGAACTTGCCGGCACAGTATCTGATGATTATGAATCACTTTATACTTTTGCGGAGCCCTACGGATTCAGGCTTGGAGGAGCATTCAGCCTCTCAGACCTGAACAACAGCGTTTATATGGATTTCCTGGACGATCACTTCAATTCCCTGACATGCACAAATGAAACGAAAGCATATTCGCTCCTGAATCTTGGAATTACAAAGATGAGGACGGACGGAATGCCGGGAATGAGTTATGCAAATGCAGACAGAATGATTGCCTGGTGCCAGGAACATGGAAAGGGCGTCCGCGGACATGTGCTTGTATGGGATGCATATATGACCAAGTGGTTTTTCCACGAAGACTATGATGAAAGAAAACCGCTTGCCGACCGCGAAACCATGCGTGCCAGACTGAAAAGCTATATTGAACAGGTGATTACCCATTTTGAAGAGAAATTTCCCGGCGTAATCTATTGCTGGGATGTGGTCAATGAAGCAATCGGCGATAACGCAGGGGAATGGCAGAACGGTGATGCGCGCCATCTGCGTACAAAACGGAACAATGAATCCAACATTTTCAGGGACCAGGTTGGAGAAGATTATGTGGAATACGCCTTCCTGTGCGCCCGGGAAACCGTTGACCGGCTGGGAGCCGACATTCATCTGTTTTACAATGATTACAATATGTTTATGGCCCAGAAAAGAACGGCAGCCCTTGCTCTCCTGCAGAGTATCAACACCTATGACGTAGATGAAAACGGCGAGTACAGAAAACTGGCAGACGGAATCGGTATGCAGGGTTATCTCGGCGGATACGGTGAGCAGAAAGGCTGCCTGTCGGAAAGCCTCATCACCGATCTGAAAAACTCCATTGGAATTTACGTGAAAAAGGGATACGAAGTACAAATTACAGAAATGGCAGTCCGTAATTTTGACCAGACAAAGGCAGATCTTCACGCGGACTTTTACGGGCGCCTCTTCTCCGAAGTGTTTATGAAAGTCAACACGGAAGAAGACAATCCGCTGACTGCTGTCTGTATCTGGGGCCTGGTGGATGCACCAGCCGGAGCAAAGGGAAACTATGTTTACAATATGAACAGCCCATATGGCTGCTTCCTTTCCACTACCTATAAAATCAAAACCTGCTTTGATAAAGTGTACCATGTACTGAAGGGTGAATAACGACGGGGGAACCATGAAGAAAAAGATCAGTGCGGTGACATTTCACTATATGATCATCACCGGCGGCTTCTGGATGGCATTCTGCGTGGTGACATCCTATGCGGCCGTGTTTCTGCACGGTGCGGGATACGACGACCAGGAACTGGGAATTATCCTGGCGCTGGGCAATGTGGGCGGCGCAGTGCTAAGTCCTGTACTGGGCGCCTGGATTGACCGGAACAGGAAAATCCGGCATGCGGCTGTTATTTATGTGCTGCTGGGCGCCCAGCTAATTCTGCTGGCAGCAATGCGGCTGAATCCGCAGAAAAATATGCTTTGCTCGGTAAGCTATATCCTGTACATCACCTTCATGATGCCGGTGAACGCGCTGAACCTGGATTTGTGCGTACGGCTGGAACATGCGCATGCACCGCTGAACTTCGGACTCGCCCGTTCCATGGGAAGCTTCGCGTTTGTGATCCTGAGTACACTGCTGGGTATCCTAACGGAACAGCTGGGATTCCGGATGCTTCCGTTTGCCGGAATGGCAGTCATTCTGCTTCAGGCTGCCGGCAACCAGCTGGTGGACCGTGACCTGCGGGAAGCTGAGAAGAACCTGCCGGAGGGAGAAACGCTGCTGCAGGAGAAATCGTCTTCACTGACGGCGTTTATCCGGGAGAACAAGGCGTTCTGCCTGATGCTTTTCGGAACGATCATTATCTTTATTGCGCACAACACAGACGGGAATTTCCTGATCAATCTTGTGGAGAATGTGGGCGGCGGACCGGCGATTATGGGCTATCTGGCTGCGTTTACAGCGATAGTTGAAGTGCCGGTAATGATGTTCTCAGACAAGCTGCCGAAGAAATGGAGCCGGGTGCAGTATATCCGGCTGGCGTTTGTCTTCTTTGTGCTGAAAATACTGGCTTACGCCCTGGCACCGAACATTCCGCTGCTGTTTGCAAGCCGGATCCTGCAGGCACCAAGCTATGCACTGTACACGGTGCTGATTGTCGGTTATGCGGATGAAGTCGTTGCAAGGAAAGACTCCGCAAAGGCACAGAGCCTGGCTTTCAGCATGACGACGATCGGATCGGTTCTCGCCAGCCTGATCGGCGGAAGCATGTTCAAGACAGCCGGGGTACGGCCGACGATGCTCACCGCAACAGCCATTGCGATGGTCGGCGCTGTCATCGCCACAGGTGCAACATACTGGAAGAAAAAAGGCTGATTTTTCAGCCCCCCAAAAAACGAGATGCCTTGCAGCCATATGGTGCAAGGCATCTCGTTTATCATCGCTGATTACCGGAGCATTTCAGCCGCAAGTGCATCAATCTGCGCAAGATTCTCCTCCGTGAGGGCGGAAAGGATCTTTACCTGGGTTTCAGCAAAGGAAGTATCCTTGCAGTTTTCCAGCATGCCCTTCATTACCTTGGCAGCGGTGGGAGCCCAGGAACCATTTTCGATGAGGCCGACTTTACGGCCGCGCCAGCCGTGCTCCGCCAGTGTTGTCAGGAAAGTTCGCATGAAGGGGAAAATATCCGCGTTGTAAGTGGTCGTGGCAAGGATCACTTTGCCGTAACGGAACGCGTCTTCCACACACTCGGCCATATCATCGCGGGCAAGGTCACTGACAGCTACCTTGGGGCAGCCTTTTTCCTTCAATTTTTCTTCCAGCAGGTGCACAGCTTTTTCCGTGTTGCCGTAGACAGAGGTGTAGAAAACCGCAACGCCTTCAGTTTCCACCCCGTAGGTGGTCCAGGTGTTATAGAGCCCGAGGTAGTAGGAGAGGTTCTCATTCAGGACCGGACCGTGCAGCGGGCAGATCACCCGGATATCCAGGGTGGCGGCTTTCTTCAGTACAGCCTGTGCCTGGGCGCCGTATTTACCGACGATTCCGAAGTAATAACGGCGGGCTTCACAGGCCCATCCTTCCGGATCTTCGGTATCCAGCGCGCCGAACTTGCCAAACGCGTCAGCGGAGAAAAGGACTTTGTCCGTGCTGTCGTAGGTCATAAGGACTTCAGGCCAGTGGACCATCGGCGCGCCGATAAACTTCAGGCAATGGGCACCCAGGGAAAGCTCTGTACCCTCGGCGGCCACGATACGGCGGTCAGCAAATTCATCCCCGTAAAAATTCTTCATCATGGTGAATGCTTTTGATGAGGCAACAACCACAGCGGAAGGGTATTTCTGCATGAAAAGGGAAATGTTTGCAGAATGGTCCGGTTCCATATGCTGGACGACCAGATAGTCCGGCGTACGGCCGGCAAGCGCTTCTTCCAGGTTCGCAAGCCACTGGGAACCGAAATGCCTGTCCACACTGTCCATCACAGCGATTTTTTCATCAAGGATGACGTAGGAATTGTATGCCATGCCCAGGGGAACGATATACTGACCTTCAAAAAGGTCCAGATCGTGATCATTTACACCGATATAGAGGATATCCTTTGTTACATGTGTCATTGTTCCTTGCTCCTGTCTTTGGGATTGCATTGAATGCATTTAGAATATATTACCATAGATGCAAAGCAGGTGCAAGGATTGTACTTGTTTCCAGGGGGTAAAAGTGGTACAATGGCCGCCGGAAAATGAAGGAAGAAGGAAGCTTTTTATGCAGACCCTTTTACTGATTGCCATTGCTCTGTTCGCAGGGCTGCTGATGACCCGGCTTTTCGTCAAATTCCACCTGCCGGACGTTACGGCCTACCTGGTTGCCGGCGTACTGATCGGCCCGTGTGTGCTCGGTCGGCTGAATATCGGATTCAGCACATATGAACAGGTCGATTCACTGTCGCTGATCAGCGATGTAGCCCTTGGATTCATCGCTTTCGCAATTGGCCATGAATTCCGCCTCTCCGCACTGAAACAGACCGGGAAGCAGGCAACGATTGTCGGCATCCTTCAGGCGGTTGTTGCGACGGCTTTCGTGGATATCGCGCTGGTTACGTTTCATTTCCTGCGCCCGGATCTCCTGAGCCTGCCGGTGGCAATAACGCTGGGTGCCATTGCCGCTGCAACTGCACCGGCGGCTACCCTGATGGTGGTGCGCCAGTACAAGGCGAAAGGACCGGTAACAGACGTACTGCTGCCTGTTGTCGCGCTGGACGACGCTGTGGGCCTGGTGATCTTTGCGATTTCCTTCGGTGTTGCACAGGCAATGCAGAACGGAACAACACGCATTTCTGCACTGATCCTTGAACCGCTGATGGAAGTTATTCTTTCACTGGGATTCGGCGGGCTGACCGGCGTTGTACTGACATACCTGGAACGTTATTTCCATTCCCACCGGAACCGGAATGCGCTTATTGTAGGCAGTGTCATCATCACCGTAGCCGTGAGCCAGCTGAAGATCCCTGTCGGTCCGTATACATTCGGTTTTTCAAGCCTGCTGGTATGTATGATGCTGGGTACGGTATTCTGCAACTTCTGCCCGCTGAGTGAGGAACTGATGCTGCAGGCAGACCGCTGGTCCGGCCCGGCAATCACCCTGTTCTTTGTCCTGAGCGGTGCAGCGCTGCAGTTTGACGTATTCGGGAATCCGGCTGTGATCCTGATCGGCGTGGTATATATCCTGGCGCGTTCGCTGGGGAAGATCTTCGGCGCGCGCTGGTCCTCAACCCTGGCGAAGAGTCCGCCGACTGTAAGGAAATACCTTGGCATTACGCTGCTGCCGCAGGCAGGTGTTGCACTCGGCATGTGTACAACCGCGTACCGGGTGATGGGCGGCGAGGACGGAACACTCATCCGGAATATTGTTCTGTTTGGCGTGCTGATCTATGAACTGCTCGGACCGAGCATGACGAAAGCCGCCCTGACGAAAGCCGGAGACATTCAGGCCATACCGTCCGAAGTGAAGACAAGACGGAAGAAGCAACTGGAGAAAGTCACAAAACCTGTACCGCCGCAATTTGACAAATAACGGTCGGTAAAGAAAAACGACCAGATAATTCTGACATCAGAGGTATGCAGACATGATTATTGCACTGAAAAAAGGTATCCGGGCTGAGGAGCAGGAGCATCTGATCCAATGGCTGGAAAGCCAGGGCGTCCGGACACATGTATCGGTAGGTGAATTCCAGACGATTGTCGGCCTGGTTGGCGATACCACCAGGATTGACACGGATCTGATCCGTGGACTGGAATTTGTGGAAGGTGTAACGCGGATTTCAGAGCCTTTCAAAAAAGCCAACCGTAAATTTCATCCCGAAGATACGGTTGTAAAAGTACGGGAAAACGCAGCATTCGGCGGCGGAGCGTTTACGCTGATCGCCGGACCATGTTCCGTGGAATCCGAGGCGCAGGTGGAAACGGTTGCCCGGGCGGTGCTGAAAAGCGGCGCCGGCGTGCTGCGGGGAGGTGCATTCAAGCCGCGGACTTCCCCCTATGATTTCCAGGGATTGCATGAGGAAGGGATCCGGATCCTCTCGGAGGTCAAGAAACTGACCGGGCTGCCGATTATCACAGAAATCATGGATATTGCTCATTTACCGCTGTTTGAAGATGTGGACATCATCCAGGTCGGCGCACGGAACATGCAGAATTTTGAGCTTTTGAAGGAACTGGGGAAAACAGACAAACCGATCCTCCTCAAACGCGGTTTGGCAAACAACATCAAGGAATTGCTGATGAGCGCTGAGTATATCATGGCCGGCGGCAATGAGAATGTGATTCTCTGCGAACGCGGTGTGCGGACCTTTGAAACGTATACCAGGAACACACTGGACCTGTCCGCGGTAGCTGTGCTGCATGAACTGAGCCACCTGCCGGTGGTTGTGGACCCGAGCCACGCAACCGGAGCAGCCCGGTACGTAAAGCCTATGGCACTGGCTGCGGCGGCCTGCGGAGCGGACGGACTGATGATCGAAGTGCACAACGATCCGCCGCACGCACTGTGCGACGGTCCGCAGTCCCTCACTCCCGAACAGTTTGACGATGTTGCATCTGCAGTGCGGAAAGTACGGGAAGCAATCCGGAACCAGTGATCCAATTCAATCAAAAAAGGCGCTGCTGCGGCAGCGCCTTTCAAAATGTGCGGATCAGAATTCCGGAGAAATATCCTCATCGTCGGGAGTGAGATTGTTTTTCACGAGTTCCATAGCTTTTTCAACCAGCACCAGGAACTCATCCACTTCCTCTTCGGTATTATAAATACCAAAGCTGGCCCGGATCATGCCGGGGGTTTTTGCATCGATACAGCCCTCAAAGGTTTTGACGTCCTCGTCCGGGATGCCCATCAGGCGCCAGACATAGGTATGTGCGCAGAAAGCACCGCGGCGGGTGCCTGCTCCAAGGCTTGCAAGGCGGCTTGCAAGGAAAAGGGAATTGATATCGGTGAAGTTAAAAGTGACTACACCGACACGGTCGTCAATGTTTTCACAATCACCGTAAAGAACGACATTCGGAAGCTTTTTCAGCCCGTCGATCAGGCGGCGGATCAGTTTCTGTTCATGGGCCTGAATTGCATCGAAACCAACTTCCTGCAGGATTTCGATTGCTTTGCCGAGACCGACAACGCCGGGATAATTCGGGGAGCCGGCTTCATAAAGTTCAGGCGCAGACTTCCAGATTACTTCATTGTCGCTGACGAGTTCCACCATGCCGCCGCCATAAAAAGCAGGCATATGATTGTTCAGGACTTCTTCAATCCCGACGACAGCGCCACCGCCGAAGGGAGAATACATTTTGTGGGCGGAGAAAACGAAGAAATCAATATCTTCCTCAGGCGTTTCACCCTTCATGGAAAACGCACGGTGGGCTACAATCTGCGCGCCGTCCACAATAATCTGCGCACCATACTGATGAGCCATTTTCGCGATGCGATGGACATCTGTCACATAGCCGGTGACGTTTGAAGCGGCAGTTACGGCAACATACTTCACCTTGTTTTCCTTCAGCAGGCGTTCAAGATCTTCATAGATGATACGACCCTGCTTGTCGACTTCCGCATAGATCACCTTGCAGCGTTCCCGCCAGCTGAGGTCATTCGCGTGATGCTCCATACGGGTGCAGAGCACGACATCGTCCTTGCTGGTGATCAGCGCGGAAGCAAGCTTGTTCAGGCCGTCTGTCGTATTGTTTACATAGAAGACAGTATACTTGCTGCTGCTAGCGTTGACAAAATTGAGCACTTTGGTCCGAGTTTTGGAATAGAGTTCAGAAGAATAATCGGATTTAATAGAGTAACCGCGGCCGATGGAACCGTACATCAGCAGCTTTTCATTCACCTCATCCAGAACAGGCTTGAGTGCCGGCGTAGTGGCTGCGTTGTCAAAGTTGATCAGGGGGCGGGAAGTGCCGTCCGGCAGCGTTACGGGCGTGTTCAGACCAACGATATAGTCCCGGATATTGTCAATGGTGATCCCAGTTTCCGCCAGCGCGGATACAGCGGCCAGGGAAAGACAAAGAGCCAGAACAAGGCAAAGCAATTTTTTCATTCTCGAATAATCCTCCTTTTTTGATTGCCTGATCTTTTCACTTATATCAGAATCAACACAGATTATGACGGAAGATAAGTGAAATGTCAATTCCAAAATAAAAGGACGGCCTTGCGGCCGTCCGGTTCAGCGTCGCATGCAGTTGATATCCACCAGTTCCGTGTTCTCCAGGGAGAACCGGGACCCAAGGATGTCCGCCAGAGCGTTGGCAGTGTCTAGTGAGGTCATGCAGGGGATACCGAGAATCATGGCTTTACGGTGCAAAACACGGTAATCACCGACGGTATCATCCTTGACTGCACCGGTATATATGATATAGTTAACGGCACCGTTTTCCATCAGGGTAATAATTTCGTCACTGATCTTCGGGTCGGCAACAGTAGTGACATGTATGCCGACGGCAGAAATTGCCCGCGCAGTATCCTTGGTGGCATAAACCTGGATACCCAGGTCATAACAACGCTTTGCCATTGCGATAGCATCGGGGAAATCCTCATCCTCGACAGAAAGAAGCACGCCCATCCTGGAACGATCGCGGGCCGTGGGGAGGGAAAAACCGGCGGCGGAGAGGCCTTTGAACAAGGCTTCTGCTTTTGTGATGCCGATTCCCAAGACTTCACCGGTGGATTTCATTTCCGGGCCGAGGATGGAGTCCGCGTCATTCAGCTTCTCAAATGAGAAAACAGGCACTTTGATTGCGCAATAGGGCGGGGCGGGATACAGTCCGATACCGTAACCCATTTCTTTCAGCGGTTCACCGAGCATAACCCGGGAAGCCAGATCGACCATGGGAACACCGGTAACCTTGGAAATGTACGGAATTGTCCGCGAAGCACGGGGATTCACTTCAATCACGTACAGTTCATTATCAAAGATCAGGTACTGGATATTCACCAGGCCTTTCGTTCCCAGCGCAAGGGCGAGCTTTGTGGAGATATCACAGATTTTCTCCTGGAATTTCTCTGTCAGGTTGAAAGGCGGATAAACCGCGATCGAGTCTCCGCTGTGAACACCTGCACGCTCAATATGCTCCATAATTCCGGGGATCAGGACATCCTGCCCGTCGGAAATAACGTCCACCTCCAGTTCGATGCCGGGGAGATACTGATCGACGAGGACCGGGTTTTCGATACCGCCGGCCAGGATTCTGGTCATATAATCCACGGTTTTTTCCTTAGAACGGGAAATGGTCATATTCTGGCCGCCAATGACATAAGAGGGACGAAGCAGGACCGGATATCCAAGCTCTTCCGCAGCGGAAACAGCTTCGCTCAGGGTACGGACTGCCATACCGCGAGGGCGGCGGATACCGAATTGTTCAAGCAGGGCGTCAAAGCGCTCCCGGTCTTCGGCAATATCGATGGATTCGGCGCTCGTGCCAAGAATCGGGATGTTCTTTCCTGCCAGGAATTGGGTCAGTTTGATGGCAGTCTGTCCGCCAAAAGCAACCACGACGCCGACGGGTTTCTCCACCTGTATAATGTTCCAAACATCTTCCGGCGTCAGCGGCTCAAAGTAGAGGCGGTCCGCGGTGTCATAGTCTGTGGAGACCGTTTCCGGATTATTGTTGATGATGACCACATCATAGCCGATCTTCCGGAGCGTCCAGACACAGTGGACGGAAGAATAGTCGAATTCAATTCCCTGACCGATACGGATCGGTCCGGAACCAAGCACGATAACGACAGGCCGGCCGGAACGCTTCAGCATCCTGGATTCGCATACTTTATCCGTGCAGGAATAGAAATACGGCGTTTCCGCAGCAAATTCAGCCCCGCAGGTATCGACCATTTTATAGCTGAAGGGCCAGCCGGGGAGATCCTGCACCCCGGTAAGCCGGCGGATTGCGGAATCCGGATAACCGAGCTTTTTCAGAAGCGGGTAGTCACCGGGCTGCAGACCGGTTTTTTCCAGACGCATTTCCAGATCCGCCAGGTTTTTCAGGCGGAAGAGGAAGAAACGGTCGATTTTTGTGATATCAAAAATCTCATCGACAGAAAGTCCTTTTTTCAGCGCTTCAAAAACGGTGAAGAGACGGTGGTCGTCCTGCAGCGAGAGACGGACGCGGATATCTTCATCCGAAAGCGGAGGCGCATTCAGCGTATCCAGTGAGATTTCTGCGCCGCGGACGGCTTTCATCAGGGCTTCCTCAAACCGCTGGCCGATGGACATGACTTCGCCGGTCGCCTTCATCTGTGTGCCAAGACGGCGGGAGGATCCGTAGAATTTGTCAAAAGGCCACTTCGGAAACTTGACGACGACATAGTCAACCGTCGGTTCAAAACAGGCACAGGTTTTTCCGGTAATGTCATTGGCGATTTCGTCCAGCGCGTAGCCAAGAGCCAGGCGTGTGGTGATCTTTGCGATCGGATAACCGGTCGCTTTGCTGGCAAGGGCAGAGGAACGGCTGACCCGGGGATTTACCTCAATGACCGCGTACTCAAACGAATCAGGATTCAGAGCAAACTGGCAGTTACAGCCGCCGACGATGCCGATTGCCGAAACGATATCCAGGGAGGCAGATCGCAGCATCTGGTATTCCTTGTCAGAAAGGGTCAGCGCGGGAGCAACGACTACGCTGTCACCGGTGTGGATACCGACCGGATCCACATTCTCCATGGAGCAGACAGCTATGACGTTTCCCTGAGCGTCACGCATGGTTTCAAACTCAATTTCCTTCCAGCCGGCAATACATTTTTCAACCAGGATCTGGGTAATCGGGGAGGCGTCCAGACCTACACGGGCAATCTGGCGCATTTCAGCTTCATCTGCCGCAATACCGCCGCCGCTGCCGCCGAGCGTATAAGCAGGGCGAACAATGACGGGATAACCGATTTCGCTGGCGACGGAAAGGGCGTCCTCCAGGGTTTCAGCGATGCCGGAGGGCACACAGGGCTGGCCGATTGCCAGCATGGTTTCACGGAACTGCTCGCGGTCTTCCGCTTTTTCGATCGCGCTGATCGGGGAACCGAGCAGACGTACGCCGAATTCATCCAGCGTACCGTCACGGCTGAGCTGCATTGCGAGTGTCAGGCCGGTCTGGCCGCCAAGACCGGCGATCAGTCCGTCCGGACGTTCCTTCTCGATGATCCGCCGGATGGTGGCGGCGTTCAGCGGTTCCAGATAGATTTCATCCGCCAGATGCTGGTCTGTCATGATGGTGGCAGGGTTGGAGTTCACAAGAACAACATTGAGGCCTTCCTGCTTCAGAACGCGGCAGGCCTGGGCCCCCGCATAGTCAAACTCTGCTGCCTGACCGATGACAATCGGGCCGGAACCGATAACCAGCACTTTCCTGATGGCTTGATCCTTAGGCATTTTTCATTTCCTCCATCTTCTGAACAAAACGGTCAAACAGAATCGCAGTATCCCGCGGACCTGAAGCGGCTTCGGGATGGAACTGTACGGTGAAACAATGCTTTTCGGGGTACTCCATACCTTCGCAGCTGCCGTCATTCGCATTGCGGAAAGATTCGTGCCCGATCCCTTTCAGCGAATCTGCAACAACCGCGTAGCCGTGATTCTGTGAGGTGATGTATGTGCGGCCGGCGGAAAGGTCGCGGACGGGCTGGTTACCGCCGCGGTGGCCGTATTTCAGCTTTACGGTATCCCCGCCAAGGGCGAGGGCGGCCAGCTGATGGCCCAGGCAGATGCCAAAGACCGGCTTGACACCGATGATCTTTTTCAGCTGTTCAATACAGAAAGTATTTTCTTTCGGATCCCCGGGGCCGTTGGAAAGCATGATCCCGTCCGGGCCGGAAGAAAGAATTTCCTCGGCAGTCGCGGTGGCGGGCCATTCCGTGACGGTGCAGCCGCGCTTTTGAAGACTGCGGATGATGTTATGCTTCGCTCCGTAATCAATCAAGGCTACCCTGCAGCGTTCAGGGCCTTCCGCCGGCCAGACAGAAAGACTGCCGCCGGAAACGGAAACGACTGCATTTTCCACTTTATAGGCGCGAATGGCGCTGAGATCCGAAGGAATCTCGTCACAGATCATCGCATTCATGACGCCTTCTTCCCGGGTGATGCGTACGATTTCGCGGGTATCCACCCCGCAAAGGCCCGGAATGCCCCGGGAGACGAGGTAGTCGTTCAGAGGATATGCAGAGCGGAAATTGGAGGGCGTATCGCACAGTTCACGGACGATATAGCCAAAGAGGGTGCTCTTGCCTTCAAAATCCTCTTCGATCACACCGTAATTGCCGATCAGCGGAAAGGTCTGTGTGACAATCTGACCGTAATAGCTGGGATCCGTCAGGGTCTCCAGATAACCTTCCATACCTGTGGTAAAGACAAGCTCGCCGATGCGGTCCACAGGAGCGCCGATCCGGGTGCCTTCAAAGACGATTCCGTTGCTCAGAACTAAGTATGCCATAAAAAATCCTCCGGATTCTGAATGATCAGGGGCCAGCAGTGAGAGAACCGGACTGCTCAGGCACAAACGCCGCGAATAATGTTTGCTGCTTTCCGCAGCAGGTTGTCCGGGATGTTGAGGGCAGGGAGAAGACGCACTTTATCTTTTGCCGTAAGGCATAGGAGGCCGTTTTCCATGCAGGCCTTCACCACATCAGCAGCAGGTTTTTCCGTTTTCAGGCCAAGCATCAGCCCCATACCGGACACGGACAGGATTCCCGGTGCGCCTTCCAGCATGCTGCGCAGAAGAGCGCCTTTTTCACTGACATCGTCCAGGAAGGAATCTGTCAGTCGGTTCAGAATGGAAAGAGCGCCGGCGCAGGCAACAGGATTGCCGCCGAAAGTGGAACCGTGGTCTCCGTAGCTGAAGACATCCTTCACTTTTTCACCCATCAGGCATGCGCCGAGCGGCAGGCCGCCGGCCAGTCCTTTTGCGGTGGTGACCACATCGGGATGCAGGCCGTAATTCATGTAGGCGTAGAGCTTGCCGGTGCGGCCGTTGCCGGTCTGGACTTCATCGACCATCAGGAGGATATCCTGCTCCTTCAGGAAGGATTCCAGTTCCGTCGCAAAGGCTGGATCCAGCGGAATAACGCCGCCTTCGCCCTGGATACATTCAATGAGCACCGCGGCAACGGTTCCGCCTTTACAAAGGGCTTTCAGGGCATCGAGATCCCCGGCCGGAATGTGGGAAAAGCCGGGCGTCAGCGGCTGATAGAGTTCATGGTAATGATCCTGGCCTGTGGCGGCCAGGGTAGTCAGCGTACGGCCGTGAAAACTGTTTTCCAATGTTACGATTGTGGAACAGGCCGCTCCCTTTTTCTCCGCAGCGTATTTCCGGGCGACTTTGATGGCACATTCATTTGCTTCGGCGCCGGAGTTGCTGAAGAAGACTTTTGACATGCCGGTGCGGCGGCAGAGCGCCTCGGCCAGGCGGGCACAGGGAGTAGTGTAATACAGATTGGACATGTGCTGGACAGAATGAAGCTGTTCTTCCACGGCAGCGACCCATTCATCATCCGCCACGCCAAAGGATGTGACGGCAATGCCCGAGCCCATGTCAATATAAATTTTCCCGTTCACATCTTTGACAAGGGATCCTTTTCCGGAGACAATTTCCACGGGAAAACGTTTGTAGGTCGGTGCGATGTAAGCCTGATCGAGTTCGAATGTATTCATACAGAGAACCTCCTGCCGGGATGATTTGGTAAATGAACCGGACTGCTTACTCCCAGCCGGACTGGCGGTCATCATATTTCGGTGCAGAACCGGAGAACCGGGTGCCGGCGCCTTCGTCCGTCAGGAGTTCCATGAGGATGGAGTGGGGGACACGTCCGTCCATGATGACCACATTCTTTACCCCGCGGCCAATGGCGGTTGCACAGCATTCCACTTTCGGGATCATACCGCCGGAGATGACGCCCTTCTCCCGCAGGGAGGAAAGCTCATCAAGGGAAATCTCAGGAATCAGGGTGGAGGGATCATCCTTGTCGCGCAAAACGCCGGCAATATCCGTCATCATGATTAGCGTTTTTGCGTTGAGGGCCCCGGCTATATAGGCTGCGGCCGTATCACCGTTGATATTGTATGCGTTGCCGGATTTGTCACATCCGACAGTGGAAATGACGGGGATGTATCCGTTGCCCAGAAGATCCGTGACAGGATTGATGTGAACCTTCTGGATTTCGCCAACATAACCCAGACGTTCATCCTTTATGGTGCACTGCAGCAGCCGGCCGTCCATTCCGGAGAGGCCGACAGCTTTCCCGCCTTTCATCTCCAGCAGGTTGACCAGCGTCTTGTTGATTTTGCCGGCAAGAACCATCTGGACGATGTCCATGGTTTCCTTGTCCGTAACACGAAGCCCGCCGACAAATTCAGGCTTTTTGCCAAGGCGGTCCATCAGTTCGTTGATTTCAGGACCGCCGCCGTGCACCAGCACAACGCGTACACCGATCAGCCAGAGAAGGACAATATCCTCCATTACCTGCTGTTTCAGCTGCTCGTTGATCATGGCATTGCCGCCGTATTTCACAACGACAATCTGGCCTGTGTATTTACGGATGTAGGGGAGAGCTGCGGTCAGGACTTCCGCGCGTTCCATGTTTGTCAGGTCGTACTGCATATTTCAACTCCTGTAGTCACCGTTGATGGTGACGTATTCATGCGTAAGGTCGCATCCCCAGGCTGTGGCTTCTGCGGTGCCCATCTTCATATCGCAGGAAAAGCGGACAGCCTTTTCCGCAAGGATTGCGGCAGCTTTTTCCTCGCTGAAAGGCTGCACACAGCCATCCCTGTAGAAGCAAAGCGTTTCATTCTCCCCGTGAAGAAACAGCTCAATAACCGCAGGATCAAAGTCCGGCCCGGCATAGCCAAGTGCACAGAGAATGCGTCCGCAGTTCGCATCACGGCCGAAAATCATCGCTTTTACGAGGCTCGAGCCGACAACGGATTTTGCAAGGATACGGGCGTTTTCCTTTGTGTCGGCGTTATAGACACGCATTTCCACAAGATGCGTCGCACCTTCGCCGTCGGAGGCCATCAGCACAGCCAGATCGCGGCAGATGCTCTGCAGTGCTTCGAGGAAGAGAAAATAGTTTTCATCCTCCGTATCAATTGGCTTGTTTCCGGCCAGTCCGTTTGACAGCAGGAGCAGGGTATCATTCGTGCTTGTATCCCCGTCGACGGTGATCATATTGAATGTATCCGGCACAACGGAGCGGAGCGCTTTTACAAGCAGTTCCTTAGAGACAGCACAGTCGGTGGTCACATAGCCAAGCATGGTGCACATATCCGGATGAATCATGCCGGAGCCTTTGCTCATTCCGCCGAGATGCACGGTTACCGTACTGTTGCCGTCGGCGGCGGGAAGATCAAATTCGACCGCAAACTCCTTGTTTACGGTATCCGTCGTCATGATAGCCCTGCTGGCGGCGGTACCGGCTTCCAGCGTAGAGGAAAGGACTTCCTTCATCATGGATATGCCGGCTGTAATCCGGTCCAGCGGAATGTTCGGGCCGATCACGCCGGTGGAACCGAGAAGCACGGAAGATGCGGGAATACCAAACAGCTTTCCCGTATAATCTGCGGCAGCTTCGCACAGGTCCATGCCGGCCTTGCCGGTGGCGGCATTTGCTATACCGGCATTTACAACGACAGCCTGTACAGGCCATCCTGATTCCACGATCTCCCTGTCCCATACGACAGGAGCCGCTTTCACCCTGTTGGAAGTGAATGTGCCTGCAACAGCACAGGGTGTATCACTGTAAATCATGGCCATATCCGTTCGGCCCCGGTACTTGATGCCTGCCGCACAGCAGGCGGCTGAAAAACCTTTGGCAGCAGTTACGCCGCCGGTAATTTTACGGATCATCGCTGTCCTCTCCTATAAAATGCGTGATGTTTTCCTGGTTCAGGACAAATTCATAGTAATTGACATCTGTTTTACGGGTCCAGCCGATCTGCTTCCAGAAAGCATTGCCGGCATCGTTGGAAGAAAAAGCAATCAGGGATACCTTGTTAATTCCCATCAGCTTCAGCTGCTGCATGCAGTAGCCGACCATTTTTGTGCCGATGCCCTGACGCCTGTATTCGCTGGCGACACAGACATGGTAGAGCGCTCCCTGGCGCCCGTCTGAACCGCAGAGAATGGAACCGACAATCCGGTCTCCGATCCGGGCGACCACGCTGGTGGTCGGATTCCGGAGAATGAAACGCCGGATATCGGCCCGGGAGTCGTCCAGCGCCCGGATTCCAAAACCACGGATGGTCATCCACAAAGCGCGGACACCGTCGTAATCCTCCATGGTCATCGGCTGAATACGCAGTTCGTCCATGATTATCCTCGGATCAGGCCAAGCGTTTCATCCACGCCCAGCACAAGGTTCATATTCTGGATGGCAGCGCCGGAAGCACCCTTGCCAAGATTGTCGAAACGGGAAACAAGCAACATCCGGTCCGGCGTGCCGAATACAGAAACCTCCATATCATCCCGTCCGGCAAAAGCGCCGGCGGAAAGGAAACCTTCCTCATCCGGAGTATCCGCAAAGGAAACAAGGCCGGAACCATAGTATGTACGGTAGATTTCACGAATTTCCTCCGGTGTCGCGGAAGTATCTGCACCGGTCAGCGGTACGGTGACTTCCATTCCGGCGTAATACGGTGCAACGACCGGAGAGAAGACCGGGGCAAAATCAAGGCCGCATACGGCAGCCATCTCCGGCAGATGCTTATGGGCCTGGCCCAGGCCGTACTGACGGGGAGCGTCAAACAGCGCCGGACGGTCTTCCGCTTCATAAGCAGCAATCATTTTTTTGCCGCCGCCGGAATAACCGGTGAGAGAAAAGCAGGAAAGCCGGACATCCGCTTTCAGCAGTCCGGCCTGTACCAGCGGCGCCACCAGCGAAACGAAACCGCTGGCATGGCAGCCGGGGTTGGCAATGCGGCGGGAGAAGACAATCTTCTCCCGCTGATTCTTCAGTTCGGGAAATCCGTAAGTCCAGCCTTCCGCAGTGCGATGTGCCGTACTGGTGTCAATGATGACCGCGTCCGGACTGGAGACAAGGGAAACCGCTTCCCGCGCCGCGTCATCCGGAAGGCAGAGGAAAGAAACTTTTGCCGTATTCAGGGCATCCGCCCGGGCAGACGGATCTTTCCGCATCTCATCCGGAAGGGTGATGAGTTCCAGATCCTGCCGGGAAGCGAGCCGTTCCCGGATCCGCAGGCCGGTGGTGCCGGCACTGCCGTCAATAAATACTTTTGTTTTCATAAACGCTTATTTCTTGTTCGCGGCATCTACCAGAGCCTGTACTTTGGTGGGCAGGCCGAAGAGGGTGATAAAGCCGGCAGAATCCTTCTGGTTGTAATCGCTGGCGCCGAAAGTGGCGATATCCTCGGAATAGAGTGAGTATTTGCTCCAGGTGCCGGCCTTGATGATATTGCCTTTGTAAAGCTTCAGGCGCACGGTGCCGGTGACTTTTTCCTGTGTCTTGTCCACGAAGGCGGAAAGCGCTTCCCGCAGGGGAGAGAACCACAGGCCGTTATAAACCAGTTCGGCGAAGGTGATCGAAAGCTTCTGCTTTTCATGCATGGTCAGCTTGTCGAGGCAGATGGACTCGAGCGCTTCATGTGCCTTGTACAGGATCGTGCCGCCGGGGGTTTCATAGACGCCGCGGCATTTCATGCCGACCAGCCGGTTTTCCACAATGTCGATCAGGCCGATGCCGTTTTTGCCGCCGAGCTCATTCAGTTTCAGGATAATATTCTTGGCGGACATCTTTTCACCGTTCAGGCCGACAGGCTTGCCCTGTTCGAAATCCAGTGTGATGTAGGTCGGCTCGTCCGGCGCGTCAATAGGGGATACGCCCATCTCAAGGAAACCGGGCTTCTCATACTGCGGCTCATTGCCGGTGTCTTCCAGATCCAGACCTTCATGGCTCAGGTGCCAAAGGTTCTTATCCTTGGAATAATTTGTTTCCCGGGTGATCTTCAGCGGAATGTTATGCGCTTCGGCATAGTCGATTTCTTCATCCCGGGACTGAATATCCCACTCCCGCCAGGGAGCGATAATCGGCATATCGGGCGCGAAGTGCTTGACAGCGAGCTCAAACCGAACCTGGTCATTGCCCTTGCCGGTGCATCCGTGGCAGATTGCATCCGCTTTTTCCTTCAGTGCAATTTCAACAAGACCTTTGGCAATGCAGGGACGCGCGTGACTGGTGCCCAGCAGGTAATCTTCATAAACCGCGCCGGCCTGCATGGTAGGAATGATATAATCGTCGACATATTCATCGGTCAGGTCCAGGATATAGAGCTTGGAAGCACCGGTTTTGATCGCTTTTTCCTCCAGACCGTCGAGTTCAGTGCCCTGCCCGACATCGCCGGAAACGGCAATAATTTCAGGGTTGTTGTAATTCTCCTTCAGCCAGGGAATAATGATGGACGTATCCAGACCGCCGGAATAGGCGAGAACAACCTTTTTGATATCCTGTTTATTCATGGGAAATCCTCCTTCGTGCATGTTTATGCAAAGGAATATACACCCCAACGTTCCCCATGTCAAGTAGGAATTAAAACAAAGGTATGAAAAAACATTCCGGAAACAAAAATGAATACAAAATGCATAATATGCATAAATTATGAATATTATCTGTGATCATCGGTGGCATAAGGGCAGCCGTTATGATATAATGAAAAAAATGAAAAAAAGGAGATCTTCATCATGAAACTGGCGGAAGCGTTGCAGGAAAGGGCAGACCTGAAAAGAAACATCAGTGACCTGAGTGACAGGCTGGAACGCGTGGCACTTGTACAGGAAGGAGAGAAGCCGGTGGAGGACCCGAAGATCCTGCTGAAGGCACTGGACGAATCCGTAAACCGGCTGGAATACCTGATGGCAGCGATCAACCATACCAACGACGCGACGACAGCAAACGGAATGACGTTGACGGCGCTGATTGCCAGGAAAGACGCGCTGCTGCTGAAGCAATCCGTTTACAAGAACCTGGCGCAGGAAGCCGGATACAACACGAGCCGTGCCCGGGGCACGGAAATCAAGGTGATTCCGGCCGTTAAAGTGGCGGATATACAAAAAGAAGTGGACCGGATGGCAAAAGAAGTCCGGTCACTGGACAATCTGCTGCAGGAAACAAACTGGACAAAGGATCTGATTGAATAAATTCATTCTGGTAGTAGTTCTGTCAGGCGCATATCAGGCGTCCACTGCCGAAGTGGAAAATGCATACGCATGATCATGAATTGTAATGGCGCAAAGCGAACATATGCATTGTCAGCCAAAACACGGCTTTATTGTGCAATACCGGATATGGATGACGGAATGAGGGCGGGCAAGGGGATTAATTCGAAAAATCACGATACTGACTCCGGTGCAGGACTTCCGTAAACAATACAATTGGAGGCCCTGCTCTTTTTGACCTGAAGGAGAGCCGTGTCAGCATCCTTCATAATATCCGCTGCGGGATCCGGCCGATCCCAGAAGGCGGCGCCGACGCTGATGGAGATCGGAGGAAGATCCTCTGCAGAAACTGCAAGGGCTTCGTTGATCTTCGCGACAGTACGGTAAATGTGGTCTGCCTGTTCCTGGCAGACATCCAGCAGGATGATGCAAAACTCATCTCCGCCGACCCGGCTGATGTAGTCGTCTTCCCGGAAATAACGTTTCAGGGTATTGGCAACCCGAACCAGCACGCGGTCGCCTGTATCATGGCCATGATCATCGTTGAACTGTTTGAAGTGATCCACATCCACAACCAATATGCCAACCTGTCCCCCGCGGTAAAGGCGATAAGCCTTGTCAAAAGCGGCACGATTCCAGACGCCGGTCAGAGCATCATGGCTGGCTGTGTAGGAAAGTGCCTCGGTTTTTTCCTGATTGTCCCGCAGGACATCATTATAGACACGGGCGAGATGACGCATTTCAGCGCTGCCCCGGACGGGAATCCGCTCCCGGCGGTCCAGGCGCTCAACACTGCGGTTGATCGGCTGAAGCACCAGCACCCGGTTCATAATCAGCGCCAGGAATGCAATGACGATGAAGACAATAATCAGGATCCGCTGGTGAAGAACGACCCGGCCGAGCTCGGCGGAAGCCTTTTCCGTCCGTTCGGAGGCAAGCTCCGAAACGAAACGGTGGCTGGCATCCACAGAACCGGCAAGCTGTGTTTTCAGGCCTGCGTACTCCGGGGAGCTCAGCAGGGAGGAAGCTTTAAGCTCTTTTTCATCGATGCCCAATGCAGTATCTTCATCAGGGAGGGTTATCTGCTGCAACTGTTCGGGCAGACTGGAGAGCGGCATAGGGAGTGTATCCGCCTTCAGGCGCATTGCCATCCACTCTGTGCTCCGGAGCGCATCAAATGCGCTGACGGCCTGTGCCAGGTTCAGATCCTCCTTCTGCCACGCTGAAGAAAGCATGCCGCTGTCGCTGAAGTCACTGTTCAGTTCTGTCAGCTGGCCGATATAGGCATAAACATGGCTGGGGTCTCCTGTCTGTACGAATGCCAGGGCGCTGCTGGACATGGAAGAAGAGATGGATTCCATTTTTCCGGTTGACTCCTGGGAGAGAATGGAATCACGGATCGCGGCGTCCATCAGGTGGTAATTCTCATTTGTCTGATAATTCGCATAGATCATCAGCAGCGCGACAACCACGCCGATGCAGATCATGATGAAATTGGACAGATTGAGGCTGATACCACGGGAACCCGGTTCCCTGGATGCTTTCTCCATACGGGTCATAATCTCTCCTTCCGGGGACACAAAAGATGAACATCAGAAAAATGGTAAATAATGTATAAAATCATATCATATCTGTCAGGAATTTGGCAACTTTTCCGCAGAAACCCGGATCAGCGGACGGTAAAACCGGTTTTCAGCGGAAGATTGTTCAGATAGTAGGCTTCGGGAATGCTGCGGTCACGGTTGAGTTCCAGTGTAACCGTATAGGCACCGGGATCCCAGGCCTGGTATGTTCCATCCGCTTCGTTCAGGCAGACAAGGAAGCCAACTTCCAGCCTGTAATAGAGAATCCCTTCACAGGCAGACTGGCCGGAAGCGACGACGGTGCCATCCGCATCCCGGGTAACGGTCCAGGACACAGAAAGCTCCTTTCCCTGACGGACGGAGTCATCCAGATCAAATCCGGAACGGTTAACGACAAAGTAATTCAGATTTACCGGGGCGCCGGACGCAAAGGTATCCTGTATGACTTCCTCCTTCTCCACACCGAACATATCGGTAAAGGCTTCCATGCTGTCGGTTGTAAAGAGCGACTCAAGCGTAAGATCCACCTCGGTATGAACATTCCGGGACCCTTCCGTTTCACGGAAAGCATCAATCAGCGCGAGGCTACAGACAGGAAGCCTGTTCATATTATACAGCGCAGTGGGATTATCAGGACTGGATCCGTAACTGACAATCTGCCAGTAAGGCGTATCGCTGCTGTCCGTTGCATATTTCAGCGGATAAACTGTTACAGAGTTCGGACGTGCCTTGCGGACGGCCAGCATGACGGCATCGTCCGGACGGTCTTCGCTCTCTTCATCCTCCGGCATGACGTCATTATCACTGTCCACAATCAGGATTGCCTTATACAGGTCTTTCCAGGAAGAGGCGGAAGGGTCTGTTATGAAACCTACGACAGTGACGGAATGCTCTGATTCAGCCAGCTCGTCCCCGAGAAGGGAGCCGATGCTGGCCTGGAAAACGGAAGCGTGTTCCTTTGTCCAGTCACAGAGGGACAAACGTTCAATCTGCTGTGGATCCATGATCAGATTAATTCTCTCCTGGGCCAGGGAAGAAACAAAATCCCTGTAAAGACCATCCGCCGGATTGTTGTCATCATACAGGGACGCACCCTGGGAATAGGTAAGATTATAGTATTCTCCCATAAAGAACCAGTCTACCGCACTGGCAATATATTCTACACCGAAATTGGAAAAACTGGCGAAGTAGTAATCGAACACATCGTCTTCCGAGGAAAAGGTGCGGCCTGTTCTCGGATCTGCAAATTCCTTTGCCCAGCCGGACATCCAGAGCAGATTGGATATACTGCCAGCCCAACACAGTCCGCTGTCAATATCCCGTTCCGGATCGGTACTGTATTTTTCGGCATCCGTGAAAGCATCGTCAACCAGCTTCAGCGGACAGCGGGAATCCGGATCAAAGGATTGCGAAAGGGCGGATAAAACCGGGGCCTTCTGCTCCTCTGCAAGGCCGCACATGACCAGGTTCCAGCTGCCGGCAGGCGAAGTAAACCCGGTGTTGAGCGATGTGAGGCCGGTACCTTTGACGGCACCGGAGTTCAGCTCGAGCGATACAGGCTCAATGTATTCGTCCGTTTCAGCGGCGGAAAAAGAGAGCACTGACATCATTACAGACAACATCAGGCAGGCTGCGGTTTTCAGCAATTTACCGGTTTTCACGGATGTTCACTTCCAGTCTTCTTTTTTGTTTGACACCGTATGAAAAGTTTAGCATGCCGTACCTTTTTGCGCAATACCCGGACGGCATTGCCGGTGAATCCTGAAAGACAGGATGGCGGTTGAAAGATTCCCTTTATTAGAGTAAAATACTAATTTGGAAAAATCCCGGCTGAACCGAAGGGAGGGAGACGCGTGCTGGAACTGTGTACATTGGGAACGGGCGGAACACTGCCGCTGGCAGACCGTGCACTGAGCTCCCTGTATGTGCGGGAAAACGGACGCGGGATGCTGATTGACTGCGGGGAAGGCACGCAGGTCGGAATCCGGAAACTCGGATGGGGATTCCGGTGCATTGAGGACGTTCTGCTGACACATTATCACGGAGATCACTGTACCGGACTGGCCGGGCTTCTGCTGAGCCTGGAGAAAGCCGGAAAGACAGAGACGCTGAACATCTGGGGCCCGAAAGGACTGAAGCGTGTTGTGGAAGGCCTTTGCGTGATTGTGCCGCCGCTGAGCTATCCGGTGATGCTACATGAGCTGCCGCCGGAAGGAAGCAGCCTGGAAGCGATCGGGCTGGATATTCGGGCATTTCCGGTGGATCACGGCGGAATTCCGTGCTTTGGCTTCCGGATGACGCTTCCGAGAAAGAACCCATTTGATCCTGATAGGGCAAAAGCACTTGGAATTCCTGTGACGGAATGGAAAAAACTGCAGGAAGGCGAAACGGTGAGAGCCGGCGGACGGAAGATCCTGCCGGAGGAAGTGGCTGGACCCGGGCGGAAGGGAATCACCGTCGTGTTCTCAACGGACACACGCCCGTGTGAAACACTGAAGCGGCATACACAGGATGCGGATCTTCTGATTCTTGAAGGAATGTACGCTGATGAAGAAAAGATGCCCCAGGCGCTGAAAAACCATCATATGCTGTTTCGGGAAGCGGCGGAAATCGCGAGGGATGCCATGCCGGGCGGATTGCTGCTGACACACTTCAGTACGAGCCTGGAGGATCCGGAAAGCCATCTGGAAAGTGTTCGGAGAATCTTTGAAAAGACATGGACAGCCAAGGACGGGCAGGCCATTACACTGCGTTATCCGGCGGAAAAGGAGAAGGCATGGATCAGTTTGTGCTGAAAGCGCCTTACAGCGCATCCGGCGATCAGCCGCAAGCCATTGAAGCACTTGCGGCCGGGATCCAGGCCGGACTGAAAGACCAGATACTGCTCGGTGTTACGGGCAGCGGGAAGACTTTTACGATGGCTTCCGTCATCGAGAAGGTGCAGAAACCGACGCTTGTCATTGCGCATAACAAGACGCTGGCTGCACAGCTGTGCAGCGAACTACGGGCTTTTTTTCCGGACAGCCGGGTGGAATACTTTGTTTCCTATTATGATTACTATCAGCCGGAAGCATATATTGCTTCTTCTGATACGTATATTGAGAAGGATGCATCCGTCAATGACGAGATTGACCGGCTGCGCCACTCCGCCACTGCCGCCCTGCGGGAGAGGCGGGACGTGATAATCGTAGCTTCGGTGAGCTGCATCTATTCCATGGGTGATCCAAGCGAATACGAGGGCCAGATGATCAGTCTCCGGCCGGGAATGACATATCCGCGGCAGCGGTTACTGCGAGACCTGATTGACATCCAGTATGAGCGGAATGATACGGACTTTGAGCGCGGGAGCTTCCGGGTACGCGGGGATGTGATTGAAATCATTCCCGCGGGGGAAAAGGAACGTGCACTGCGGGTGGAAATGTTCGGGGATGAGATCGACCGCATTTCGCAGATTGACGCGGTAAGCGGACATGTTCTTGCAACCATGGAACATGCCGCGCTGTTTCCTGCAACACACTATGCGACAGATCCGGAACATATGGAGGATCACATTGCAGAGATTGAAAGGGACCTGCAGGAAAGAATTACGGAATTTGAAAAGGACGGAAGGCTGCTGGAAGCCCAGCGGATTGCCCAGCGTACCCGGTATGATATTGAGATGATGCGGGAAATCGGCTACTGCCAGGGTATCGAAAATTACAGCCGCTACTTTGACGGACGAAAGCCGGGCGACGCACCGTACACACTGCTGGATTACTTTCCAGATGAATTCCTCGTCATGATCGACGAAAGCCATGTGACAGTACCGCAGATCCGGGCCATGTACAACGGAGACCGGGCACGGAAGGATACACTGGTGAACTATGGGTTCCGCCTGCCTTCTGCTTACGACAACCGGCCGCTGCTGTTTGAGGAATTTGAGCGACGGATCGGCCAGACAATTTATGTTTCCGCAACACCGGGCCCTTATGAAAAGGCACGGGCGCAACAGACGGTGGAACAGATTATCCGCCCGACGGGACTGCTGGACCCGCAGGTGATTCTCCGGAAGGCTACAGGACAGGTGGATGACCTGGTCGGTGAGATCCGGAAAGTGACTGCCAGGGGAGAACGGATCCTGGTTACGACACTCACAAAGCGCATGGCGGAAAGCCTGACGGATTACCTGAAAGAACTGGACATCCGCGTTCGTTACCTTCACAGTGATATACAGACCATGGAGCGAATGGAGCTGCTTCGTGACCTTCGGCTGGGTGAATACGACGTCCTGGTGGGGATCAACCTGCTGCGGGAAGGCCTGGACCTTCCGGAGGTTGCACTGGTGGCAATCCTGGATGCGGATAAGGAAGGATTCCTCCGGAGTGAAACTTCACTGGTGCAGACGATCGGACGCGCAGCCCGGAATGCTGACGGCCGGGTCATCCTTTACGGTGATATGCTGACGGACAGTATGGCGAATGCAATGGCGGAGACAAACCGCCGCCGCGCCCTTCAGGAAGCATACAACCGCGAGCACGGTATTACACCTGAAACCGTACGGAACGCGATACGGAGTGTGCTGGAAATTACAAAACGGGTTGAGGATTCCGCAGCCGAGACATTGACCGAGGAAGAAAGGGGTGCCCTGATGCGCCAGATCGAAGAGGAAATGATCGGCGCTGCGAAGGAACTGGAATTCGAACGGGCCGCGAAGCTGCGGGATCAGCTGCTGAAACTGCGCGGTGAAGCTCCGATGAAGGACGATATGCAGCAGAGAAGACACAGAAGAAGGGAGCGGACAAGGAAAAGTGAGCACTAAAACATGCACAAAACCGGGGAAAGGGTTGTATTTTCTGCCGCTGACTGTTGCCGTACCGATTATCGCGGTGATGGTGCTGGCAGTCCTCCGCTTCTGGCCTGAAATCCGCAAACTGCTGAGCATCCTGATTAAACTGGTGGTGAAAGCATGAACGCACAGAACGGAAAGAAAGCATTTCCGTATGAGCGCGGATTTGCATGGGTATTGACATTCCTGCTTGCCGGCTGCCTGGCAATCACGATTCTGAGCACCCTGACGGTACAGATCCTGACAAATGCGGGCCTTCATCTGGGCGTGGCCACAGACGGCGCCGTCATTGACAGTCAGCTGAGCCATATTCACGCAAATGTCGATATGCTGGCGGAGGAATACGGTTTTTCCGCCGAAGCCGTAAAGAAAATCATCAGCAGGGAAGAACTGCTGCGGGTGAACGGGGAAATTGCTGCCTGGTGGAGCCATCTTTTGTCAGAAGGCGATACTGCGACGATGCCGCGATGGTATTCCCCGGATCTTGAGGAGGCGGTTGCCTCTTCAATGAACCGTGAAACAGCACAGATGGATCCACAGACGATCGTGGCCGACCTGACTGAAATGGTGGAGCGGACAGTGTTCCCGCTGCGGGAGACGCTGCTGACTACCGGTATGGACCTGGTGAACAAACGGGCTGATGTGCCGGGTGTGGTACGGTCTGCAACAAAACTTCCGATGCTGGGTCTTGTGATGAGCCTCGCCGTCGCAGGATTGATCGCACTGCTGATGGGAAGGGAAATGATCCGGAGCCTGAAGTATTACGGAACCGCGGCAGCCGGAACCGGATTTTCCGTACTCGGGGCGATGGTTATCCTGCTGTGCCTGGGGCCGAAAGCAATGGTTGCGGAAGCATCCCAACCGCTGGCAGGGGAAGTCGGATCGCTTCTGGGAAAGATCGGGTGGGAAGCAGGACTGGGAGCGCTGCTTCTGCTGGCTGCCGGATATGCATGCCTGATCCTGTACAGGAGAAAATACGGAAAAACGATCACAGGCGGGGATCAGACGGAATGAAAAGAATTATCACAACGCACGTCATCCGAAACGCACGGATACCGGAAAAACTTCGGCTTGCGGTTGCATCGGATCTGCACAGCGCACCATACGGAGATGTGATGGAGACGTTTGCAAAGTGCGACGCGGTTCTGATTCCCGGTGATCTGGTGGACCGGCACCGCCGGGATAACCGGAACGCACTGACGTTTCTGCGGGAAGTGCCGGAAACAGTACCCGTATTCTATTCGCTGGGAAATCATGAAGTAAAATACAGACATGCTGCAGAATACCTGGAACAGGTTGAAAAAAGCAAGGTGACGCTGCTACGGGATGAAAGCGTTGTTTATCGCGGAATCCGGATCGGCGGACTGAGCAGCCGGCGGAAAGGACCGCCGGATACCGGCTTCCTGGATCGCTTTGAGCAGGAGAAAGAATTCCGGCTGCTGCTTTGCCATCATCCGGAGGTATACAGGGATTACGTCAGGGGACGAAAAATCGATTTTACGCTCTGCGGCCATGCTCACGGAGGGCAGATCCAGATTTGCGGACGCGGCCTGTACGCTCCCGGACAGGGGTTGTTTCCCAGGCTGACGCACGGAATACACGACGGTGGGAGAATGATGATTTCCCGAGGCATGACAAACGGTGCAAAGCCGCGTGTTCCGCGTATCTGCAACCCATGTGAACTGATTATACTGGAGCTGGAACCGGACAAAGGAGGAATGATGGATGAACCAGGAAGACCTGAAACTGCTGGTGGACTGGTTTGACCAGAACAAGGATCACCGGCTGAACCTGCTGGAGAAGGAAGCGATCAAGATGGCCGTTCGAAAAGCAGGAACAGTGGGAGACCTGCTGGAAACGGCATTGAAACTGTTAAAGCAGGGGTCGTGAAAACGTGAATTCCTAAGGAGAACGGGGTTGAATTCGTTGACACAGGCTGTTTTCCGGATGTAGAATAGTTATGCCAAACGAAAACAGGAATCATCGGAGGTAATCTTACGGCCAGAGGGAGGGAAACTGTATGAGAAAAACAGTCTTTCTTCTTCTTTCCATGATAATACTGATGAGCTTCATCAGTTTTTCCGCCGCGGAAGAAAGCGGTGACCCTGAGGTACTGCCTTCCCTCCGGTTAAATCCGACGGAGATCCAGGTGCAAAAAGGGTACCGGGAACAGCTGCGTGTTTCTGTACTGAACCTGCCGAAAGGTGTCCGGGCTGCGAAGTATGAATGGGCGACATCGGACGACCTGGTTGCTACGGTCCGGAACGGTACGGTTCAGGGAACCGGGGGCGGAAATGCGGTGGTGACATGCACGGTGACACTATCGGACAAAACCGTACTGACAGCCGCGTGTGGAGTGCTTGTGACGGTGCCGGTGAGAGAACTGAAGACGGAAAGCCGGACCATCACCCTGATGGCCGGTGATGATTTTACGCCGGATATACAGGTGCTGCCGGAGGATGCTACCAACAAAACGTACCGGCTTGTTTCCGGAGACGGACAAATCCTGGAAGCCGGGGCAGACGGACGGATCACCGGACTGGCGGAAGGAAAGACAGTCCTGACCGCCACATCGGAAGATAATCCGAAAAAAACCGTCCGGATTACGGTAACCGTAACGCGGAGGATCGGCAAAACGGACGGGGTAATCCTCTTTCAGGGTATTCCATGGGGAAGCGACTGCGAGACTTCTTTCCGGATCCTGAAGGAAAAAGGTTTTATCAGTGAGGATGCCGTCGTACGGAACAGTGATATATCCCAAATCTATTATTGGTATTGGCCAGAAAACGACTTGATGTTCAGCCAAATGAGTTCATGGCGATCGTTTTCAGAGAACTGGGCCACGCCGATATCTATGATTCCGCAAAAGACCATTGGCGGATATCTACCCCGGATTGCGAGACTGCTTTTTCTGAACGGGACCGACGGGGAAGGAAAATATGATCCGGAAACTACCAGGCTGACCGGCGTGTTCTTCCAGTTTGACAGCCGCCATGAAAAAGGAACGGCCATTTTCTGCGAATTGCTGGGAAAGCTGGAAAACCAGTACGGGGAGTTCAAGAGATATCTCGAGAAGGATATTTCGCGTTACTATAAGGAACTGTTCAGCGGGATACAGGAAGCGATGGCCGGGGCTGAAGAATACTCCATCCAAGAACCCGGCATGGAAGACTACCTGGGCGAATATGCGATCTGTACGATCCGCGGAGCGGAAAACACCGGGATTATGCTGAACATAGATATCAACGGAACGGTTACACTGTTCTACGGAAGAACGGATGCAGCAAGCATGATCCGGGAACTCGAGGAAGCACTGCAGGAAGAAACTCCTGAACTGGAAGATGCAGGCGTATGACGGATGAGTATCCGATCAGATAAGGAGGAAATACAAAAATGAAGAAACTGATTTGCCTGATGATGGCGGTAATCATGGCGCTCGCATATGCAGGCGGCATTGCGGAAGGCACAGACGGAAGCGAAGAGGCTCCTTTCCTGCAGATCAAGGAAAGCGTGACAGCCAAGGTGTATGCTGAAGCCGGCGGAGCCGAAACGACTGACACACTGAAGGGCGGCTCGTTCTGCGGATTGCTTGAATCGGTAACCGTGGACGGCGCTGAATGGTTCCAGGTGTTTTACCTGGACAGCCGGAAGAAAGCGGCAGTTGGTTTTATCAACGGAGATGATGCTGTCCGGCTGACGATGGATGAACTGAAAAAGCTTTTGGAGGATCCGGAAAAGGCCAATGAGATCCTGGATCTTATCGATGCACTGAACGATTTTCTTAAAGACCAGAGCTCAGAAACCAAGGCCGGGGAGTCCGCGAACAGCGGCAATTCCGGAAACAGCAAGGGAAAGAACTTCCTGCAAAAACTTTATGATGACGGAATGGAAATGCTGAACAGTTTCTTCGGTACGAACTTTTCCGAAAGCCTGGACCAGATCGGCAAGATGGGAGAGGAAGTTCTTGGGAGCCTGACGGAAGCCGGAAAAGAGATCGTGGGCGGCGCCGTTGAAGGCGGGAAGGAACTGATCAAAAAGGGCGGCGATATCCTCGAAGAAAATATGCCCGCGGTCCGGGAAGGGCTGGAAAAACTGGGCCAGAAAATTGAGGAAGCTGCCAAGTCGCTGAAAAACCTGCCGGAAGACGCCGGAAAGATAATTGAAGAAATCATCGAAAAGGTGAAGGAAGCAGCCGAATCCATTACAGACGAAGAAAAGACAAAGGACATCCGGGAAAAGATCGATGAAGCCCTGAAAGAAATAGATGCATCTGCCGGAAAAGGCACCGGTTACGCAATAAGAACATTGACTGCTGTTACAGACAAAGTTGCGACATCTATTCCCGGAGCGTTAGAATCGATGAGCGAAAAAACTGGTTTTTTAGCAGAAGAAATCAACAAGCTAAAAACTTGGATGGAGAATTGGCTTAATGGTAATGATTACCAGAACATTCAGAACTATTCAAATGCTGCGGCAATAGTATATGAATTATTTGGTTTCAGTAATGGAACAAGCACTGTAAAAACAGCGGTAAAGACATTTATAGATGGATTTCTCAATTTAAATACTGAAGAATGAAAAACGATAATTTGCAACTGGTATCACGGGGACAGATGATCCTGGCTTCGAAAGACCTGGTCAAGATCTACGGGCAGATCCTATCTGCCCGGGAAATCACATGGTAAAGCATGAAAATCAGCCTTGTTAAAATGATTTTCCGGCGGTACCGGAAAATAATGTTCGCGCTCGTCATGATCGCAGCGCTGGCCAATTCCCTGGTGAACGGAATGTACAATACCTGGGAATCACTGGACCGGTCGCTGCGCATTTATCTGGAAGAGTACGGAATTGCTGACGCTGTGATTTCCACCGATATAACAGAAATTGACACAGCAGAAAAGATACGCCGGGTGGACGGAATCAAAGATGTGATGGCCCGCATGACCGGGAGCACACAGTTGATTGCGCCATCCGGCGATCTGTTGACCGCACAGGTCATATCTCTGGAAAAACAGGATACAATGCGCCTCTGTCACTGGGAAGATGCTGCGGATTTTTCCGGTGATTATGTGATGGCAGATCATTGGTTTGCGGACAAAAACGGAATTTCCGCCGGCGATGTGCTGCGCATCCGTACAGGCGAGGACGAATACCGTCCGTTTACGGTGGCAGCAATTGTATCCTCACCGGAAACCATTGAGCGGACGAAACTGGACCTGGGAGGAAGATTTTACCCGGATTTCGGCTTCCTTTATGCACCTGTTTCGCTGCTGGAAAAGGAAACGGAAAAAGAATCTGAGCGGATGACTGCCAAATGGAAGGAAAAGGAATCCGAATACCTGGAAGCGGAAAAAGAACTGGAAAAGACATGGGAAGACGGGCTTGCGCAGCTGGAAGATGCCCGGGGAGAACTTGAAAAGAATGAACAGGAATTTGAGACCAAACGGGAAGAACTGAAGGAGCAAATCCGCCAGCTGACAGAAGGACGTATCCAACTGACCCAGGGACGGAAGGAACTTGATGAGGCTGAAAAGACGGCAGAAGATAAGAAAGAACAGCTGGAGCAGACGCTGGAACGCACAAGCAGCCAGCTTCTGGAGCTGGAAGACCGGATCACGGAACTGCACGATGCGAGGAATGAACTGAGCAGCCTGCTGGTCCGCCTGGAAGACGCGAGGGGACAACTGGCTGCATACCGGAACAAAATCGCAAAAAGCAAATCACAACTGCAGTATTTCCTGTCCATCATGCGGCGGGCACGGACGATCTGGCAGGAAGCCCGCAGCCCTGAGGGTACAGTCAGGATTCCGGATGAAATCCAGAAGATCCTGAACGAAAACAACATTACACCGGATAACCTGGACGGACTAATCAGCAAAACTGAGTCCGGACTGACGCAGCTGCAGGACGGAGAAACACGAATCCAAAGCGGTATTGTCAGTATCAACAGGAACTATATCCCGGAGATCGAAGAATACCTGGAAGAGACGGAACAGGGGCTCGAAGCCGTTTCCTACGCCCACGACGCACTCCGGGACGGGATTGCCGAAATGGAATCGGGTTTGAAGACAATTGAGGAATTTGAGCAGGGAACTCCGGAAAACCGTGAAATCATAGAGGAAAACCTGCAGAGCATCAAGGAAGCCATTGCGGCGATCAACAGCGGCCTGGAAGAGGCTGAAACAGCACTGGCGGAAGGCCGTGAACAGCTGGAAGAAAAAAGCACGGAAGCAGAAATCTCCTACGCCGAGGCGATGGCAGAACTTGACGAAGGGGCAAAACAGCTGCAGGAGGCCTGGAACCAACTGATATCCTGGGAGGGATATACGCCGCTGCGGAATGAATTCCTGATCTGGTTCAATGAAGATGTTACAGACCGGCGGGCCGTCCTACAGGCTGCGGAGGCGGCGACGGGCGTAAATGTACAGAAAAGCGAACTGTTTGATGACTCCGACGTAAAGGCCATCATCGATGACAACCTGAATCCGCTGTGGTCTATGTCCTTCGTTGTGCCGATCCTGTTTATCAGCGTGATGATGATGGTGCTTTTCCTTTTCCTTTCCATCATGATCCGCCAGAGCAAGCAGATTATCGGTATCCTCCGGGCCCTTGGGTTTGACCGTGGGACCGTCCGCCGGAGTTACAGCTTTGTCTGCATCCTCCTGATGATAGCAGCTACGGCGGTCGGCGGTGCTGTCAGTACAGCCATTACAGCTGTCTTCAACCATTATTTCAGGTTTTTCTTCTCCATGCCGAAGTATATCTATGCGTTCAACTGGACAATGCTGGCAATCAGCGGGGTCGCTTTCATCTTGCTGAGTATTGCTGCGGTGGGTATTTCTTCCAGGGCTATCAACAGAATCCAGCCGGCGGAGGCGATCAGCCGGACC
>Ga0310690_10000848_pt1 | contig 60293 bp, 57 predicted proteins | sample AusTroGonzalo_MG_2_FD_207661 | JGI IMG/M metagenome (GOLD analysis project Ga0310690, IMG submission 207661) | Bovine rumen microbial communities from tropical cattle in Woodstock, Queensland, Australia - Gonzalo_04 (v2) (version 2) | ecosystem: Host-associated > Mammals > Digestive system >... | reverse complement strand
CCGGACGTCGAAGACGATTGGCATAACTTTGAAGCGTTGAACTTTCCGAAAAACCATCCGGCGCGTCAACTGCACGACACTTTCTTTATGACGGAAGATCGCGAAAAGCTACTTCGCACGCACACTTCCGGTGTTCAGATTCGGACGATGGAAAATCAAAAGCCGCCCATTAAAATCGTTGTTCCGGGGCGCACCTATCGTGTGGATTATGATGCCACACACACGCCGATGTTCCACCAAATCGAAGGGCTGGTCGTGGATAAAACCGCCAACGTCGCCCAAATGAAAACGGTGTTGACAGAGGCTTTTAAAGCATTCTTCGGCATGGACGATTTGCAGGTTCGTTTCCGTCCGCACTATTTCCCGTTCACAGAACCTTCCTTTGAAGCGGATGTCGGCGGCGAATTGGCGCGCATTGTCGGTAAAGAATGGTTGGAGCTTTTGGGATGCGGCATGGTCCACCCGAATGTGTTGAAAAACTGCGGCATTGATCCGGAAGAATATCAAGGCTTTGCTTTCGGGGTGGGATTGGATCGGTTGACGATGCTCAAATACAACATTCCGGATTTGCGTTCCTTATTTGATGCGGATATGCGGTGGATTGAACATTACGGGTTCTTACCGCTTGACGTACCGACAATTACCAGAGGTCTTTCAATGAATGCGGGGTTAAAAAAATGAAATTTACATATTCTTGGTTAAAAAAGTATTTGGACACAACAGCGTCGGTGAATGAGGTTTCCGATACGCTGACGAAAATCGGCATTGAAGTCGAAGAAATCATCAATCCGGCGGACGCTTTGAAAGATTTCATCATCGCGGACGTTAAAACGGTGACGAACCATCCCAATTCGGACCATTTGCACATTTTGTCCGTTTGGACCGGCAAAGAAACTTTGCAAGTTGTCTGCGGGGCGCCGAACGTTTATGCGGGAATGAAAAGTGTTTTGGCGCAAGTCGGCGTCTTAATCCCGAAGTTCAATGAACGAATCGAAAAAGGCGTCATTCGCGGCGTTGAAAGCCAAGGTATGATGTGCGCCGAAGATGAACTTTGTATCGGGAACGACCACACCGGCATTATTGATTTGAAAACGGATTTGCCGGCGGGCACACCCTTCACAGATTACTTAAAACCGGACATTATTTGGGAGGTCGAAGTTACCCCCAACCGGCCGGATTGCTATGGTGTGGAAGGTATTGCGCGGGATTTGGCTGCGACCGGCATCGGTATGTTCAAGCCGGCCGAAAAAAAAGAAGTCGTCGGGTCATTTGATTCGCCTGTAACGGTATCGACACAAACGAACGATTGTCCTTGCTTTACGTTGCGTTATATTAGGGGCGTCAAAAATGGTGAAAGCCCCGATTGGCTGAAAAAAGAACTCTCCGCCGTGGGACTTCGCCCGATATCGGTTTTGGTGGACATCACCAACTATTTCAACATCGGACAATGCCGGCCGCTGCACGTCTTTGATGCAGACAAAATACAGGGCAACCTGACGGTCCGCGGGGCCAAAGACGGCGAAAAAATCGTCTGCTTGGACGAAAAAGAATACACTTTGTCGGACGGAATGGTTGTTGTCGCGGACGAAAAAGCCCCGCAAAGCATCGCCGGTGTCATGGGCGGTTCGGCGTCTGGCGTGGACGAAAACACAACAAACGTCCTGTTGGAATCAGCATACTTTGAACCGATTTCGGTTGCCAAAACCGGCCGAATCTTAAATTGCGATTCGGATTCGCGTGTTCGTTTTGAACGCGGCGTAGATCCTTTGGACACAATCGCCGGCAACCACCGCGCGACACAAATGATTTTGGATTTATGCGGCGGAGAAGCTTCCCATATCGTGGTGGCGGGCCAAGAACCGCAACGGCGGCAAACCATTACGTTTGATTGGAGCTGGCCAAAGAAAATGACCGGCATGGACATCCCCAAAGAAGAAAGCATTCGCATTTTAAAAGCGTTAGGCTTTGATGTAAACGGGGACGAAGTCGTTGTTCCTTCGTGGCGTTGGAACGACGTATCGATGAAGGCCGATTTGGTCGAAGAAATCGCCCGCATCTACGGCTATGAAACGCTGCCCGAATCGCCGATGCGCGCCGACGGCATAACCACATCCATTTTGCTGCCAAACCAAAAAAGGGAAATTGCGGTACGACGGGCCTTGGCGAACGCGGGATTGAACCAAGCGATTACTTGGTCGTTTATGGATTCGAAATTGGCCAAACTTTTCGGCAGCCATAACATTCGCATTCAAAACCCGATTGCTTCGGACTTGGACGAATTGCGACCGTCATTGGTCCCGAACTTGCTGTCGGCGGTGGGGCGCAACAACGGACGCGCTATGCCGAACGTTCGGCTGTTCGAGGTAGGCCCGCAATTTTTCGGCGTCAACCCGAATGAACAAGAAATCGTCGCCTGCGCCGTTCGGTCGGGGCAAACAAACAACCGCCATTGGGTCAATCCCCCGCGCGCGGTGGACGCTTTTGATGCCAAAGCCGATGCCTTAACGGTGTTAGCGGCGGCAGATGTTCCGATGGGCGGACTTCAAATTTTACGCAACGCCCCCGATTGGTATCATCCGGGACGCAGCGGTGCGCTTTGTTTGGGTCGGAATGTCTTGGGATATTTCGGCGAGATTCATCCGCTGGTCTTAAAGGCTTTCGGGATTAAAGAGCCGGTCGTAGCCTGCGAAGTGTTCTTGGATAAATTGCCCCCGGCAAAAGCCAAAAACAAAATCAAGTTATTGACCATGTCGAACTTGATGCCGCTTTCACGCGATTTTGCCTTTGTGATGGACAAGACGGTGGACGCCGCCAATTTGATGAACGCCATCAAAGGGTTGGACAAAGAATTGATTTCGGATGTCCGCATCTTTGACGTGTACGAAGGCGACAAGTTGCCGGACGGTAAAAAGTCTATTGCTTTGGAAGTTGTCATTCAACCCAAGGAAAAGACCCTGACGGACAGAGATATCGAATTGCTGTCCGACCGAATTATCGCTGTGGCGGGTAAAGTCGCCGGCGCAACGCTTCGGGCATAATGGCATCAAAAGGATAAGACAAGTCCCTGCCCTTTGCGGCGGGGACTTTTTTAGACCTCGAAAAAAATCAATCTTTTTTACTTGTTATTAACCTTTGATGAGTATAGAATGAAACAAGAAAGGTGAAATTTATGTTGAAAAACACAAATTCGTTTGCAAAGATTTTGATGACCGGCGCCGTGCGCGGGCCAAGCAAACGCATCACCCCCCCCTCTATCTTATCTTTATAATTCAATAACTTACGTTGATACTAATGCGAACCGGATACAGGCCGGCGTTTCGGCTTGCGTGAAAAACGACCGTCGGGATGCGCGGATTCGTTTCGTTCGGAAACTTTATGCAATAAAAAAATGGACACAGGGTGTTTTGACCAGATTCATCCCTGTGTCTTTCGTTTTATTGAAAACTTTTTTCAAAAAGCAATGCAGACACGGAATGCATTTTTTCAAAAAAATGTATGCCGCACGCATATTCGTTCCGGGGGTCTTTGGCTTTCGGGATGAATCAAACGGGCAAGATCAATTGTTGATATTACCCACTGGTTTTCGGCTTTAAAAGGTCGAAAGGTTTTAATTAACAAAAAAAAGGAAGAAAAAAATGAAAAATTTACAAAAAGGTCGTTCAATGATTGAAATGCTCGGCGTATTGGCAATCATTGGTGTATTGTCTATCGGTGGTTTGGCTGGTTACACAATGGCCATGAACCGTTGGCGTGCAAATACCATCACGGATTATGTAACTCGTTGTGTTGTTGTATCACAGACAAAGGGTGTGGATGGGAAACCTACAGTCGACGACTCATGCCCTGATGTTTTAAGCGAAGCAGTTCCTGGATTTATAGATGGCGCAACCATTGCCGACTATGATCCAAACACAGATGATACTCGTGTCTTAGTGACTGGCGTATCCACTGCTGTTGCTGAAGTCCTCACAGAAAAAATGGGTACACGGGTCAATGGTGTTCAAGTCGGAAATGGCGGTTGTGGAACAGCTGGAACATTCAGCAATTCAAATGCAACATTCCAAACCACACCCGGTGAAGGTGAAAGTCTTGCCAACAAAGTCTGTTTCTCTTTTGCTAACAAATAAAGAAAGGGTATAAAGATGAAAAATTTACAAAAAGGTCGTTCAATGATTGAAATGCTCGGCGTATTGGCAATCGTTGGTGTGTTATCTATTGGTGGTTTGGCCGGTTACACAATGGCGATGAACCGTTGGCGGGCAAATACGTTGATGGATTATGTCACACGTTGTGTTGTTGTGGCCCAAACGAAGAATTTGACAGGTGCACCAGCTAATAGTGCATCGATGAGTGAGGCATCGAATTGTTCAAAAATCTTGAAAGAAGCCTTTCCTGGTTTTTTAGGAGGTACCACTCCGCAAGTTTGGATCTCTAGCTACGATCGGGACACAGATGAAACACAAGTAAAGGCTGGTGTTGTCTCTGCTGCTGTTGAAAAGGTTCTCTATGATAAGTTAAAAACACGTGTCAATGGTGTTGCTTACACAAAAGGAAGTGAAAGCGCCGGTGGTACTGGCACATTCTCCTTTATGAACGCGGCGCCAGCAGAGTAAGGTTAATTTATTAACAAGATTTATTGTTACGAACACAAAAGAAACGTCCTGTTCGCAGGGCGTTTTTTGTGGGTGTCATGCCCCCGCCGTCGCCCCGCACATACGTCATGCTGAACGAATGTGAAGCATCCAAGAACAGCAACTTTTTTGGGCCTTACCCAAAAATAAAGCGGATAATCTTGGATTCTTCGCTGCGCTCAGAATGACAAAAAGAGAGGCTCAGAATGCCGTAAAAAAGAAACAGCCGAAAATCGGGGCAATGTTATTTTATCGCCCGTTCAATCGATGTCGCCGTACGCACGCCGTCGTTGACTTCCTTTGAAACAGTCTTTGATCCGGTGATGTCTTTTTCAATCCGGCCGGCGGCCGTTGTGGCTCGACGCGTGGCCTTTAAGGCATTGTCCACATCATCAACCGTTACACCGTCCCCCGATGTCGCCGAATCCAATATCTTTTCACCCGAAGTAACAACTTTCCCCGCATTCGACGCGGCATCAATGCCTGTTTTGGTCGTACCGGTTATGGTCCTGTCGCCGGTAATTGCTTGCTCTATCCGGCCGGCAGAATTCAACGTATTGTCCGCCGCCCCTTTTGCACGCGACAAAGTCGATGCATTAAGCGTATCCGAAACACCTGTCTCGACCTTCTCCGCAGAGCGCAAAGTCTTTCCGGCCGTGCGCGTGTAATCATTGGCATCCCCAATCACACCCGTATCCACACCTACCGTTCTTTCAATTCCTTTGGCGGTACTTGTCACCGCGTAGGCGTCCTGTTGAACTTCTTTTGTCGTTTCCCAAGCCGTAGATGCCCCCGATTTGACGTCGTCAACAAAGGACGACCCCCCTTCGGACGAAGCCACCTCTTTCACCTTTGAAGCATCTGCGCCCACCGACGATGTCGCATTGGCCACAGATGAAGTCGTCGGCACACCCGCAGAGGCCGTCGGCGTCACAGCAGAAGCACCAACATCCGGAGCGCTTGTCGAAGGCGTAACCGAAGAGGACGGAACATTCGCCCCACCTTTAAGACCGCCGGACGGAACCGATGCCGTCGGGGTATCCGCACCCGTCGCACCGCTGATTCGGCCATCTTCGACTTTCGGGTAACCACCTTCCATATAGCTTGGTGCACCGACAAGTTTACCATCTTCAACTTTCGGATAGCCGCCCTCTATATAAGTGCCGGTCTTTCCGCTTATGTAATCACTGGGCCGTTCATCCATATAGCCGCCGGCATAGCGACCGTTCACCTCGCCGTCTGCAAAACCATCAAGAGCTTTCGACGTATCCGAACCCGCAGAAGCATCTGCACCGGCTGTTGTTGATGCGCCCGAAGCCACAGGGGTATCCGCGCCCGCAGAGGTGTCCGCACCGGCCGCTGTCGGTGTATCCGACGTCGAATCGCCCGTCGCATCCGCAGCAGAAGCATCAGATTGTTCTTGTGTGGTCTTCTTCTGTTCTTCTCGGGCCTTTCTTTGTTCTTCTTTGCTCTTTTCTTTTTCGTCTTTGGCCTTTTGTTTTTCATCCTTTTTCTTTTGGAGTTCTTCCTTGCCCTTTTCTTTCTCGGCGGCCTTTTCGTCCTTCTTCTTTTGGGCTTCTTCCCGACCGGCGTCTTGCGCCGCTTTCCGATCTTCGGCCGCCTTTTGTTTTTCTTCTTTCTTCTTTTGAAGTTCCTCCTTGGCAGCTTCTCGGTCAGCTTCTTTCTTTGTTTGCTCTTTGAACTTTATTTGTTCCCGTTTTTCCCGTTCGTTTTTCCGTCTTTGTTCTTCGGCGGCTTCTTTTTGGGCGCGAAGTTTGGCTTGTTCTTCCGTTTCTTCATCGATTGTAACGGAAACGTTGTTTTTTCCCGCATCACGGCCCAGCAATTCAGCATCTGCGTCAATCAGCTTTTGCCGCCACCATGTCTTTGGCTTTGTCTTTACCTTTTCGGCCATGGCTCCGCTTGTCAAAACCAAGGCGGACAACAACGCCAACAAGCAAACTTTCCATTTTTTCATCGTTTTCTCCTTTATTTCATTGTAGCGGGAACGACCAACATTCCCATGGACTTGCCTTCCAATTTTGCTTCCTGTTCAACACGGCCGATGCCTTCCAAATCAGCCTTGATGCGGTTTAACACGTCCAGTCCTTGATCCTGATAGGACAACTCACGGCCCCGAAACTTTAAGGTAAATTTCACTTTGTTACCGTCTTCCAAGAAACGACGGGCGTTTTTCAATTTGACCTCGTAATCATGCACATCAATCATAGGGGTCAACTTCAATTCTTTCACTTCCACGACTTTTTGTTTCTTTTTAGCTTCGTTACGGCGTTTTTGAAGTTCGTATTTGTACTTTCCCAAATCCAAAATCTTACAAACCGGCGGAACCGCATTGGGGGATATTTCAACCAAGTCCAAACCTTCATCCGACGCTTTTTGCAAAGCTTCGCGCAAAGAAACAACCCCGACGTTATTGCCATCCGAAAGGATAAGACGCACCTCTCTGGCTTTGATGGCTTCATTGGCTTTTGGTCCGTTTTCGTTCGATGAAACAAAAGCCTCTTTATTTTCGATAACTATTATAGCCTCCTTATTTTTGTTGAACATACGCGTATTATACTTATTCTTTTTGACAGAATCAACATTTTTTGTTTATACTTTTAATTTATGAAAAGGAGCCTGTTTTTTTTACCGATTTTTCTTTGGAGCGCTTTCGGGGGCACAGCAAATGTTTTGGCTGAGGGAAATCCCCTCTTTGTCGATAATCTGCCCGAGAAAACACGCCAAGAAATTCAACAAATGCAGACGGATCCTTTACCCGATTTAAAGACCGGTGAAAATGTTTCTTTTTGGGGATTGAACACCTTAAATGAGCGACAAGCCAGCCCTTTTACGGGGCAAAAGGGTGTTGGAGATTGGATTCAAACACCGTTCGGAAAATTTCACCTTCTTTCGTGTTGGGCCGGAACAAAACAAGCCGACCGCTATCCGTTTGTCATTGACGGCCTGATTGAAAAAGATATTCAAATCGTGGAGCCGACTTTGACTTTGGTACACGGACAGAACATCGCGGACATCCAATTTTTCGTGCCCAAAATACGCCCCTTTCAATCATCAAAACCTCTTTCCTTCCGGCGCGCTTTGACTTTCCCGTTTGTTGCGGACATTAAGCAAAAGCAAAAGAATTTGGCCTTGACCGTCCTTTTACGGGCCAATGCGTGCAGGGGCGAAAAGTGCACACCTTTCTCCCAAGAATTTTCACTGACTTTAAAGGGCGACGAAGATTGGCCGACATCTTTTTGTTCCCTGATTCAATATCATTTGATGTTCGTCCCCCAAACCGTAGGTGATGACAAGATAAAAGTAAATCAGACGGATGAAAATAACCTGTTGTTGGGGGTACGTTCGGATGATACTTTTTCGCCCAAAAATATCTTAATCCGCGACGATGCAAACAAAGCCTTTGCTTTGAAAAGTCAACAAAAGCGGGGGGAATTTCGGGTGTTGGCGCTTTCATTTGATGAAAAGATTCGTTTTCCCCTAACCGTTACCGTAGACACACACAACGAAGTCTGGGAACGCCGGATTGAAGCGGCCGACAAAGCTTTTGACCTGCCCCCGTTGTCAAAAGATTCCCCGCCGCTTGGAAGAAGGCTTCTGCTTTTTTGGCTGTTGTCACCATTGACGGTCTATTTGCTTTGCCTTTCATTTAAAAATGATTTCGAAAGTCGGCGACGGTCCCTTTTGATATTAGCAGAGTTGATTGTCGGTTGGCTCATCGTTTGCGGATTTTACTTGTTTTATCCCGTAAAAATTTCATGGCTTTGGTATAATCCCGTCTGGTTGATTTTTGTTTTGGGCGTCTTTGTATGTTTTTGGCGTTCACGCCACGCAGGGCACGCTCTGATTTTAACAGCCCTGTTCCCGTGGTATTTTTTGGAAGCAATTTATCATGCGAATCGTTGGACTTGTTTACTTTGGACAGGCCTTTTATCTATCGTTCCGTATGTTCTTTTTGCCCTTTTCCCGCATATCGGGACGTGCTGTTCGCGCTTGTTCGGGCAAATCCCCACCGCCCTTAAAAAAGTTCCTTTATGGATTGATATCTGCCTGCTGATCGGAATGATTATCTTGCTTGTTCGATAAAGGAACGAGCCAAAGCATCGACACGTTCGTTTTCGGGGTGGCCTTTGTGCCCTTTGACCCACAGCCATGACACCTGATGACGTTGAAGCAATTCGTCCAATCTTTGCCACAAATCGACATTGGATACAGGTTTTCGATTCGCGGTTTTCCATCCGTTCTGTTTCCAGTTCGGCATCCAGCTGTTGACGCCCTCAATAACATATTTGCTGTCACTGCACAAAGATATTTCACACGGCTCTTTCAAACTTTCCAGCGCGCTGATAACCGCTGTCAGCTCCATTCGGTTGTTTGTGGTCAAAGGCTCTCCGCCGGACATTTCCTTTTCTTTTTGTCCGTAACGCAATAAAACGCCCCACCCGCCGGGGCCGGGGTTACCGCTGCATGCCCCATCCGTAAAAATTTCTATCTTTTTCATCAGGCGACTTTTACGTCCTTTTTCAAGTTATCGGCCGCTTTCTGTTCGGAAAACCAGCACCGTTCACGGTATTCGGACTTTTTACCATCATTGAAATGATTCACAGGGCGAAAATACCCCATTACACGCGTCCAAACCTCACAAACCTGACGTTCCGAATCGTCCAAAATAATTTCCATTTTCTTCTCTCTTTCAGCCTTTACGGGGCATTTTTCATTTTATGATCGAAATGGTTTTTAAATCGTTAAATTCTGTTTTTTTATTTTAACACTTTTAACAACAAGCGATAAGCGGCCGTAATTTCCTTAAACTTTTCTTCGGCTTTTTTATCGCCGCCATTTTTATCCGGATGGTACTTTTTGGCCAAAGTTTTGTACTTTTTCCTTAACTCATCCATGACCAACGGGGGCGTCAGGTTTAATGTTTTCATCGCCTCTATGTGTTTTATTTCAACCAAAGTTGCCTGCTTGGAACGGGGCCCCCGTCGCCCCAAGCCGGACAAACCCAAAATGTCAAAAGGGTCTTTCAGACGATTGCTATATAAGTCATTTACGCGCCAAGTCGGTCGATGTCCGACACTATCCAGACGAATCTCCGCCTCTATCTGTTCGGCGTTAAATCCTTCATAATAATTCCAGTTTTTATTGTATTCTTGGACGTGTTCCAGACAAAACCAATAATGCTCTTTCAAAGTTCTGTCTTTTGGCGCTTTGTACAAACCTTCCTTTTGACAACGCGGGTGGTCGCATCTTTTGAACGGTTCTTTTCTTATATTTTTGCGTGTATACATAAATAAGTTTTCTTCCTATTTAATTATTTTTATCAACAAAAGGTTGCATTCTTTAATAAATACTCTTATATATAGCATATTCAGTCAACCAGTTGATTGATTCGTTTTATTTTTATTGTTTTATTTTAAAAGAAAGGAGATAAAAAAACAATGTTGTTATGTAAAAATGTCGTTGTGAACGGTCGAAGGACCAGCATGCGTTTAGATAAAGAAACGTGGTTAGCCTTGTCCGATATTTGTCGGCGGGAAAATATCACATTGTATAAACTTTGTTCTTTGATTGATTCGGCCAAAGGGCAGTCCGGTTTATCGGCGGCCACACGGCTTTTCGTGTTGATGTATTATCGCCGGTCATTGGCCAAATACGAAGTCAACCTACCACCGGTTGTCGAAGCAGCCCCCAGCTTTCGCGTTGAACAAATTTTGAATGCTGTTCGCGGGCATTGACTTTTCGACAACGGCTTTGAAAATAAGGTCTGGATGTAAGAAATTCAGACCTTTTTTCTATTTTCCAACTTTTTTTATTTTTTTGTAGCAAAATACCTTTTTTTTATGTATAATGCGAGAGAAAAAAATTTTTGTAAGAAAGGTACTTTTCAAAATGAAGAAAAAAATAATGCGCACGACTTTTATTTTAACCCTTTGGACATTTATATTTTTTCTCTGGCTCCATTGGTTTATGTTGAAAAATTGGCAGTTCGAAATCTTTTACGCCTCCCATTGGCAATACTTTTTCGACCAATGGTGGAACAAAGGAATGCGCATTGACGATACTTATCGTTGGACTTTTGTCATTACGTTGTTTTTGGCGTTGCCTTTCTGGATTCTTATGTCCTGTATTTTTCTGTCCACCAACTATTCAAAGTTGTTTTCGTCAAAGAAGAAAAAATCTGCGGCCCTTCAACGTCCGCCCAAAATTCAGGTCAAAAAGCAAAAATCATACAAAGAAGTTCGTCCCAAACCCTTTTCGGCTGTGGGGGACACGATGTTGCAATCTTTGGCCGAAAACAATCACACACCGACGTTGGAAGCCGGAAACTATGGCAATATAGGAACAACTGCTGCCCATTTTTCACATCGCGAGTTGCCGGATGACGTCCCTGCGGCGGATCGTTTATCTGACTTTCCGGCCGAAGAAGATATCGGCGATATCTCTTTGCCCATGGATGATTTCACACCCGTAAAGGAAAACATCCCCGAAATCATCGGTCGTTCGGGGGGCTTTGTTTTGGATGACGTGAAAATCGGGAAAGATAAAATTGATTTTTTGGTCCTTTCCAAACAAGCGGCTTATTTGGTTTCGTTGGATGATCAGCTGGGTGATTGGCTGGCCGACGAAGAACGCTTTAACGATGAAGATCCTTTGTGGTTCTCGGAAAGCGCCCACCGCGTTTCGCCCGTGGCCTTGTTAAAGCGCGCACAAAAAGCTTTTTCGGATATTTTGAAGGAACAAAACATTTCTTTGGACACAAAGTTGGTTTTGGTTAAGACAAACGGAAACATTATCAACGCCGAGGATATGTTGGACATTTGGAAAGAAATGGACGTGACGGTTGTCCGTTCCGACAAGGGTCGTCCCGAAGAATTGCCTGTTTTGGGCGATACCTTTCCAAAGGATCTTTCGGTGCCGGATAAAGAAAGTATTGAAAAAATTACAAACGCTTTATAGAGGGGGTAGATATGGTTTTTCAACGGGGTGATGAATACGCAGATAGAGATAAAGCCGTTTCGTTCTTGGTGATATGGTTTTTCATCAGTTTGCTGATCGGTTTTATTTTGTTTGTTTTGATACGGCCGATATCTTATCTGTTTCAGGCCGGTGTCGGTCGCGAAACGTTGGTTGAAGCTTTCCGCTTTTTCAAATTGTCCCTTATTCACCCGATTGATTTTTTAATGCCGCGTTACGGGCTTTGGATTACCGAAAGTTTCCGAAGCAACAACTTATTGGTAAAGGTTTTGCCGTTTGTCCCGTTCCTTGTCTCCGGTGTTACTTTCTTAATTGCGGTGATATGCAACCCGAATGATTTTATGTTGAAAACATTTGGCGGTGGGCGGATGGCCACTTATGCCGACGTCAAAAAAATGAAATTATTCAGCGGGTTTGTCATTGTTTTAGGACGCTTCAAAGGAAAGCTTTTAAAGATGCCGGAAACATTGTCCGCGTTGGTTGTCGCGCCGCCCGGAACCGGTAAGACCGCCGGCGTTGTTATCCCGACCATTTTGGAATCACCGGGGATGAGTATCATCGTGAACGACCCCAAACCGGAACTTTGTTTTAAGACATCGGGCTATCGGGCAACGCAAGGGCCTGTTTTCGTGATTAACTGGGGGGCGGAAGATGAACCGGACAAAGGCATTTACTATCCGTCATGGAACCCCCTTTCCCCCAGCTGTTTGCCTCCGCAAGGAAGCTTACGCGATATGTATATTGACTCTATGGTGGCGGTGATTGTGGAAGAACCAAAGGGCGGTACCGACCCGCACTGGTCAAAGGCTGGCCGGAACGCGATGTCCGGATTTTTGCATTTCATTGCCAGTAAATGTGAACGCGCCCGCGCCAATGATTATTTCACCAACCGTTTAATCGAAGGCTCTTTCGACGACGAGGACGCCAAAGTTTTGGCCTCTTATTATGCCGAAATGCCGGATATGAGTGCACGCGCGGCGTTGGATGCTTTGCAAGCAGGAAATTTGAACTATGACAACTACGCCCCCATCGGGACATGGGAAGGTTTGCCCGATTATTGGCACGGGGCCGAACCGTGTATCGCCATGATTTTGGATTGGCGAAATGACACGCAAATGAAGGTTGCCGCCGACCTGAAACGTCGTTCGGATGAAGGCGACCAAATGGCGGCCTTGGCTGATCCGGAACGTGAAGTGTTGGAAGCCGCCGTTAATGAATGTGCGCGGTACCATTATTCGCAACGGGCGATGCTTGAATTGAACCAATTGGCCAGCACGCCGGACAAGGAACGGGGTTCTATTTTGTCTACGGCGTTAACGGGTATCAGTAGCTTTAAAAACTCGGCGGTTCGGGCTAGAACGCGGTTTTCGGACTTTACTTTCCGCGATTTGCGGGGGATGAAGGACCCTGTCACCGGCGAATACAAGCCTGTTTCCGTTTATCTGTCCGTCAATCAGGTGGATGCGCGTGCTTTGTCGATTATCACAGGTGTGTTCATTGAATTGATGTCATCTTTCCTGATTTCAAATCCGCCGAATTTTGTTGGAACCGACGGGATTAAGTCAGGTCCGTTCCCTGTTCTTTTCGTCTTGGACGAATTTCCGCAGATGCCGAAGTTAACAGCGGTCAAAGACGGACCGGCCGTGGGTCGCGGACAAAAAGTGTCTTACCTTTTAATCGGTCAGGATTTGGGACAAATTTCGGGTCAATACGGTAAAGACGATTTGGAAACCATCATCACGACAACGGCGGCCAAAGTCATTTTGGCACAAAACAACGAACAAACAGCCGAACGTTTCTCCAAGATGATTGGGACAAAGACCATTCAAACATCGTCTGTCTCTTCACCGGAAACGGTGTTAGGTTTCAACCCGAAAATGTCTAAAAACATTTCCACGCAGTTGCAAGCCACACAAGTTGTCGGGGCTTCTTCGATGATGAGCTTGGATGCCACAAAGCAATACGTGATTATGCAGGGCTTCTTAAATCGTCCGATTTTGGCCGACTCACCGCGTTGGTATTTGGACAGAGCCATGAAGAAAAAATGTTCTATGCCACCGGCTCCGTTCGTTCCTTATTGGATTGTGGCTCAACGTGAAAACGCCGATTTGGACGCTTTGTCGAGTTCGTTGAAAAAGGATATGATCGAGATTGAAGAATAAAGATGACGAACGTATTGTTTCCCATCCCGAATAAAAAACCGATTATGACCGTAACAAACGATATGGTACGGGATTTGCCTTTTTGGGAGTCGACTTTTCAACAAATGAATTTTCCGACAATGGATTTGGTGGAAGCCACCGCTTATCCCCTTTCCTTGCTGGAAAAAATCAATAAAAAGAAACAATACGCGCGCGTGAAGCGTGACTTTTTGCGCTACATTTCGTATCACTATTTAAATGACCTTCGAAACGCAGGGTTGAATGAAGATGACCTGTTTTATTTGAAAAAAGGTATCATCCCCGAAAATTTCACGGTTCATGTCAAAATCCCGTTTGATTACACCGGTGAAGTTGACTTTACGAATCTTGTTTTTATGCAAACGCATCCCTATCACGAAGACATCCACCGCTTTATGGATATGCAATTAGAGGGAATGACGTTGACACAACGTCCGCGCAAGCTTTACATCCCTGTCCCGACCGGCATGGTCTATATCCCCATGACAAGTTATCAGGGCAGCGGCGGGAAGAACAAAACAGACCGAAGCGTTACCGCCGGTTTCTCGGAAAAGGCCATTGAAGCCCTGACAAAAAAGACAATGATGGGACGTTAAAATGTATTCTCAGGTTTTGAAAAAACTTTCACAAAAAACAGCCTTAACCTTTCCGCCGACAACGCAAGAAAAGTTGGCCAAGTTAAGAATGAATTTAATTCGCAACAAATTGCCACCCTTGCCCGCGGACTATATTAAGTTTTTACAACAAACGGACGGACTTTCGTGGAACGGCATTCGCTTTTTCGGCGTGGAAGAACACGACCGCGCCCAAAGGTCGTACACGTTCCCGAGCCTGTTGAAAATCAATTTGGATTTCGCCAAAAGAAATCGGCCGGTTTCCTTTTTGATTTTGGGCGACAAAGATGAAGATTTAATCGTCTATGACGAAAAGCAAGACCTTTATTATCTGGTTGATAAAATGGATTTGATTTCGGATCTAAGTCTGCCCCGCTTCTTTGATGTTCTTTACCTTTTCACACAGGATTATATCGGATAAATGAATTATTTGAAAAAACATTGGAACGGAAAATATCCTTTGCGAATCAGCTTTTGGATTAACGGGCTTTTGTTGTATTTTTTGTGGGGGCTTGTCTTTTCCTTAATCATTCAATTTTCGGGCGCGCAACACAATGGGGAATTGCTGGTTCGTATTTTTATGAATTATCGGATTTCCACCTTATTTATTTCTGTTTGGCAAACGGTGGGAATTTATCGTTCCGCGCAACATTATCAGGAAGAAACCGGCAACCTTATTCTTTCAAAGTTAGCAAAGAACTTTTCCCTTGTTTTCATTTTGGACGGATTGGTCGGGGCCTATGTGGTCTTTTTCAAACAGGACGCTTTGCTTTCCGTATGGAACGACCCGTCTGTTTTTTCCCTTTAATCTTCGAAATACAGGTTTCCGCCGGAGATTGGAAATTCAACCCCCGTTGTTTGGGGGAAAGTCAGGGGCAGTTGAAATAGGCTTCGAACAGCCAAAAAAGCGAAACCTTGCGCATCCAAGCAGGGATTCAATCCCCATTCTTGCCCGACATAGACCGGCATATCCAAATGTTGCCGCAGATATTTGATAAAGGAAGGATTAAACGCCCCGCCACCGGTAACAACCATTTGTCTGGCCTGTTCCGGTAAAAAGTCCAATGCTTTTATAACCGATTCGGCCATAAAAGCCGTTAATGTTGCCGCACCATCGGCGACAGAACACCCTTCAACATCATCAAGAAGCGGCAAGAAATCGTCCCTGTCAGAACTTTTGGGCGGTTGTTCGGACAAATACGGAAAGGACAAAAGCTTTTTCAAAAGGCGGTCGTCCACCTGCCCTTTGGCGGCCCAAAGTCCGTCGAAATCCATCTCCGCACCCAATTTATTTCGCATCCATCCGTCCAATAACAAGTTGCCGACACCAACCTCAAAAGCAAACATCTCACCGTTCGGTCCCAAATACGTTAAAGAGCTTATCCCACCCACCGATAAAACAATCAACGGTTTTTCTTTGTCCCGAAACAAAGCATCATAAAAGGACGGGAAAATTGGCCGCCCCGTCCCGCCGGACGATAAGTCCGTCTGATAAAAACGATTGACAACCGGTATCGAAAAAGCCCTATACATCTGTTCGGCGTCCCCCAGCTGAATACTGATTTTCTGCTTGGGGCGCGATAAAACAGTGTGGCCGGCAAAACCGATTAAATCAACATTCAAATGACTGCGGTTTGTCTTTTGCAATAAGTCGCGAACCACCCCGATATGATGTTGTGTAATCAAACCTTCGACATCCTTTAACCGTTGGACATCCAACTGACCTTTTTCGCCCGTAACCGTTTCAATTTGTTCTTTTATCTCCGTCGGATAGGGGTGAAAAAGCGTTTCCCCTTGTTCGTAAATATCCACACCGTCCGTTCGGACAAGAGCCGCATCCACGCCGGTCTTGGCGGCATCGCTTTTCAAACCGATAGCCCATAAGGGGCGAAGTGTTCTGTCAATTTGCATATTTATTCCTTTTTTTAATTATAATAAAGACTGGACAAGACGTCAAAAAAAATGTAAAAAAAAACTATGAAAATTATAACTTTCGGTTGTCGAATAAACACCTATGAATCCGCCTTGATACGTCAATGGGCGGACGATTTGCCCCATGTGATTGTCGTCAACACCTGTGCAGTAACGGCCGAAGCTGAAAGACAATGCCGACAAACCATTCGGAAACTGCGCAAAGAAAACCCGAACGATACATTGATTGTTACCGGATGCGCGGCACAACTTCATCCGGAAATTTATGCCGCAATGCCCGAAGTTGATCGCGTTTTGGGAAACCGCGAAAAACTGTCCAAGGATTTTTTAACGGCCAAAGATCCCCTTTTGGTCGGGGACATTGATAATGTTGATTTTGACATCCCGCCCGTCCACGATTTCGACGGACGATGTCGCGCTTTTTTACAAGTTCAACAGGGCTGCGACCATCGTTGCACCTTTTGCATCGTCAACAAAGTACGCGGGCGCAACAAAGGCCTATCCCCCGACGATGCGGTTCGGCAAGCACAAACCTTTGTGAACAACGGCTACAAAGAATTGGTCATCACCGGCATTGATGTGACCAGCTATCCGTACGGGCTTTCGGATTTAATTGAAAGAATCATTCGCGAAGTCAAAGGATTAAAGCGCCTTCGCTTGGGCTCGTTGGATCCGGCAGGTGTGGACGATAAGATGATTGACCTGTTTAAAAACGAAGAAAAGATAATGCCCCACGCGCACCTTTCAATACAATCCGGCGACAATCTGATTTTGAAAAGAATGGGGCGACGTCATTCGCGCGAGGACGTTTTCGAATTGGTGCAAAAGTTCAAAACCGCCCGCCCCGATATGGTTTTCGGTTCGGATTTCATCACCGGATTCCCGACAGAAACGGAAGAAATGTTCCGGAACACTTTGGATTTGGTCGCAAAAGCGGATATCTTGTTGTTGCATGTTTTCCCCTTTTCCGTACGGCCGGAAACACCTTCGGCCAAAATGCCGATGGTCCCCGCCGAAATTCGCAAGAAAAGGGCCGCTGCTCTCCGGCTTTTGGGGCAAAAAAGGCTGGTCGATTATCTCGACCGGCAAGGGGGTAAAAAAGAATCCGTCTTGGTCGAAAAAGAAGGCGTGGGCCTTAATGCCCATTACATCACCACGCACGTTCCCCAAAACTTAAAAGCGGGTGAAATCGTCGATGTCATTATAGAAGGCAGAACAGAAAATGAGTTGGTTGCAAAAATTACGTGAAGGTTTGAAAAAAACTTCTTCAAAAATCGAGTTGGCTTTGCGCGTGTCAAAGTTGGACGGTGATGCTCTGGATGCTATTGAAGAATCTTTTATTTTGGCGGATATGGGTGTGGAAACATCGACCCGATTGACCCAAAAGATGGCGACGCAAAAACCGCAAAGCCGAGAAGAAGCCCTTGACATTCTTAGAAAAGAGCTTTTCCATCTGATGACAGGAACCGAACAAATGCTTTCGATTTCGTCGCATAAACCCTTCATCATTTTGATGTTGGGCGTCAACGGTGCGGGAAAGACAACGACCATTGGGAAAATGGCCGAAAAGTTCAAAGCTTCCGGATATAAAGTTTCTTTCGGCGCGGTAGATACTTTCCGCATGGCCGCGATTGAACAGCTGAAAGAATGGGGCCAAAAAACAAATTGCCCCGTTTATGCCGGAAAAATGGGTGATGATCCCGCCGGCGTGGCGTATGATGCTGTTCAGAAAGCCATGCAAAACAAAGACGACGTCTTGTTCCTTGACACCGCCGGTCGTTTGCAAAACAAAAAAGAATTGTTGGACGAAATTCAAAAAATCGTTCGCGTTATCCGAAAAATTGATCCGACCGCACCGCACGCAACGCTGTTGACATTGGACGCCACCGTCGGACAAAACGCCTTTTCACAAGTGGAAAACTTCAAACAATGCACTGACCTTTCCGGATTGATTATGACCAAATTGGACGGAACGGCAAAAGGCGGGATTTTGGTGGCTTTGACGGAAAAATTTCATTTGCCGATTTATTACATCGGCGTGGGCGAAAAGGCGGAAGACTTGCAACCCTTTACGGCCAAAGAATATATCGATAGTTTATTGGGAACAGAACAATGACAAAAATCAAACGTTTTTTTGATCGACTTTTTTCATTTTCATCGCAACATTTGATTGTATTGATGTTGCTTATGTGCGCATCGGTTTTGCAATCGTTCACCATTGCGGGTTTGGACAGTTTGGCGACCGGCCTTTATTTGGGGCGTTTTGGTCGTTTGGATTTGGCCTTTAACTTTTTGGCGACCGCCTTTTTCTTGGCCCTCGTGGCCAGACGAACCATCCGGACAGAACACCGGATGGGACAAGGCCTTGCTGCTTTCTTATTTATTTCTTTTTCCATTCAAACTTTCTTGCTTGCCCTTTATCGAAAAGGATATGCGCCGGCGTTGGACGGCCTGTTTATTTTTAAGTTTATTTATCGATTCGTTCTGACCGTCGGTTTTTGGGCTTTGGTGCTCCGGTTTTTGGATTATTCTTTGCGTTCGAAGCGTTTTTTGGCCTTGGTTCTTTGCAACTTTTTGGGCCTTTGCCTGACCGTCCCCTTTGTCCGCATTGTATTACCGTGGTTGGGCGTGTCAGCGTTATGGGCGTTGATAACGCTGGCGACTTTCGTCTTGTTTTTATTCGTCTGCAAAATTTCCCAAATGGGAAAAGTTTCCGTCGAAACCTTGGTTCCCAAAAATGGGGGCGTGCAAGAATCGTCCCAAAAAAAGTTGGTTTATTTCATTTATACGTCGGCTTTTTTCCTGTCCGCCATTAAATGCTTTACGGATTACGTTTTATGCATTGATGTGTTGGGAAAAGGTTTTTCCATCCCCGATTTAATTCGCTTTTTTGCCGACATTTTCGGCGTGGTGGGATTGGTCAATTTTGTTCTGTTGAGCTTGCTTTATCGCGTCCGTCAAACGTTCCATTTGATGAACGGTATTTTAATGATTGTGTTTTTGCCGATGATTTCCTATTTGGGATGGGCCGCACAAATGCTGTGGATTGTCGTATTCTCGAAAATCCTTTGGGAAGTTCTGAACACTTTCTGTGTGGGATATTACTTCCGAATGATTCCGCGACCGTTATCGCATGGCAACAAAACGCGATTGAAATATAAACGATTGATTTTGGTGGAACCGGCGGGTTTTGCAACGGTCGCCCTTATCTTTTATTTCCTACCGTTTGCAAAGTTTGTTTCCGTTACGGGGGTGGCCCTGTCCGTCGGTCTGCTGTTTGTTTGTATTTTGACGCAAAAAGAATACAGCAAAGTTTTGCTTTCCACGTTTAAAACTTTCCGTTGGCGCGGCGGGCAGTTGATGATTTCGAACAAAAAGATTTTATCATTTATCGATGAAAAAATAACCGGCAAAAATCCGGATGAAGTCATTTACTTTTTGCGCGTATTGGAAGAAGCGCAAGTCCCTGATTTTTCGGCGTTTTTAAAGAAAGCCCTAAAGCATCCGAACGAACAGGTTCGGTCCTTTGTTTTGGGGCAAATTGAAAAGTACAATTTATCCGGCTTTAAACGGCTTTTGCTTCAATTGCTTCAATCGGATCCGTCGCCGCAAATTCGAAGTTTAACGCTTCAAGTTATTTGCTCATTCGGCGAACCGTATTCGGAAGAAAAAGCTATTCTTTATTTAAACGATGCGGCGTTGCATCGCGGGGCTTTGACCGGATTATTGAAATGCGGCGGCGAAGGCGTCTTGATTGCGTCGGGCGAATTGCAAAAAATGGTTTCATCGACCAAAATATCCGACCGGTTACAAGCTGCACAAATCTTGGAAGAAACAGCCTTGAAAGGATTGTTTCGGGACATACAAACATTGATGAAAGACAAAAACAAAACGGTGCAGGAAACCGCTTTACTGGCAGCGGGAAGAACCGCCAATCCGCTTTTGTTAAAGGATATTTTTCGGGCGTTGGACACCCTTCGTCTTCGCGATAAAGCTTTGGAAGCCTTAAAACTTTACGGGCCAAAAGCCTATCCGGCCATATTAAATGCCTTTTCGGACAAGCAAAGAACTTGGCTATGCAAAAAAGCGTTGATGACGCACTTGTGGATTGCCCAGGATGAAGAATCCAAAAAGACCCTGTTTTCATCTTTGCGGCAAATGCCCTTCTCTCTCCGATTGGACAGCCTGCGTTTTTTGCACAAGACAGACATCCAATTTCGTCGGTCCTATTTAAAGAAAAATGTACGGCCTTTGATTGAAGCGGATTACGAGCAGGCCTTGAAGTTATTGGCGCACATAAAAGATTTGGCCGTTGCCCCATCACACGATGCGCAAGACGCCTTTAATTTGTTGCAAAAATCGTTGGCAGATGAATTTGAATATCTGCGTCAAAGCCTGCTTTTGGAATTGTCGGTCCTTTATCCGTACCATTTGATGAAAAAGGCTGTTCGGACGCTTTTGGATGTGCACGCCCGTTCGGATGAAAAAGAAATGGCCTTCGGATTGATTGAAGATTTATTACCCAAAAAGATGGCCCCGCTTTTGTTTTTCATTCGGCGGTATTCTTTTGAAGAATTGTTTGTGTTTATGTCGGCGCAAATTGCCCCGTATCAAGCCCCGATGGCGGACCATTTCCGGATTATTTTGGGTGATACAAACTATCATTTCCCTTGGACAAAGGCCAATGCGCTTTATTGCATTCGCAAATTGGGATTGGTTGATGTCCGCAGCGATGTTTTAAACTTATTGTCTGACGAAAACCCACTTATTCGGGAAAATGCTGTTTGGGCGACGGAGAGGCTTTTTGCTTCGTCCGACGAGTTGAAAGACGTTTTGCAACCTTTGGAAAAAGATTCCGTCGAATCGGTTGCTCTTTTGGTCAAAGAAATTTTAAAAAATGAGGTCAAAAAATGAAAAAAACATTAGAAAAAGTCCTGTTGCTTAAAAACTTATCCTCTTTTGCCGACGTGTCCGAGTCGGCGTTAAGTGACTTTATTTACGCGTGTGAAGAAGTAGCTTACCCCGCCGGCAAAGAAATTTTAAAGCAAGGGGATGAAAATAAATATCTTTATATTTTGCTTTCCGGAATGGTGCAAGTCAAAGAAGCAAACACGATTTTAAGCGAATCGGAAACAGGCCAAATGTTCGCGGAATTGACGGCTTTATCGCCGGCCGTGGTAGATGTTTCAGTCGTCGCGGTTCAAGACGTAATTGCCCTTCGGATCTCATCGGACAATCTTTATGAAATGATGTCCTTGCACCCGTCAATTGCAAAAGGAATCATAAAAGGGCTTGTCAACCGATTAAAAGTGTTGGATAATAGGCACATATAAAGTTTTTCTTTCAACAACAAAAAGGAGATAAAAAATGAAAAACCAAAAAAGCAAAAAAACTTTTGTCAAAAAGGAACCGGTTAAAGCATCCGTTGCAAAGCCTGTTGCTCACAAGGCAGAAGTGAAAAAGTCCTGCGTTTCGACCCTGACAGAAAAAGGAAAAATCTTCGTCGGTTTGGCGGCGGTTTTGATTTTGATTGTTATGGCTTGGCAAACCATCCCGAACAAAACATCGTCTTATTCGCCGGCCTTGGCCAAAAAGTCAGTTACCGTTGCAAAGATTGGAAATGAAACCATTTCTTTGGCGGACCTGTTGATTCAAAAAGAAACCATTCCGCAATTAAAAGATGTTGATTTAAAAGTTGTGTATACTCAACTTTTGGACAGTATGATTAATAAAAAAGTTATTTTGAACGCGGCCAAAAAAGCCGGAATTCAGAAAAATCCGGATGTCAAACGCGCTTTGAAAGAAGCCGAAGAAAGCGTCTTGGTTCAAAATTATCTGATGCGTCAAATTGATGCCAAAGCGACTCCGGAAGCTTTGCAAGCGCTGTATCAGGAAGAATTGAAAAACTTCGTCCCGCAGGATGAAATCCGCGCGCGTCACATCTTGGTCGCCTCGGAAAAAGAAGCCAAAGACATCATCGTGAAGTTGAATGCCGGTGCTGACTTTGCGACGTTGGCCAATCAATACTCTTTGGACAAAGGCCCCAATGGAGTAAACGGTGGGGATTTGGGATATTTCACAAAGGATATGATGATTCCTGATTTTGCAAATCCGGCCTTTGCCATGAAAGTAGGCGAAATTTCCAAAAAACCGGTTAAGTCACCGTTCGGATGGCACGTTATCAAAGTGGAAGACAAGCGCAAAGCAGCCGCTCCGTCTTTCGAAAGCGTTGCCGAAACATTGAAGGCGACGTTTGCGCAAAAAGAAGTTCCCGAAATCATTCGTGCCGAACGCGAGAAAGCAAATGTTCAAATTTTCGACGTAATGAACGAAGGAAAATAAACCGCATCTCATTTTAAAAAAGAACTCCCCAAAACACGGGGAGTTTTTTTTATTTGTTTTAAAATACTTTTCTGCTATGATGGGAACATGGGCGTAGAAACCCAAGCACAAAGAGTCGCAACGCATGGCGACTGAAAAAAATAAAATGCCGATTTTCGCCAAAAGGCGGATGTCGGCTGAATAAAAGGCTTTATGGCTTTAAATAAGTCGAGCCGTTTCCTTTGTGCACGGTTTTCTAACATCCGCCCACTTTTGAAAAGTGGGTTTTGTTTTACGTGTAATAAAAGGAGTTGGAAATGAAAAAATTAATCGTGTTTTTGATGTGTGTTTTTGCGGTGACGTCGGCGATGGCGGCGGAACCAACGTGCAACGGCGGGTCGACAATTACTGCAAATAACGGCACAACGTTTTGTAAAAGCAATAAGTCAATGAATTGGTGGAGTGCTTTTACGTGGTGCGAGTCACAAAATCGAAAGTTAGCGGATTTTACCACAATGTGTCCGGATGTATCGCAGATAGCGGAAGGTGCAGCAGGGCAATGTTCGAATTTACAGAACGTTGGAAGTTTCTGTGTTTGGTCTTCCCTTGCATCCGGTAAGGGCTATGCGTTTTCCGTATGTTCTGATGGTGCCGTGTACGATAAAGATCGTACCGCCTCTAACTATCTTAATGCTCTTTGTGAGTAGGTTTGGTCGCTTCTCTCTGTCATTCTGGGTTTTTCTTTTCCGTCACTCTGAGCGTACGCGAAGAGTCCAAGAACATCAACTTTTTTCTAGCTTTCTCCCAAAAACAAAGCGGCATTCTTGGATTCTTCGGTCGCCAAAGGCTCCCTCAGAATGACATAAAAAAGAAAAAGCCTCCTCGGAATGACGTTATTTATTTTTCCCCTCAACCCCGCAGAAAACAAGACCGCCAACTATTACACAAACGTTGGTTTTTGTAAATACCTGTTTTGCAAAAAATGCATTTTTTTGTGAAATCCTCTCTATCCCTTAGAAAATAAGGGGCAGAGGGCATTATTGTCGAACACTCCCTTTTCTCCGAAACGCATTGTTACACAAAAGAACGTTTGTGTAATAGTCAAAGGTAATAAAAACCAACGTGTAGGAGTATGAAAAAATGCAAATGTTTCAAACGGGCCGTTCAATGATAGAAATGCTGGGTGTTCTGGCGATTATCGGCGTATTAAGTATCGGCGGCCTTTTGGGCTACCGCCGTGCCGTCAATAATCATCAAGCGAATGTTATCTTAGACGACGTTAACCGATTCGCGTTCGTGATATTAGAAAACAGCTATTCATTTGAAAACAACTCTTACTTTGATGTCGATTTTACCAAAACGAGCAATTATTCAATGACAGCCCACATAGAGCAAAGCAATCAGTTCTCTATTATTGTTTTGGATGTCCCACGTGGCGTATGCGAAGCCCTTGTCCCCAAAGCGGCGGTCGAATACAAAGTCCGTGTCGCTTCGGCTGATTCGGAAAATCCCATGGCCGAAGGGGGCTTGTATGATTCGACACAAGCCGATTTGTGTGAGGACAGTAATAATGTTGTTCTTTACTTTGGAGATACCGACAATTTAAACCCGCCGGCCGATGATGAGATTATCCCGTGCGAAAGTTATGCCGATTGCTGTCGCGGATGTTTTTGTCATTTCACGCACCCCAGTAATACAGCGGCAACAGGCAACGGCAAGGGTGAATGCCGAACATTGAAATCTTTTGGGGCACAAACGACAACAATGTCCGATGGGAACACGTGGTCACGCAGCACAGAGGGCATGAATTGGTGGAGTGCTATGGACTTTTGTGATGCTTTGGGTGAAAGGCCTGTTCGTTCGGATGATTTTCCCGGATGTTCGGCAGGGACAGCCTGTACATTAACATCTGTAAACGCTATGGCCGACAAATGGCTAGGGTTTTGGCGTGGTTGGTTATTAGATGATTGGATAAAATCCGATGGGAGAGGAGCTGCATTTACTTTTTTAATCAATGAAGATGGACCAAGGACAGATACCTCGATGGTCAAGACAGTAACATGGGGACATGCTTTTTGTCATTAAACTTGATTCCGCATGGTAAAAGGCGCATAATGGGGGGATGAAAAAGTTTGGAATTTACCTGCATTGGCCTTTTTGCCTGTCAAAATGCCCTTATTGCGATTTTTATTCAAAGCCCACCCGCGACTTTAAAGAGGACATTTTAAAGGCCGCCTATTTTCGCGATATAGAACAGCTACCACCTTATCCGCGCCTCACCAGTTTCTTTTTCGGGGGTGGAACGCCGTCTTTGATGTCCCCGGCTCTGATTGAAGAAATCCTGAAAAAAGCGGCGGACAAATACTCTTTTTCACCCGACATTGAAATATCATTGGAAGCCAATCCAGAAACGCTAACGCCCGATAAAATCAAAGATTTCAAAGCCGCCGGTATCAACCGCCTGTCGGTCGGCGTGCAAGCTTTGAATGAAAGAGACCTGCGCTTTTTGGGACGCATTCATTCACTTTCGACCGCGTTGAAATGCTTGGAAAACGTAGCGGCCGCATTTGATAATTTTTCGATGGATTTAATCTATGCTCGCCCGCATCAAATGCCCACCGCATGGGACAAAGAATTGGATAAAGCGCTGTCATTTCATGCGCCGCACTATTCACTTTACCAGCTGACCATAGAGGACGGAACACCTTTTGCGCGCAAAGGCATCAAAGGGGTCGATGACGAAACGGCACGACAAATGTACCTGATGACTTTGGATAAAATGGAAAGCGCCCAAGTCCCACCTTATGAAGTTTCAAACTTTGCCCGCAAAGGTTTTCAATCCAAACACAACTTACTCTACTGGCAAGGCGACGATTACGCCGGCATCGGACCCGCCGCACACGGGCGACTGGGACTTTTGGCCACCGAAAATCCGGCGGATATCGGTCTTTGGTTAAAAGGGGAAAAGCAAGTCACGCGCCTGTCGCCAAAAGAAAGATTCGAAGAAAAGATTATTATGGGGACGCGTCTTTTTTCCGGTATAGGCGCCAAGGGCCTTCACCCCGAAAACATTCGAAAAGCTGTTCAAAACAAATGGATAACATTTGACGGAAAAAACATCAAGCCCACGCGTGAGGGGATTTTAATGCAAAACCAACTTAGTCTGACATTGTTGTCGGAGTAACGTCAATCATATCCGCTTCGTCGACAAAACCGTCGTCCGCCGCTGATGTTTCGGCTGTGGTCAAATTGTCCGCCTCGTCCATCATCAGTTCCGGTTCGCGAAGAATCGGGCGGTGGGCTTGCCATTCGTTAATCAGGCGAATATCGTCCAAACCCTCTTTTAAGAAAGCTTCCTCGTCAAATGTTCTGGCTGGACGTTCGATTGTGCCGAAAGTGTTCCTTGCCACAATTTTGGAAATACCCAACAATCGTTCCGACGTACCGTCTTTGTTAAACCGGAAAAGCCCATCCACCCCCGAAAAACCGTTCGGACGTGTAATAGATGCCGCATGAATGGCCTCTTCCTGACCCAACACATACGCCAAAGCCACCGCATCGTACGTCAACGACGCCAAGCGGACAGGTTCTTTTCTGTACGTGTCTTTGTATTTTTGGGCAAACGATTTAAAACCGGTCATCGGCAAATCCGAGAAACGCGCATTAACCAAAGCCCCTTCTTGTGTCAAAGAAGGCTCCCGCCACGTGGACATTCCCAAGAAAGGCACAACATCCGGCGTCACATCATAAAGCGCAAACAATGACGCAATCGACTTTAACCGATTGTCCGTGTCCGCAATAAACAAGCAATCGAATTCCAACTGTTCGGCGATGGGGATTTCTTCTTCGGCCGGCTCCTGTTCTTCATCGGGCGGCGGTAAATCTTTGTTCTGTTTTCTGGCCAAACGCTCCTTTTCTTTTTTCTCTTTGGCCAACGCCACCGATTCCGGCAAAACAGACAAAACATACGGTTCATAATTGATGAAAGTCGGATTGTACACGGCCAACTTTGTGACTTCCATACCGCATTGTTTGGCGGTCTTTTGCGCTGTTTCAATCGCGATGTCCCCCGACGGATCATCCGGCGCCAAAATAGCCAAACGCTTTTTGCCTTCCTCACACGCGTAACGAACAATCCGTTCGGCCTGATTGGACAAAAGCAACGCCATTGTATAAACACCTTTTCCCACTTTGTCAGTATCGGACGTAAAGGAAATGACCGGCACGTCGCGACCGGATCTGGCCCGACGCACAGCACCGACTTCTTCGGCCAAAACGGGTCCTAAAATAATCTGGACGTTCTCGTCTATGGCCTGATTGAAGGCTTCTTTGGCGCCGTCAGCCGTGCCTTTCGTATCATAGAACAAAAGCTCAAACGAATCACTGTTGATGTCAAACTGCGCCAACAGGCCGGCGTTTCTTAAATTTTCACCCAGGTTTTTGTATTTTCCCGAAAGGGGCAACAACATCCCGACGCGTATATTTTTCACCGACCGCGGTTGCGAATAATCCGATATCTGTTGCACCGCCGAAAACAAAGACGAAGGAACTTCATAGCCCATCGGTTGGCGATACATATCCGTCTGTCGGGAACAAGATGCCAACCCGCACGCAAAGAATACTACCAAAAATTTCAAACAATGTTTCACGTCATCCTCTTTTAAAAACATCTTTCTTTTGATATACTTTAAAAAAAAATGTTTTTCAATAGAAAAGAGGAAAAGATGGCCGGCGTTCTTTATTTAATTTCAACCCCTATCGGTAATTTGGCCGATATGACTTTCCGCAGTGTGGATATTTTGTCCAAAGTCACGGTTTTGGCCTGTGAGGACACACGCAACACACAAAAACTTTTGAACTTGTTGGGCGTAAAGACAGAGGCCGCTTTTATTTCCTATCACGAATACAATGCCGATAAAATGCGTCCGAAGCTGATTCAATTTTTACAGGACGGCAAAGACATCGCCCTTGTATCGGATGCGGGAACGCCTTTGGTTTCGGACCCCGGATATCGTCTGGTCAAAGAATGTCGTGCCGTCGGATTGTCGGTTGTTCCCGTACCGGGCGCAAATGCTGTTTTGCCGGCGTTGCAATTGTCGGGATTGCCGTCCGATCGTTTCTTTTTCAACGGATTTTTATCAACCAAAAAATCAGCGCGAAAGGCAGAACTTCAATCTTTGAAAAATGTGCCGGCGACTTTGATTTTTTACGAATCTCCCCATCGGGTTTTGGAAACGTTACAAGATATGTTGGAAATTTTTTCCGACCGCAAAGCCGCTGTCGTGCGCGAGCTGACCAAAAAATTTGAAGAAGCCAAGAACGGCCCTTTGTCGCAATTGGTGCAATTTTATACCGAAAACGGCGAACCGAAAGGGGAAATCGTCATCCTTGTTGATCGACCAGAAGAACAAAAAGGACAAGATTTTGACATTCACGCCCTGTTGACGGAAGCGTTGAAAAAGTACCCGTCCTTGCGGGATGCTGTGGATGCCGTTACAAAGCAGACCCAAATGGACCGTCGCAAAATTTACAAAGAAGCTTTGGACATCAAAAATGGATAAAAAAACGACAGGCCTTTACGCTTACATTTCCGGACATTTGGCCGAAAGAAAAGCCTGTGCTTTTTTAAAGAAGAAAGGCTTTAAGAAAATCGCCCAAAATGTCAAAGGATTACGCGGGTTCGGCGTGTGCGAATTGGACTTGGTCATGCAGGACAAAAACACCCTTGTCTTTATTGAGGTCAAAAAAAGAAAAAATATCATCGATGCTTTCGAAGCCATCCCGCCCCGTGTGCAAAAAAGACTTTACCGCGGCGCCGAATACTTTTTGGCGCAACATCCCGAATACAGAGATTTTGATTGCCGCTTTGATGCTGTCTTTATCGCCGACGACGGGCAAATCGAACACCTGACCAACGTCATAGAGGAAAGCGCATGAAGGTCATCGCTCTGCTCTCGCTGCTCCTTCTTTCAGCCTGTTCCTACATCGGAACCGTCTATAATGTCGGCAGCAAAGTCGGGGCCATTGTGATGGACGAAAGGGACTTTGACGACGATTGGAAAGATTCACAAATCAACCTTTCCATTCGCAAAGAATTTGCCAAAACAAAATTCGCCTATTTGACCGACGTGGAAATCACGGTGTTTGAAGGCGATGTCATGTTAAACGGTGCTATCCCGAACATCGACAACATCGATGAAATTTTGGAACTGGTTTGGAACGTGGATGGCGTTCAGCGCGTCTATAACTACCTGCGCTTAGAAAAACCGTCAGACATTCTTGAAACAACACAGGATGCTTTGATTGCGGCCTCTATTCGCACACAATTGTCATTGACGCAGGGCGTAACGTCCGTCAACTACAAAATCACCGTTGACGACGGCATTGTTTATATGCTGGGTATTGCGAAAAACGCCGAAGAATACGGAGCTGTCTTAGCCGCTATTCAGAGCACCGACGGCGTCCAAAAAGTCATATCCAACGTCCGATATTCGTACGAAAGCAATTCCAAAAACGAATCGGCCAAATAGCTTCTTTTTTAAAAATGCCTAAAATTTAGGCAATATAAATAAAAAATTTAGGGATTCAAGCGAGTCGCGCAAATGGCTTAAAACAAGTGGTTTCGAGTCGCAATATGGAATCCCGAGCACGACTCGAAAAAATTTTTTTCATTTTTTTGTTGCAAAGGGCGACTCGGCAGTTTATAAAGAAATTAAAGAGGATAATCAAAAAGGGGAGAAATCTTCAATGAGTAAAAAAATTGCTTTAACCATTGATGACCGGTTGTACGACAAACTTTCGAAACACGCCTGTGCCAACGATGAAAGTGTTCAGGACTTTTTAATTCGTGCTGTTTGCGACGCGTTGGACATGTGGGAAGATTTCTACGACGAAACCGACACACTTACCCAAAAAGAAAGTCGCCCCAAAGTCACCTTTTTTGCCAACAATTAAACAGATACGCCCTGTCTTTGTGCCGACCTTTTAACTTGTTTTTAATTTTTCTGTTCCTAATATCTAGGTAATAAGGAGAAGCATATGCGTAAAAAAAGCATGGTGGTAATGGCCGGCCTTTTGGCCTTCTCGTCGTCAACATTGGCGCTTGACGCGTTGAACGTTTACGACGGCAAAAGCGAAGTCCCCTGTCAACAAACATCTTTGGAAGGGACCGTTGACCTGCTGTCCGTTATGGAATACGCCATTTGCAACAACCCGTCATTGAAAAGCAGTTATTTAGCCACCCAAACAGCATCGGCCGAATATGGGCAGGCTTTATCATCGTACTTCCCGACCGTCAACGGTTCGGCAGATCTGTCCCATTCCGAAAACAAAATAGACGGCGGAGGTTCGTCAAATGCTTCCGACGCATCGGCGGGATTGTCCTTGAATTGGCTTTTGTTGGATTTGGGCGGACGGTCGTCAACGAAAGACCAATTTAAAGCCTATTTACAAAGTTCCTATTACGGCTATGACAACACCTTGCAAAACCTTTTATTCTCGGTTGCACAAGCCTATTACGCCGTTTTATCGGCCGAAGAAAAATACGAAGGCCTGACCGAAAGCGAAAAATCATACAAAAAATCATTCGAAGAAGCCAAAAGCCGTTTCGATTTGGGATTGGTTCCCCTTTCGGATAAATTGCAAGCACAAACCGCGTATGAACAGGCTCGTTTGCAAAGCAACGTCGCCCGCAAAAACATCGCTTTAAAGAGGGGGGATTTGGCGGTATTGTTGAACTTGCCGCCGCAAACGCACTTTGATTTGGCACGCCCCAAAAAAGACTTGAAAAAAGAAAAGCGGGAAAGCATTGAGACTTTGGTTGAAACCGCCTTGAAGAACCGGCCGGATTATTTGGCTTTGGAACAACGGCGGGAAGCGTCTTTGTTGGAAATCAAAAAAGTCAAATCCGCGGGATTGCCGACTTTATCGGCCACCGCATCCGCCGGCGTGGGTGACAATTTAAAGACTGGCGATGATACACACTACAATTCATCGGTCGGATTGAAACTTTCCGTGCCGATTTTCACCGGCTTTTCGCAAAGCTACAAGGAAGGACAGGCCGAATTTTCATATCAAAAAACTTTAAAGGACTTGGAACAATCCAAAAACGACATTCAAAACGAAGTTTGGTCCGCCGTCCAAGATTATGAAACCTATTTTGAAAGTTATAAAATTTCAAAGACGCTGTTGGAAAGCGCCAAAGAATCCGAGCGCGTGGCTTTTGCTTCTTATAAAGTCGGGAAAGTCAATATCTTGACCCTGTTGGATGCGCAGGCACAACTGGCCACTGCGCGCATTGAAAACAGCACGGCCTTTTACAACGTTTTAACCGCCCAAAACAACATCCTTCGCGTCTTGGGCAAAATGGAGAAACAACAATGAAAAAAACGCTAATTATTTTAGGAATCATTATCGGATGTGGGGTCGGCCTTTATTATTCTTTTCGGCCGTCGGATAAACTGACCGAACGTCAATTCGAATTCGTCAAGGTCGAGAAAGGCGACGTCACCGAACAAGTCACCGCCACCGGCACCCTTCAACCGATTAACACCGTTTCCGTCGGCACGCAGGTTTCCGGCATTATCGAAAAAGTCTATGCCGACTACAATGACGAGGTCAAAAACGGACAATTGCTCGCTGAATTGGATAAATTCTTACTAAACGAATCTCTTTCGGATGCAAAGGCTGCCCTTTCCTTGGCCGAAAGCAAAAAGAAAGTAGCCGAACTGAACTACAACCGCTACAAAGACCTTTACGCGCAAAAGTTGATTGCCAAGGCGGAAATGGAAGAATCCGAAATTGCTTTGGTAACGGCCGAATCCAACTTGGAAAGTGCCAAAGCCAACTACAACAAAGCGCAACGAAATATGGACTACGCGCAAATCACTTCCCCCGTTGACGGCACCATCATTTCAAAGGAAGTCGAACAAGGCCAAACCGTCGCAGCCTCTTTTTCCACACCGACTTTGTTTAAAATCGCAGAAGATTTAAGCCTGATGCAAATAGAGGCGTCCGTTTCCGAAGCCGATATCGGGAAAATCAAATACGGTATGGATGCGCACTTTACCGTGGACGCGTATCCGTCCGATTCCTTTGAAGGAACGGTGCGCCAAATCCGGCTTTCCCCGACAACCGAACAAAACGTCGTGATGTACACGGTGATTATCGAAGTGCCCAACGAAGACAAACGTCTTTTGCCGGGGATGACCGCCTTTGTCACGATTACGACCGATGAAAAGAAAGACGTTTTGCGCATCCCGAACACCACCATTCAATTCAAACCCAATGCTTTGTTGCGTCAAAAAATGGACGGACAACGCCCCACAAACCTAAAAGGCAACGAAGCGGTTGTTTATACCTTTGACGAAAAAACGGGCAAAATAAAACCAAACTTAATTGAATTGGGCTTGACCGATGTTGTGAACGCCGAAGTTATCAGCGGAATCAAGTTGGGCGACAAAGTGATTTCCGAATACATCACCGATGAAAAATCCGGCCGTCGAAGCGGACCGCCCATGTAAAAAGGACAAAGATGAAAAACGATACAAACACCGTCGTTGAAGTCGATAACCTGACCAAAACTTACTTTATGGCGGGCGGAATCAGCCAACCGGTTTTAAAAGGCATTTCCTTTAAAATCAACGAAGGCGAATTCGTTACCATCATGGGTCATTCAGGTTCGGGCAAATCGACGTTGATGAATACGCTGGGCTGTTTAGATCGCCCCACGTCCGGCCGCTATATCTTGGCCGGTCAGGAAGTGTCAAAGCTTTCCGATAACGCTTTGGCGGCTGTTCGCGGGAAAACGTTGGGGTTTGTGTTTCAAAACTTTAACCTGTTGATGAAAAGAACCATCGCCGACAACGTATCGCTTCCCCTGCTCTATCAAGGATGCAACCGAAAAGAATGTTACGAACGCGCGAAAGAATTGATTGAAAAGGTCGGACTTAAAGGCTACGAGGACCGTGTCCCCAGCCAGCTTTCCGGCGGTATGCAACAACGCGTGGCGATTGCACGGGCTTTGGTCAACAATCCGAAGATTATCTTGGCCGACGAGCCGACCGGCAATCTGGACAGCCAAACATCCGACGAGATTATGTCCTTTTTCCAACAGTTGAATAACCAAGGCATTACCATCATCCTTGTCACACACGAATCCGACGTGGCCAAATACGCCAAAAGAATGATTCGCATCGCGGACGGCGTTGTAGAATACGACGGATTGGTCAAGGACTATTTCGAACGACAGAAAAGGGAATAAAGATGTTCAGACGTGTTTTCGGTGAAGCGTGGATTTCAATTACTTCTTATAAGCTCAGAACTTTTCTGACGACATTGGGCATTATGATTGGTGTGGCGGCTGTGGTTTTAATGGTGGCCGTCGGGCAAACTGTTCAAAATATGATTGACGAAAGCTTTTCTTCCATGGGCGGGAATATGCTGATTGTCTTACCGGGGGCATCCACCAGCGGCGGTGTTCGTACAGCCATGGGACGACCCACTGTTTCTCGCGACGACATGGACGCGATAAAGGATATCAAAGACGTCTTGACAACCTCTTATGCTACGCAAGCAGGTGTGCAAGTGGTCTATGGCAAAAACAACTGGTCGGTCAACGCCATCGGCACAACGCCGGATTATCTGACGGTCGGCAATTGGGAAATCGACAGAGGTATCGCCTTTACCGCCAAGGATTTAAAGGCCGCCACGTCCTATGTTATTTTGGGACAGACGGTCGTGGATGAACTTTTCGGATTTGAAAATCCGGTGGGTAAAACCATTCGTATCAACAATCGTCCTTTCTTGGTCATCGGAACGCTGAAAGAAAAAGGCGCCGGCCTGACGGGTGACGATCAAGACAATTTGATTTTAATGCCCTTTACGACGATGCGGCAAAAAATACGCGGAGCCAGACAACCGCAAATGGTGAATGTCGGCTTTATCAAAGTCGTAACGGAAGACAAACTGGAACCGGTCATGCAACGCGTCAATTACCTTTTGCGCGCCCGTCACCGGTTAAAAGAAGGCAGCGACGACGATTTTGACATTCGCAATTTGGCTGAATTGGTCGCTACCGTTAAAAAAGTCGGATTGTATTTGTCCCTTTTGTTGGGGGCGATTGCGTCGATTTCCCTTTTGGTCGGTTCTATCGGCATCATGAACATGATGTTGGTTTCCGTCACAGAAAGAACGCGCGAAATAGGCACACGCAAAGCATTAGGCGCACCCAATCGATGGATTATGCTTCAATTTTTAATCGAATCCATTCTGATTTCCTTTATGGGCAGCCTGATGGGCCTGATTTTGGGTGTGGGACTTTCACAAGTTGGCGGCGTTATCTTTGACAAGAACGTTCCGATTTCTTTTTGGACTGTTGTGGTTTCCGTTTCCGTGGCCATTATTGTCGGGGTCAGCTCCGGACTTTTCCCCGCCATAAAAGCCATGAAATTGGACCCGATTGATGCTCTGCGTTACCAATAAAGAACGCCCCATTAAAATTTTTGCTTGACATAACACTTTTATTGTGTAAAATAGCCCGCATAGTTTATTTAAAGAAAGTGGTGAATAATTATGGCAAAACCGACAACAATTCAAATCAGATTGGAAGCAACCGACGGTTCGGGACATTTTTACGTGGCAAAGAAAAACCCCAGAACAAAGCCCGAAAAAATGGAAGTGAACAAATACAATCCCAAAACGCGGAAGCACGTAAAATACGTCGAAAAGAAAATCAAATAAGTTTTCATTTTCTGTTTTCCGAAAGGCCCTGTTTGTTGACAGGGTCTTTTTTATGTTCTATATTTTTCATGATGTTTTAATTTTAGGGAGATAAAAATGCTGGAAGAAAGAATTTTTTCAACACACAGTGTCAACGAAGGCCTTCGGTCCTATATGTTGCGTGTCTATAATTATATGGCGGGCGGCCTGTTGGTTTCCGCTTTGTTTGCACGCGTGGGGACCAGCCCGTCCATCTTGCGCCTGATGTACAACGTGGGTGAACAAGGGGCGTCCCTTTCTTTGTTCGGGATTTTGTTACTGATTGCGCCGTTTGTGTTGGTCTTTATGATTTCTTCGGCCGTTGCCAGTTTCAACGCAGCCAAAGCGCAGCTTTTGTTTTGGATTTTCTCCGGCTTGATGGGATTGTCTTTTTCGCCCATTCTTTTGGCCTATTCAAACGCCAGTCTGGCCACAACATTCCTGGTCACCGCCGGTGCTTTTGCGGGTTTAAGCCTTTACGGATACACCACTTCAAAAGATCTGACCGGCATGGGTCAATTTGCTTTTATGGGATTGTGGGGAATTATCTTGGCCATCATCATCAACTGGTTTGTCAAAAGTCCGTCTTTGGATTATGCCGTTTCGATTATCGGCGTGATCATCTTTACGATATTCACGGCCTATGACACACAACGGATTCGCCGCATTTATCAGCTTTCACCGTCAACGGACGCCACCAAGGCCTTATCCATTTCCGGTGCGTTGACGCTTTATTTGGATTTCATCAACTTATTTTTGTTTTTGCTTCGCTTTTTGGGCAATCGGCAAAGATAGACGCAAGTTTATATATTTTAAGCTTGACTTTAGCTCACCTTTGGTCTTATCATAGGGGTGCTTTCGGTGCTTTGATAAGGCCAAAAGCATTTGAGCGGGTTCGCTTTATAAAGGAATCCACGTCATGTAGCTTAAAAGGAAGGATATGACAATGACATCAAAAATGCTTATACCGGTTTTACAGGAAAATTCCCTGACACTTTATTTGCGCGAAATTTCAAAGTTCCCCATGCTGAATGCGGAACGGGAATTTATGTTGGCGCAACGGTATCGCCTGCACAATGATTTGACGGCCGCCCAAGAATTGACGACGTCGCATTTGCGCTTGGCGGCAAAGGTGGCTTTGTCTTTCCGGCATTACGGATTGCCCTTGACGGATTTGATTTCCGAAGCGAACATCGGCCTGATGCAAGCCATTAAAAAGTTTGATCCGACCAAAGGATTTCGTCTTTCGACCTACGCCATTTGGTGGATAAAAGCGGCCATTTCCGACTTTATCTTAAAATCGTGGTCGTTGGTGAAAATCGGCACAGTCGCCACACAAAAGCGCCTGTTTTACAACTTAAACAAAATAAAGGCCAAGTTGGGACTTTACCACAATGCGGCATTGGATAACGAAACCGTACAGAAAATTTCGCATCAACTGGGGGTGCCGGAACGCGATGTTTGGGATATGGAACAACGCCTGCACGGAGATACGTCTTTGAACGAGTTGACCTTTGAAGATTCGGACGAAGAAAAACAATCTTTGTTGACGGACGGATCGCCCTCTTTGGAAGAATGCGTTATCGAGAAACAGGAAAAAGAATTGAAGAACAAAAAGTTGGCCGAAGCCATCAGCACCCTTTCCCCGCGTGAACAGGAAATCGTGAGAGAACGCTTTTTATCGGACAACCCGACAACATTGGAAGATTTAGGGATTCGTTTCCAAGTCAGCCGTGAACGCATCCGCCAGATTGAAAACAAGGCGTTCCAAAAGATATCCGCGTTTATGAAGGCTTAATCTTCCTCGAAAAACTTGTGATTGACCAAGTCAGAAATGGCTTCTTTGGTGGCGACGGCGTCGTCACCTTCCACAAACACCTTAATGGATGTCCCTTGCGCGGCGGCCAGCATCATCAACCCCATAATGGAACGACCGGACACCCTTTGCCCGTCCTTTTCAACAAAAATTTCCGATTGAAACTGATCAGTCAACTTAACAAAAGCTGACGCCGCACGGGCGTGCAAGCCTTTTTTATTTTGAATTTCTAAGACAAAGGCAAAACTTTCCATTTTAAATCAACAATTCTGATGCGACATTAATGTATTTGCGGGCCGCTTCGGCGGCTTCGGACGCGGCGGTCTTTAAATCTTTATTCCGTTCACGAACCAACTTTATCAACATCGGTAAATTCAGGCCGGCAATCACCTCTACCGGACGATTGTCCATAACGGAAATTGCAAGGTTCGACGGCGTCCCGCCAAACATGTCCGTCGCAATACAAACACCGTCCCCTGTATTCAAAGTATCAACTTCGCGCAAAATTTTCTGCCGACAAGCATCCATATCTTCGTCCGCTTGGATACAAACAGCCGAAACATTTTCCTGATGCCCGACCACGTGTTCCATGGCGGCAATCATCTCAATGGCTAAGTTTCCGTGCGTGACCAACAAAATTCCAATCATTTTATCCTCGTTTCCTGATTTCTGTTGTAGCACAATTTGATTAAAAATCAACTAACTTTTTTATCTAATACGGCCTTCAATTTTGCCAAGAAGGAAACTTCAAAGGGGCAAAGGCACACTTTGGGCAAGCAAACGCCTTGTATTGTTTCCGTTTTGTCGTCGGGCATTCGGTCCATTTCGGCCAAAGAAATCATTTGAACAACCAGATGCACCGGCGTTTGCGGACAAACACGTTCGACGGGCAAAATGCCCACACCGCGAATTTCCATCTTGCCATAAATAGAGGCCGGACAGGATGCCACCGGCGCGCCGGCGTTCAGACAAAGCTCCGTTTGGTCGTCTGCCACCAAAAAGCCGCCGGCATGAATGATTTGCAGACACGCATCGGACTTTCCGCTGCCCGAAGGTCCGACAAACAGAATTCCTTTTTTATTCCAAGAAACACAAGAAGCATGTGTTAACATAACAACCTTTCTTTTTTTACGATACAAAGATTTAAAAAACTTGTCAAAACATCTTTTTATGTGTATCGTATTCAAAAAGTAACGTCCTTGTAGCTCAGCAGGATAGAGCGTGGGATTCCTAATCCCAAGGTCGTGGGTTCGACTCCCGCCAAGGACACCAAAGGGGAGAAAAAATGGGACAGATGCCTTTAACACCGGAAAAAGAAGTTTTGGATGCGCTGAATCGGATGGAAGAATTGGGCCTTCCCTTTTGCGCGGTATTGGTTAAAATTTCAAAACTTTTGCCAGAAAACAGAGGCTATCGCCAACTGGAAATTTTATCAAAGTTATTTGAACCGCTTTTGCACTCACCGAACAATCGCCTTTTTTTGCTTTCGAACTACGATTTTTTGCTTTTATGCGCCCAACCGTCATTGGAAGTTATCGATGATGTCTTGTTTCAAATAAAATCTTTGTTTTCCGACGATCCTTTTGTTCAACAAGAGCCGCAGAATTTCAATCAGATTTTCTTTTCGGATAAGCACTTGAACGCCTTAAAAAACATCTTAAACCCGCAACGGACGCCCAAAAACAAAAAGCCGACAACGGATGTCCCGACGGACGAATCGTCCCCCCATTTAACGTTGGAAGGTCTGGAACGTTTGACATTGGCCTTGCAACGCGTGAACACGCTGGACTTTATCAAACGGCAAGCCGTGGTGGATTTGTCCTACACCGCACCGCGGAAAGTGTCCTTTTTCGAATACTACACGTCGTTGTTTGCGGTACAACAAAAGCTGGCGCAAGGCATTTCGCTGACACAGGACAAACCTTTGTTTTATCAGCTGACGGAAACGTTGGATAAAAAGATGCTGGCGGCGTTGCCGAATTTAAACCTTTTCCGCAATCCGAAGATTATCAGCTTGAATTTAAACCTTTCGTCATTGGGATTGCCGATTTTCGAAAAGACCGTCAAGGCCTTAAAGAGCAAAGTATATGTTGAATTGCAAATCGCGGACATTTTCGAAAACACCGAAAAGTATTTCGAGGCATTGACACGTTTGCATAAAGTCGGTCACAAAGTCATTTTGGATGGTGTAACGGTGCAAAACATTGATTACATTTATCCCGAACGAATGAAGGCGGACTTTATTAAAATTTTCTGGTCACCGGCCTGGATGGAAGAAAAGAATCAGTCACTTTTGTCCGATTTATTAAAAAAATATCCGGTGCAAAACGTTATTTTCGCGCGTTGCGATTCGGAACAGGCCGTCCGCTTCGGGCAAAAGTTGGGACTTCGCTTGTTTCAAGGGCATTTCATTGACGCCATTTTGGCGTTATTGGCCAAAAATTCGTGCACTTTCGGACAAGAATGTTCTGTATCGGCCTGTATGCAATGTCGGGCGGCTTTATCGGGCCCTGAGAGGGAACAATGCGTCCACCAACGCCACTTGGATGCGGATTTAAATTTAAAGGTGATATAAGATGCAGGCTTTTTTAAACTTCTTAAATCGAATCGACAAAGACGCCCCGAAAGGTTGGATTTTAAACATTCACGTCGGCGATGTCGAATTGAGTTTAAAAGATTCCGTCCTGACGATGTTGAAAAACTACGTTCAGGAAAGAAAGGCTCGCCTTTTTGAAATTGATAAGGAAGTCTTTATCTTTTTTGCGGAAACGCACTTTGATGACTTGCAGATTTTAACGATAAAGTTGCGGTTTATGTTGGGGATTTTGCCGACGCACGACGAAAGCACACTTTATCGCATTTACCATTTGACATTAGATTTGGCAAAGGTGTTTGAGCTTGTTTCGCCGCAAAAAGCGGGTAAAGCACCCGCCGCATCCATACGCTTTAACAGCCGTTTTTCGACGCAAATGGAAAATCCGGACTTTGTGATGCCCTTTACACCAACGTTGTTGGACCAAATTGAAAAATCGTTAAAACACGCGGATTTGTCAAACTTAATTCGGCAACAACCCGTTTGCATTTTTGTCGGCAAAGCTCCACCGTCCATTTTGTTCGAGGAAGTTTATGTGGCCTTGGCGGACTTGAAGAAAACGCTTTGCCCGAATGTGGATATTTATCAAGCGCCGTTTTTGTTGAACCGACTTTTGGAAACGCTGGACAAGCGCGTGTTGGAAAATGCTTCGCACCACGATAACGGCTCGTTTGAAAAGAATTTCAGTTTGAATCTGACGATTAAGACCCTGCTCGGCGAAAGCTTTAAAGTTTTCGACAGCACACTCTCGGCGAATCGGAAAGAAACAATTTTGCTTGAAATCAAGCAAAGTGACATTTTGGGCGATATTCCGCGTTTCTTGGCGGCGCGGGAGTACTTGAAAGAAAAAGGCTACAAGGTTTGTTTGGATATGGTGACAGCGTCCTCTTTGCCGTTGATACAAACCGAAAAATTGGGGGTCGATTACATCAAGTTGCTTTGGAACGAAGAATTGATTCGCTTGGCGCAGACGCCCGAGTTCGTGAAAGCCGTCAAGCAAAACGACCCGCGAAAGATTATTCTTTGCCACGTAGACGACAAACGCGCGGTGTCAATCGGGGAAACGCTGGGCATCTCCCTGTTCCAAGGATACTACATCCAAAAACGCCTGTATCAAGCGTAGTGTAAAGGGCACTAACAGATCAGGCTTTAGACGTTTTGCTATATTCAGAATGACGTTCTCTATTTTTCCCCTCAACACCGCATAAAACAAAGTCGTGAACTATTACACAAACGTTGGTTTTTGTAAATACCTTTTTTAAAGAAAAAGCATTTTTTTAAAGAATCTTCTCAATCCCTTAGAAAATAAGGGATAGAGGACATTGACGTGCACCGACCCTTTTTCTCCAAACCACGTTGTTACACAAAAGAAGGTTTGTGTAATAGTCAAAGGTAATAAAAACCAACGTGTAGGAGTGTGAAAGATGCAAAAGAAACAATTCGGCCGGTCAATGATAGAAATGCTAGGCGTTCTGGCAATTATCGGGGTGTTGTCCATTGGCGGTCTTTTGGGCTACCGCCGCGCGGTGAATAATCACCAAGCGAATGTTATCTTAGACGACGTGAACCGATTCGCGTTTGTGATATTAGAACGAAGTGGACTTGCTCTTGATGCCGAAATCGATAAAGGCGACTTTGTCGAAAGTGGTGTTTATACATTAGAAGGATATCAAGATGTTGAACCCGAACAGTTTTCAATCACGGTGTTTGATGTGCCGCGTGGCGTGTGTGAGGCCCTTTTGCCAAAAGCGGTTATTGAATACAAAGTGCGTGTGAATCCAAGTGCCAACGAACAAGGGAAATTGTACGATACTTTAAACAAAGATTTATGTACCAATGACACAAATGTAATGGTGTTTTACTTCGGCGATACAACCGATTTATGTAATCCAAAAGAAAACGGCTACACGCCATGTACAGTCAACTCCGATTGCTGCGGCGGGGAATTTTGTGCGTTTGAACATCCTGTAAGTAATGCAAATAAAGGGGATGGAACTTGCTTGTCAATTGATATAGCAGGTCCTCTGACAAAAACCATAACGGTTAAAGGTGTTCAATCAACATGGACACTCAGTACTAATTGGAATAAGACTTTGACATATTGGTCTGCTCAAAACTGGTGTGAAGCACAAGGGATGAAATCCGCGACCCGCGAAGATGTTGGATGTAAAGAAGTTGCAAATCTTCATACCTGCCCTGAATTTCCAGAAGAAATAAGTTTTGGGACATAGTGGCTAGAGTATCATGGATATCTTCCTGAATATGGAGGACATCTAATTTATGTTATGACTAAATATCAAGAAAATTATCGGATTGATAGTGCTACACAACATAAGACTGCTTATGCTCTTTGTCACTAGGCTCTAACGGTAAAATCCCTTTAAAAAAGCTGTTAAAAACTTGACGGTATCTGTTTTTATGTGTTATCTTTCCCCTTATATATGAAAGGTAATCGATTATGCGCCACGTTCCGGTTTTGTTGAAAGAGGCTGTCCGTTCTTTGGATGTAAAAGACGGCGGCGTCTACGTCGACGGAACATTTGGTGCAGGCGGGTATTCGCGGGAGATTCTTTCCCAAAATCCGAAAGCTTCTGTCATCGCCATTGATCGCGACCCAACCGCTATTCAAGCCGGCCAAGAGTTGGTGCGTGAATTTGCGCCCCGCCTTCGACTGATAGAGGGCCGTTTCGGGGATTTGGCAAACTTAATTTCACAGCCCGTGGACGGCATCGTTTTGGACATCGGCGTTTCAAGCATGCAAATCGACCAACCCGAACGCGGCTTTTCCTTTCAAAAAGACGGCGCGCTTGATATGCGCATGGGGCATTCTGACCTTTCGGCCGCGGACGTCGTGAATACTTTTAAGGCCGAAGATATCGCCGACATCCTGTTTCGCTATGGCGAAGAAAGACACGCCCGCCGCATCGCCCAAAAGATTGTAGAAAGCCGTCAACACACTCCCTTTCAAACCACTTTACAGCTGGCTGAATGCATCCACAGCGTTATGCCACACAAAAAGGGCGACATCGATTCGGCGACCCGCACCTTCCAAGCTTTGCGCATTTATGTCAACGACGAATTGGGCGAATTGGAACGCGTCTTGCGGGCCTCTTTGCCTTTATTGAAAACAGGCGGCCGTCTGTCCGTTGTGACTTTCCATTCTTTGGAAGATCGGATTGTTAAACAATTTTTCAAGTCTGTCACAGAAGGCAAAAAGCACATCAACAAATACGCCCCCGCCGGCACAAGCGAAAAACCTGCTTTTTCAATCTTAACGCCCAAACCCGTCACACCGTCAGACGAAGAAATTGCGCAAAACCCACGCGCGCGGTCGGCCAAGTTGCGGACTTTGGTTAAAAACGGGGGCGACGAATGAAACACATTTTGTTCAATCTTTTCTTTATCTTTTTGGCCCTTATCAGCGGCGGCGGGATGTTCCTTTTGAAATACCGCGTGTTGGACAAAGAAGCCGAACTGGCCGCCCTTCAACAATCGGTCATTGATAACGAACGCAGCATTCACATCGACAAAGCCGAATTGGCCAACTTGTCCGACCCCGACCGATTGGAAATTTTGGTCAAACGTCACACGGATTTTATCCCCGTCAAGCCCGAACAAGTCATTCGCTTTGACGAAATAGATGCCGCCGAAAAGGAGAAGCCGTAATGTTTTTTCCCAAGAAAAAAGAAAAAATTTACATCATCGGCCAGGAAATCCCCTTGCGCCAAAATGACGGCTATCGCTTTTTGGATAAAAAAACCGCTTCGGCGTTAAAAACCGGTCGTAAAAGAATGATGTTGTTGGCCTATTTTTTCCTTTTTGCCTTCATTATTGTCGGGGCGCGATTGTTTCAACAAACCATTTTAAACCACGCGCAATCCGCCTATGAAGTCCAAAACAAGCAAGCCTTTTTCCCCATCGCCCGCGCGGATATTTTGGACAGAAACGGACGGCTTTTGGCCACCGGCGTTCCCGTTTCCAACTTGCAGTTAGAAGGCCCCATCTCTGTACCGCCGGAAACTTTGGCCAACCAATTGGCGCAGATTTTCCCGAACACATCCGCTAATTATTTTTTGGGCAAAATAAAGCGCCACAAATCCATTACGACGTTGCGACGGAACTTAACGCCGGCGGAAAAAATGGCCGTCAATCGATTGGGGTATCCGCAACTTAATTTCACGGACGCCGAACGACGCTTTTATCCGCAAGGCCACCTTTTCGCGCATCTAATCGGATACACAAACGTTGATAACGAAGGCATCGCCGGCATGGAGCTGGCGTTGAATAAAACACTTTTAAACGCATCGGCACCGATTTATTTATCCGTCGATTTGCGCGTGCAGGCAAAGGTTTATCAAATCTTGGCCGAAGGGATGAAAGACTTTAAAGCCGAATCGGCCGGCGCCATCGTGATGGATGTCAAAACCGGCGAAATTTTGGCCTTTGTTTCGCTTCCGGATTTTGATTTGAATAACATTCAGGTCGCCCCGTCGCAACTGCCCCCCAACATTTTATCGGCCAGCACTTACGAATTGGGATCGGTCATGAAAATCATCAACGCGTCCATGGGGTTGGAATTGGGGGCCGTAAAGCCCAACGACTTTTTCGACACCACGCCGTTTAAAATCGGGCGGCGTATGGTTAACGAATATCATCCGGAAGGACGCCCCCTCAACGTACCGGAAGTGCTGATTTATTCATCCAACGTAGGGTCGGCCAAAATCGCCCTAAAAGTCGGCGCGGATGCGCAAAAAAAATACATGGAACGATTGAACCTTTTATCGCCGTTGAAGTGTGAATTGCCCGAAAAAGCTTCCCCGCAAAAGCCTTTCCAATGGGGGGAAATAGAAACCGCCACCATCGGTTACGGATACGGGTTGGCTTTGTCGCCGTTGCATATGATTTCGGCTTTCTCGGCCCTTATGAACGGCGGGATTTATCATCAACCGACTTTTTTAAAACAGAACCAAAAACAAGACGTCGAATGGCGTGTTGTTTCCGAAAAGACTTCTCGGCAAATGCGGCATATGATGCGCGCCGTGGCCGATATCGGTTCGGGTAAGAAAGCCAACATCAACGGCTATCTTGTCGGCGGGAAAACCGGAACAGCGCAAATTATCGAAAACGGAAAATATGCAAAAGGCAAAACACGGACTTCCTTTATCGGGGCATTTCCGATGGATGATCCGCAGTTGGCGGTGTATGTTTTTTACATTCATCCGCGGGCCAAAGAAGGCGACTGGGGCTTTTACGATGCCGGATGGAACGCTTGTCCGACCGCGGGAAAAATTATCAAACAAATTGCCCCTCTTTTGGGCATAGAGAAAAAAGAAGAGCTTGCCAAACCCGACTATATTGAGGTAGCATACGAACAGCAAAAATTGAAAAAGAAAAAATAGGATAAAAATATGAAATTAGGCGAATTATTAAACAAAGCAAACGTTTCCTTCACTTGTTCGGAAAATCCGGACATCTTGGGCATTTTCCAAGATTCTCGGAAAATCGAGAAAGGATTCTTGTTCGTTTGTTTGGCATCAACACGGGAAGAAAAAAGCCAATACATCACCGACGCGATTCAACGCGGGGCAGCGGCAATACTGACCGACGAGAACATCACCCGCGAAGTCCCTGTTTTGGTGTCAAAGGACCTAAAAGCCGATGCTTTGAAATTGGCGCAGGCTTTTTATGACCCTATCCCCGAAAATTTGGTCGCTGTTACGGGCACAAACGGAAAAACGTCCACGGTCTTTTTTGTTCGCCAAATTATTCAAGCCCTCGGCCACAAGGCCGGCTCAATGGGAACTTTGGGCACACAATCGCCGAATTACACGTCATACAGCGGCATGACAACAACGGACGGTTTTTCGATTTATCACGACCTGAATAAAATGGCCGACACCGGCGTCGAATATGTTGCTTTGGAAGCATCCAGCCACGGATTGGACCAGAATCGCTTAGCGGGTTTATCATTCAAAGCTTCGGCCTTTACAAACCTGACCCGTGACCATTTGGATTATCATGGAACCATGGAAAATTACTTGAACGCCAAAATAAAACTGTTCACGAATCTGACCGAAGAAACAGCCGTTCTAAACGCCGATATTGATGCTTTTCCGACGTTGGAAAAGGCCTGCCGTGAGAAAGGGTTGACTGTCTTATCCTATGGCAAAAACGGGCGCGACATCCGCCTTTTGGGACAGGATTTGCGCGAAAACGGGCAGGAATTGTCCTTCCAATTCAAAGGGAAAGATTATCGTGCCTCTTTGTCAGTTGCCGGCAATTTCCAAGGAATGAACCTTTTGGCGGCCATAGGATTGGTGGCTGCTTTGGGCTTTGACATCGAACAAATCGTTTCCGTTTTGCCGTCAGTCCACAGTCCTTCCGGACGTATGGAATGGGTCGCCAAAACACCTTCCGGCGCCAATATCTTTGTGGATTACGCCCACACGCCGGACGGATTAGAAACAGCTTTAACATCGTTGCGCGAACATACAACGGGCAAACTTTGGGTTGTTTTCGGATGCGGCGGCAACAGAGACGCGGGCAAACGTCCCATGATGGGTGAAATTGCCGCCCGATTGGCCGACAAAGTTATTGTTACGGACGACAATCCCCGATTCGAAGACGCTTCCTTGATTCGGCGGGCTATTTTAAAAGCCTGCCCGCAAGCGCAGGAAATCGGCAATCGGTCGAATGCCATTTTGCAGGCGGTGCGCGCTTTGAAATCCGGCGACGTTCTTTTGGTGGCCGGCAAAGGCCATGAAGAAGGCCAAATTATCAAAGGCATTGTTCACCCGTTTAACGATAAAACGCAGGTTCTTTTGGCGGTACGGACATTAAATGAAAAGCCCTTGTGGACCAGCGAAGAATTGAAAATGGCCACTGGCGGAAAGACGCATCAGGCCTTTATCGGGTATGGTTTGTCTATTGACAGTCGAACCATACAAGCGGGGGATTTGTACATTGCTTTGAAAGGGGAACGAACGGACGGACACGCCTATGTTGACGAAGCCATTCGCAAAGGGGCCGTGGCCGCCATTGTCAGTCAGGATGTTCCCGAAGTCATCGACGGGCAAAAACTTTTCTTTGTTACAAACACGGACCAAGCGTTAAGCGATATGGCCCTTTATGCCGCTCAACATTCATCCGCACGAATCGTCGGTATCACAGGCAGTTCCGGTAAAACAACCACAAAAGAAATTTTGAAAAAAGCCCTGCAAGGGCAAGGCAACGTCCACGCCACAAAAGGCAATTTAAACAACAATTGGGGGGTGCCGGTAACTTTGGCCAATATGCCGCGTTTGGCGGATTATGCCGTTATCGAAATGGGTATGAATCACCCCAGAGAGCTGGAATACCTGTCCTACCTGACAAAGCCGGATGTTGCTTTGATTACGATGGTGGGATCCGCCCATCACGAATTTTTCAAAGACGTCAAAGAAATCGCGACCGCCAAAGCCGAAATTTTCATTCATATGAAAAAAACGGGAACGGTTATTTTGAACAAAGAAAACGAATTTTTTGACTTTTTGAAACAAAAAGCCATTGAGCAGGGATTGAAAAAAATATACTCTTTCGGCCGGACGGATGATTGCGATTATGTCTTGGGAAAATACGAACCAACAGACACCGGTTCCGTTTTGACTGTCAAAATCAAAGGGATTGAAAAGACAATAAGAACCCAGATGCAAGGCGAACATTTTGCTTTGGACATCACGGCCACCTTAGGCGCTGTCAGCGCTGTCGGGGGCAACTTGGACAAAGCGGTGCAAAACCTTACGGACATTGAACCTGTCGGCGGGCGGGGACAGAAAATCAACCTGATTTATCGCGAACAAAAAATCACGGTTATTGATGATGCCTACAATGCCAATCCGTCGTCGATGGATATGTCCATTCACGTGTTGGGGAACGCCGCCGGCCGCAAAATCGCCGTATTGGGTGATATGTTGGAATTGGGCGACCTGTCCGATCGGTTTCACCTTCAAGTCGCAAAGACGTTAACGGAAAACCGCATCGACAAAGTCTTTACCATTGGTGAAAAAATGGCTAAGATGTTCGAAACACTTCCCGCCGCCATCCAGGGCAAAAGCTGTACCGGCATCGATGAATTGTTTGCGGCTTTGGCGCAGGAAATCCGAACCGGAGATACCGTGTTGTTAAAAGGGTCGCACAGCATGAATCTGTCGGCCATCTTAGATCGTTTAAAAGGGGAAAATTAAATGTTAGCAGAACGCGCGTTATGGGCTTTGATAACGGCCTTTATTTTGACGTTATCGTTGGGGTATCCGTTCATCGGATGGGCACGCAAGAATTTGACTCAACCCATTCGGGATGACGGTCCGAAGTCGCATTTGAAAAAGCAGGGGACACCCACCATGGGCGGTGTTTTTGTTTTGGCCTCTGTTTTGATATCCGGCCTTATTTTTTCAAAGTGGGACAATCCTTATTTTTGGATGATGGTCTTGACAACTTTGTCCTATGCCACGCTTGGATTTTTGGATGATTATTTGAAAATTGTCAAAAAAAACACAAGAGGCGTGACGGGGCATCAAAAGCTTTTCTGGCAATTTTTAATTGCGGCCATCGTATCGATGTGGGCGCTTTATGTGCGATCGGAACCGTCTTCTCTTTCCGTCACCTTACCCTTTTTCCACAGTGTGTCCATCCCGTTGGGGGCTTTGTATGTCGCCTTTGCGACGGTTGTCATTGTCGGCACGTCAAACGCCGTTAATTTAACCGACGGATTGGACGGTTTGGTTTCCGGCCCGTTGATTTTTACCAACTTTGTCTTTGGCGGCGTCGCCGTTGTCGCTGCTTCGGCGGCATCCGCCTGTCAAATCAATGTTCCATTTGTTGCCGGCGGACAAGAAGTTCTTGTTTTTGCGGCGGCCACCATCGGGGCGTTGTCGGGCTTTTTATATTTTAACGGCAAACCGGCCCTGATTTTTATGGGGGACGTCGGCTCACTGGCCTTTGGCGGCGCCTTGGGAACCATGGCCGTCATTTTAAAACAGGAAATCTTATTGGGCGTTGTAGGGGCCCTTTTTGTCATCGAAGCCCTTTCCGATATCATTCAGGTATCGTCGTTCAAGTACCGGCACAAACGCGTCTTTTTAATGGCACCGATACATCATCACTTTGAAAAAAAAGGATGGTCCGAACGGCGAGTTGTTGTAACCTTTTGGCTTTTTTCGGGTGTATGCGCCCTAATCGGTTGGCTGGGGTTCCTTTTTTAAATGAAGTGGCAAGAAAGATTTTCCCGCATCCGTTTGTTTTTGGCCGAATGGTGGCGCACACTTGACCGTGGATTGTTGTGGGCGGGATTGGCCATTATTCTTTGCGGCGTCTTTTTAACTTTCGCGGCCAGCGTCGGTGTCGCCGAACGTGTCATAAGATCCGGCGACAGTTTTCATTTTGTCAAAAGACAACTTTTCTTCGGTGCCCTTTCGGTCGGCGTAATTTTGGGGACATCTATGCTTTCCCCGAAGCACATCCGACGCATCGCGTTGTTTGTTTTGGTCATTTCCTTTTTTATGTTGTTGTGGTTGCCTGTCTTCGGTCAAGTTGTCAAAGGGGCCACGCGCTGGATTACGATTTTCGGCATATCCATACAACCGTCCGAATTTGCCAAGCCGGCCTTTGCTATTTTTTGCGCTTGGATTTTCGCATCCGGCCGATTGATTAAAAACTTTCCGGGCATCCCGATTGCTGCCGTTATCTTTTTGTTGTTTTTCCTGTTGTTATTTTTACAGCCCGACTTTGGGATGATTTTGACATTTTCGGCCATCTGGGGCGCAGAAATTTTTTTGGCGGGCCTGCCGCTTTTGTTGGTGATAGTCCTAATTATTTTGGGTGTTGTCGGCGGGGGGGTGTGTTATTTGCTTTTGCCGCATATGCAACAAAGAATTGCCGCCTTCTTAAATGCGGATTCGGCCGAAAATTTTCAGATTAAAACCGCCCTTCAAGCGTTTAAAAACGGCGGTTGGTTCGGTTTGGGCCCCGGCGAAGGCATTGTCAAAGCAAAGCTTCCCGACGCGCATACGGACTTTATTTTTGCCGTTGCGGCAGAAGAGTTCGGCTTTTTGCTCTGCATTTTTTTGGTTTTTCTTTTCTGTTTTTTAATTTTCCGCGGCTTTTACGTTATGGCCAGAGAAAAAAATTTGTTTAACGTCTTGGCGGCGGCTGGACTTTTGACACAATTTGGTGTACAAGCATTGATAAATATGTTGTCAACGTTAAGTTTAATCCCGACAAAGGGAATGACCTTGCCGTTTATCTCTTACGGAGGTTCGTCGCTTTTGTCTTTGGCGTTTGGATTTGGCGTTATTTTATCTTTAACCAGAAGGCACCCGACCCAAGGAGGTTTGGAATGAAAAAGAAAAGAACAATCGTATTGACGGCCGGCGGAACAGGCGGGCACGTTTTCCCCGCAGAGGCTCTGGCCTCGCAATTATTAAATCAGGACGAATTTTCCTTGGCCTTTATCACGGACCGGCGCGTAAAAAATTTGCCCCCAAAATTAAGCCAGTTATCGCTTCATTACGTCGCGGCGGCGGCCGTTACCGGCAAAAGCTTGTTTCAAAAATTCAAGGCTGCTTTTTTGCTTTTTTGGGGAACAATTCAATCCATTTTTCTGCTTGTCAGAATAAAGCCCGCGTTGGTAGTCGGGTTTGGCGGATATGCCTCTATCCCCGCGACTTTGGCGGCGCAGTTTTTGCACATTCCCGTTGTTCTGCATGAACAAAACGCCATTTTGGGACGGGCCAATCGCTTGCTTGCCCGAAAAACACGATTGATCGCGACCTCTTTTACACCAACCCTGCAAATCCCAAGCGGTATCGAAACAGTCCAAACAGGTATGCCGGTACGGGCTTCAATTATTGAATGTGCCGATTCTGTGTACACACCCCACACGACCGAATTTAACCTGATGATTATGGGGGGCAGCCAAGGCGCCCACGCGTTCAGCGAACTGGTTCCCAAAGCCTTGGTAATGTTGTCGCCGGAAATCAAAGCCAAATTAAACGTTGTCCAACAGGTTCGATCCGAAGACATTGAGCATGTCAAAGAAGAATACCGCAACTCCGGCATCAAAAGCATTTTAATCGCACCGTTTTTCGACAACATTCCGGACTTATTAAAAAAATCTCATTTGGTGATTTCGCGTTCGGGTTCATCCAGCTTGGCCGAATTTACGACCATTGGCTGTCCGGCGTTATTGATACCTTTACCGACAGCAGCGGATGATCATCAAACACAAAATGCGCGTGTGTGGACATCCAACGGCGGGGGATGGTTGATGGTGGAGAGGGAAACAACACCCGAAATGTTGGCCTTGCGCTTGACAGAATTGATTGATAATCCGGACATTTTGGCCAGAGCCGCCCTTTGCGCCAAGCAGAACACAAATTGTATCGCCGCCAAAGAGTTGGCCAAAGCTGTTTTAAAAATCGTGAGCAAGAAAAAATGAATTATTTTAAAAACAAGACCATTCATTTTATCGGCATCGGCGGCATCGGGATGAGTGCCATCGCCGAAATTCTTTACGATATGGGCTTTGCGATTCAAGGATCAAATGATGTTGAAAATGCCAATACTTTGCGGTTGAAGGCACGGGGCATTCCCGTCTTTTTGGGGCAAAAAGACATCAGCGTTTTAAAAGATGTTGACGTGGCCATTGTTTCGTCGGCCACCCCAAAAGATTGTCCGGAAGTTTTGGAAGCCGAAAGAAAAGGCATTCCGATTGGCCACCGTTCCGAAATGTTGGCCGAATTGTTAAAGGAAAAACAAGGCATTGCCGTCGCCGGTACGCATGGCAAGACCACAACTTCGTCCATGATTTCGCACGTCTTGGATTGCGCGGGCAAAGAACCGTCTTTCATCATCGGCGGGGTTTTAAACAAATACAAAACCAATGCCCGTTTGGGGAAAGGCCCCTTAATGGTCGTGGAAGCTGACGAATCGGACGGATCGTTTTTGCGCTTGCCGCGGATGGTTTCCGTCGTAACAAACATTGATGCCGAACATTTGGATTATTACGGATCATTCGAACGGGAAAAAGAGGCTTTTTTAAACTTCCTAAACTCGACAGATTTTTACGGCTTTAACGTAATCTGCACGGATCACCCCGTCTTAAAAGAATTCAAATCCCAAATAAAACGAAAGACTTTCTCCTACGGTTTTAACGAAACGGCCGACTATCGTGCCATAAATGAAAAAGTGGCGAACGGACGGCTTTGTTTCGACGTTCAAACAGACAACAAAACGCGTGCCGGTTTTGAGCTTCAATTGTTCGGACGGCACAACATTTTAAACGCATTGGCCTGTATTGCAACAGCGCGTCAATTGGGCGTTGAATGGGATGATATCAAGACAGCTCTTTCGACTTTTTCGGGTGTAGAAAGACGCTTCACCAAACGGGGCGAATTTCAAGGCATTCAAATTTATGACGATTATGCCCATCACCCTGTTGAAATTCAAGCGGTTTTACAGGCTGCCAAGCAAGCCGCAACCCCACATCACGTGATTGCTTTTTTCCAACCGCATCGTTATTCCAGAGCCAAAGATTTAATGACGGATTTTGCCTCTTGTTTCAAAGATGCCGACATCGTTTATGTTTCCGATATTTATGCCGCCGGCGAAAAGCCCTTGCCGGATATCAATAAAGAAAAATTGGTTGAGAAAATCAAACAAACCGGACACCCGAATGCTTTTATTTTGGACGGGAAGGAAAATCTTTCAAAAGTGGTCTTGGAAAAGGCGCAAAGCGGTGATATAGTTGTTGGGTTGGGTGCGGGCGACATTTCCAAATGGATGCAAACATTGCCCAAAAATTTAGGGGAGAAAAAATGATGTCTTTATTTAACTTTTTTGCTCGAAGAAAAAAATCGTCCCATCTGCCGCGCACAAAAGGCGTTATATCCCAAGATGTTCCTTTGGCCAAAAAGACATGGATGGGCGTGGGCGGAAATGCCGAGTATTTTTTCGAACCGGTTGATGAGAAAGATTTAAGCAATTTTATAAAAAACAAGCCCCTTTCACCAATGACGGTTTTGGGTGGCGGATCAAACATCATTTTCCGAGATGGGGGTGTACCGGGCTTTGTGGTGCATTTGGGAAAACCTTTTTCGAACATTTCCATCAAAGACAATCTCATTTCCTGCGGCGCGGGATTGTTAACCATTGACTTAGCCAAATTCGCCCAGAAAAACGGCTTGTCCGGCTTTGAATTTTTATCGGGTATCCCCGGAACGGTCGGGGGGGCTTTGCGTATGAACGCCGGTGCTTACGGTTCGGAAATTAAGGACATTTTGGTATCTTTGCGCTTTATTGACGGCAACGGTCGGATACAGGAACTGACGCCGCAAACGGACTTTTTCAAATATCGGAAAAACGCCCTGCCCGAAGATTGGGTTTTCACCGGTGCGACTTTTCAGGGACGGCCGGAAGATCCGGAAAAAATTACCGAAAAAATGTTGGAACTGAAAAAGAAAAGAGAGGCCAATCAGCCCATGGGGGTCAAAACGTGCGGTTCGACTTTCAAAAATCCGGAAGGCTTGCGTGCGTGGGAGTTGATTGAAAAATCCGGATGTCGCCAAATGAAAAAAGGCGATGCCGTCGTTTCCGAAAAGCACGCAAACTTCCTGATTAACAAAGGAAAAGCTTCGGCCGCCGACATCGAAGAATTGGGCGAACAAATCCGCGCACAGGTTTTGAAAAAATGTGGCATTTTATTGGAATGGGAAATCAAACGAATCGGTATCCCGAAAGAGGAAGATGATGACGAATAAAGTAAAAAAAGTGGCCGTCGTTGCCGGCGGATTGTCCAGCGAACGAAGCATATCCCTTTTATCGGGGGCGGCCATTTTGAATGCTTTGAAGGCAAAAGGGTACGACGCCTTTATGATTGACTTGAAAGACGACATTTTGGCCTTTATCAAAGAATTAAAAAAAGAAAAACCGGACGTCATCTTCAATGCTCTTCACGGCCGTTGGGGTGAGGACGGAAACATCCAAGGTTTGTTCAATTTAATGAAAATCCCCTACACGCATTCGGGGCTTTTAGCGTCCGCGATCGGTATGAATAAAAAAATAGCAAAAGTTCTTTTTGCCCAACACGGCGTGCCGGTTGCCCCCGACAAAGTCGTCACTTTTGCCGACATTAAAAACGGCGATACGTTGCCTTTCCCCTATGTTGTCAAGCCCATCAACGAAGGGTCGTCCATCGGCGTACATATCATCGAAGATGCCGCGGCGGAAAAAATCCTTTTGGAACAATGGCCTTTTGCCGGTCAAGCCGTTTTAATGGAAACGTACATCAAAGGGCGTGAACTTTCCGTCGGCGTGTTGGACGGCAAAGTTTTGGGCATTGTCGAACTTGTCCCCAAAACGGGCTTTTATGATTACACAAACAAATACACAAACGGATGCACAGACCATATTTTGTCGCCCGAATTGCCCAAGAAACAAAAAGAGCTTTTGGAAAAATATGCTGTTCTGGCGCATAAGGCCATTCGCGCCAAAGGCGTCAGTCGCACGGATTTCCGATATGATGATTCAAACCCGAAAAATCCCATTATTGTGGCTTTGGAAATCAACACGCAACCGGGAATGACACGACTTTCATTGGTTCCGGAGATGGCCAAAATAGCGGGTATTTCCTATGAGGATTTGGTTTCTTATTTGGTTGAGGAAGCAAAATGCGGAAGTTAAAAAAGCAAAAACAAACAAAAACTTTAAAGCAGAAATTAAAATCTGCGTTGCACTTTTTCTACTTTTTGCTTTCGGTAGCGACGGCGATTTTAATTTTGTGGGCGATTCATTCGGGATTGGCGGAACAAAAATGGCAATCATTTAAAAGCGGCTTTCATTCTTTGATGGCCGACAGCGGCTTTTTGTTCAAGGACGGCATTGTCTATAATCGCCAAAGAACCGCGATGGAAGATTTATTGGATGCCATTTCCACCGAACGCGACACACCGATGACACAAATTGACATTGAACAAATCAAACAAAGAATCGAACAACTGCCATGGGTCAAAAGCGTTGTCATTAAGCGTCACTTACCGAACCTGTTGGACATTTATTTGACGGAAAGAGAGCCGTTGGCGCTTTATCAACGTCGAGGTGAAATTCACCCGTTGGACACCGAAGGCAACGTCATCTTCACCAACACGGACGGATTAGAATACCTGATTTTGGTCGTGGGGGAACAAGCCCCTGCTTTTACGCCGGCCTTGATTCGCGCGTTGGAAAAAAATCCCAAAATTTACAGCAAAGTTTCGTCCGCGACTTTTGTCGGTAACCGGCGATGGAATTTAACTTTGGGTGACGAAGAAAAGCAGATACAGGTTCTTTTGCCCGAAACGCAAATTGAAGAAGCCTTAACGCGGTTGGACCGAATCGACCGAAAATATCACCTCTTTGAAAGGAACATCACGCAAATTGATTTGCGGTTGGACGATCGGTTGATTATCGAAACCATCAACGGCAAACCCGTCACACCTTATTTGCCTAAAGAAAGCGAGGACAGATGATTCGTTCGATTATCAAAAACGGATATGTAACGGCTTTGGACATCGGAACGGGCAAAATTTGTTGTTTGGTCGCACGCGTATCAAACGGGAACATTCAAATCATCGGTGACGGATACGCCCAGGCCAAAGGTTTTAAAAACGGAGTGGTTGTCAACTTGAACGAAGCGGCTTCGTCCATTCAGGATGCCGTTATGATGGCCGAAGAAAAATCAAACCGGCGCGTCGAAAACGTCATTGTCAACATCTCGTCCCCACAGCTGAAATCAACTTATTTGAACGAAGAAATTGACTTGCCGGATGATCGTCCCATTCAACCGGCGGACGTTCGATTGTTAATAAACAAAGCTCTTCAATCTTTCCCGCTGACCGACCATGAAATCATTCATCAATTGCCGATTTCTTTTTCACTTGACGGACAGACGGACATCGAAGAAGAACCGTCCGGCCTTTCCGGTAAAAAGTTAGGTGTTTGTTTGCATATGATTTCGGTTCCCGCGAACGTCATTCAAAATCTTTCAATGGCGTTGGAACGGTGCCATTTGTCCATCAGCGCCAAAGTTGCAACACCCTATGCGGCCGCTTTGTCTGTGTTAAGCGATTCGGAAAAGCAAAACGGGGCCACCGTTGTTGATATGGGATACGCCAACACGTCGATTGCTATTTTTTCCGGCGGGTTTATTCGCTATGTGGCCAGTTTAAATTTAGGGGCCAACTTAATCACCCACGATATTTCCTATGTTTTAAAGACGCCTTTAAAGGATGCCGAACGCGCCAAAAACCTTTACGGGTCGGCCTTTTGTGCGCCCAGCGACGAACATCAAACGTTCAGTCTACCGATAATTGGCGAAGAAGAGGAAGGCGGGCTTTTTTCCATTACAAAAGCCAATCTGATTACGATTATGCTTCCCCGAATCGAAGAAATTTTGGGATACGTTAAAAAGTTTTTGGAACCGCAAAAAAGATCCGATTTTTCGACTCGGCGCATTGTGCTTTGCGGCGGTGGGAGCTTAATTTCCGGCTTGCGGGACAAAACAGACATCATGTTAGAATCAAAGACACGCTTGGGAAAACCTATGAATATCAAGGGGCTGCCGGATAATTTACCGTCCACGATATTCAGCACGGCCACTGGGCTCTTGCGTTATGCCGTGAATCAGCGTATACAGAAAGAAGATGAAAACATCAAGCCCGTTGGGCAAGAAAAAAATATGATTAAAAGGGTAATAAGATGGCTGATTCAGAATTTTTAATCGGGATTGCACCGGAAGAACCACAAACAGACACGGAAATTTCAATCGGTCTGCCGGAAACAAAACCGGAAGCTTTAATGACACCCAACATCGGCGTCATCGGTGTCGGCGGCGCCGGCGGAAACATCGTTAACAATATGATTGAATCACACCTGCAAGGTGTTTCTTTTATCGTCGCAAACACAGATGCCCAAGCAATGTCGAGGTCTTTGACACAACAAAAAATTCAGCTGGGTGTTTCCTTAACACAAGGGTTAGGTTCCGGTTCCGATCCGTCCGTCGGCAAAGCCGCCGCGGAAGAAAGCTTGGATAAAATCAAAGAAGCCATTAAAGATTTTCATCTTTTATTTATTACCGCCGGCATGGGAGGCGGAACAGGAACAGGGGCTTCGCCGGTTATTGCCAAACTGGCCAAAGAATTGGGCATCAACACCATCGGCGTGGTAACAAAACCTTTCCGCATGGAAGGAACTCAAAGAATAAAAGCCGCCGAAGCCGGCATTAAAGAATTGGAACAATATGTGGACAGTTTGATTATTGTCCCGAATCAAAACCTGTTTAAAATTGCCAAGTCAACCACCAAAATCACAGACGCTTTCAAAATTGCCTCGGATGTCTTGTTCCAAGGGGTCAAAAGCGTAACTGACTTTGTATTGACACCGATGTTGGTCAATTTGGACTTTGCGGACCTGCGTTCCATTATTTCCATCAAAGGGCGCGCCATGATGGGTTCGGGCGAGGCGGAAGGCGAAGACAGGGCCCTTATTGCCACCGAAAAAGCCATATCGAATCCCCTTTTGGGTATTTCTATTCAAGGGGCAAAAGGCCTTTTGATTAACATTTCCGGCAACGATCAACTTCGTTTGGAAGAAGTCGATTGCGCTTCGGAACGTCTGCAACAGGAAGTCGGGGACGACGCCCGTGTTGTGGTCGGGACAAACATTGACAATACGCTGGGCAACAAGATTCGTGTTTCAATCGTGGCCACCGGATTGGATTCGGGTGATGCCCCGTCAAGAACACCGGAAACAACCAAAGCTCTTGAAACGCAACCGGAGCCCATTATTGTCACCCCGACTGTTGTTCCGGTATCCGAGTCGGAAGACGATGTCTTATCCGGTGACGAAAACGGCTTGGCGGAAAGCGTAAAAACAACCCTTCAAAGCGCTTCCGAATCGACTTTCATTCCCGAAGCACCGATGGCGGACACGCAACAACCGGAAGAACACGAAACGGATGACCTGTTCGGCGACCTGTTGGAACAAGCCACCGCCGCCCCTGTCCCCGAATCGGAAAAGGAAAGCGAATCGGAAACAAAACCGAAAACAGGCTTTGGCGACATCATCTTCCCCAATCTGTTCAGCAATGAAACATTAAAGAAAAAAGAAAACGAACGTTTGGGTGTTGATTTGTCCATCAACGAAACATTTACGCAAGGTCACGAAATTCCGGAACTGCCGGAAGATGAAATTATAAACATCCCCACTTTCTTACGACGGGATAAGGCATGACCCCCCGTTCGGTTTGCCTTGATATATTGTGTCAGGTCTTAGACGCCGGACAAAATCTGGATATTGTTTTTGATAAAAAAACAGATTCGCTGGACGGGCAAGATCGGAACTTTGTACGGATGTTGGTCACAACGACTTTGCGCCGATTGGGCCAAATTGATGCCGTTATCTCAAAGCATTTGAAAAAGCCCATCCCCCGAAAAGCCCTAAAAATTCAGCGCATTTTAGAGTTGGGTGTTTGTCAGATTCTGTTTATGCACACCGCCGCGTATGCTTCGGTTAATGAGAGTGTCGAATTGACTCGCCTTACCATGAAAAATGATATCTACACGGGCTTAGTCAACGCCCTTTTGCGCCAAACAGATCGGCAACGCGACGAATTTGACCCCGAACAGGGATTGGAAAAGAACATTCCGACATGGTTATTCGATTCGTGGCAAAAAGACCACGGCGCGCAAAAGGCAAAACGCTTCCTGTCCGCGTTTGTAAAAGAACCGACCTTGTCATTGACCGTAAAGGAAAACCCGCAACTTTGGGCCGAAAAACTGGGCGGATTCGTCGGCCCGAACCAAACAGTCCGCCTGACGGGCAACCCTTTTATCCCGTCATTGGCGGGTTATTCGGACGGAGAATGGTGGATACAGGACACGGCGGCTACTTTCCCCGTGGCTTTATTCGGCAACATAAAGGGGTTAAAAGTGGCGGACCTGTGCGCAGCTCCCGGCGGCAAAACCGCTCAGTTAATTGCGGCCGGCGCGAACGTTGACGCCTTTGACATATCCGAAAAAAGAATGAAACGTGTTACGGAAAATTTGTCCCGATTAAAAATGACGGCAAACATATACGTCGCAAACGCCAACGACATTAAAGGCGAAAAAATTTACGACCGAATCCTGCTGGACGCCCCCTGTTCGGCCACAGGAACTTTCCGCCGCCATCCGGATATGCTTTACCACCGCCGACCGGAAGACATCGATTCGCTGGCAAAAGCGCAAGAAAACCTGCTTCGCACGGCGCATCGGCTTTTAAAAGACAACGGACAGGTCGTCTATTGCACCTGTTCTTTGCAAAAAAAGGAAGGCGAAGACATCATCCGTCGAGTGCGGGACATCTTTGCGCCCCTGCCGATAACAGCGCCGTTTTTGGAACCTTTCCTAACAAAAGACGGGTTCGTCCGAACCTTTCCGGATGAAGACATGGATGGATTTTTTATGGCCTTGCTCAAAAAAAGTTGATTTTTTCATTCGCCCGTAGTAAAAGAAAAAAGAAGGGAGAAAACGATGAAAAAAATTTTACTGATATTGATGTTAACACTTTGCCTGTCGGGAACGGCGATGGCTCAAACAAAGGCCAAAAACACCCGCCAATTTTTGGGAACTTTTGGCGCGTGGAGTGCCTATAAGATGAAAGAAAACGGCGCGGATTTGTGCTATATGGTGTCCGAACCGAAAAAATCAGAGGGCAAATACAAACGCCGCGGGGACATTTTCCTGATTATCGCGAATCGACCGGCGGACAAAACCTTTAACGTTATGAGCTTGACGGCCGGCTACACCTATAAAAAAGGTTCTACCGCCACCATCCAAGTGGATAAAAACACCCCGATGGATTTGTTCACCAATGATGATACCGCTTGGACAAACACCGCCAAAACCGATGCCGCTATCACAAAGCAAATGCGCGCCGGTAACATCGCGGTTATCAAAGGCAAATCATCGCTGGGCACATTAACGACAGACACTTTCTCGTTAAAGGGCTTTACAAAGGCCAACGACGCTATCGCAAAGGCCTGTCCGCGTAAGAAATGAAAGATTTAATCGGACTTTCACGCGAAGAGTTGCAAGACGAACTGGCGGCCTTGGGCGAAAAGCCTTTCCGTGTCAAACAGCTGTGGGGATGGCTTTATAACAAAGGCGAACGCGACTTTTCAAAGATGTCCAGCCTGTCCAAAGACATGCAAAAAAAGCTGGCCGAACATTACTTTGTCGGGCGGCCCGTCATTGAAACCGAAAGAAATTCGGCCGATAAAACACGCAAATGGCTGTTGAAATTCGACGACGGCAAACAAGTTGAGGCCGTCTATATCCCCGAAGAAGACCGCGGCGCCGTCTGCATCTCCACACAGGTCGGATGCGCCATGGGATGCAAGTTTTGTCACACAGGCACGCAAAAGCTTCAACGCAACCTGACCGCCGGCGAAATCGTCGGACAGTTCATGGTCGCGCGGGACAGCTATGGCGAATGGCCGACTCCGACGAACGAAACGCGCTTTTTGTCCAACATTGTGGTGATGGGCATGGGCGAACCTTTGCAAAACTATGACAATCTTATCAAAGCGTTAAAAATCCTGACGGACGGGGACGGACTGGCCATATCCAAACGACGCATTACGGTATCGACTTCGGGCATTGCGGACAAGATTCCGTCGTTGGCGACCGATGCGGGGGTCAAATTGGCCATCAGCCTGCACGCCCCAAACGATGAGATTCGCAACCAAATTATGCCTATCAACAAAAAATACCCGCTGGCTACATTGATACAGGCGTGCAAGGAATATCAAGCGCGCATCCCGCACCGGCAATACATCACCATGGAATACGTTATGATAAAGGGCGTCAACGATTCGGTTGAAAACGCGAAAGAGCTGATACAATTGGTGAAGGGATTAGAGGTCAAATTTAACTTGATTCCTTTTAATCCGTGGGACGGGTGCGCTTTTGAACCGTCATCAAACAACGCCATCCACCGTTTTTCGAAAGTGTTAGAGGACGCCTATTTTGCGGCCCCGATTCGCGCCTCGCGCGGACAAGACATCATGGCCGCCTGTGGACAATTAAAGTCCGCCTACTTAAAGGAAAAGAAGTAAAAGCCGTAAAATCACACTTTTTTATGTTTTTGCTTTACTTTTTTTTAACTTTTTATGACATAACCTGAGGCATAAGGAAAGAAAAATGACGAAAGTTGTTATTTTTTTCTTGTATTTCGAAGCCGACATGTGTTAGCTTTGAATTTGGTTAATTAACCTATAACATTAAAAAAAGGAAGAAAAAAATGAAAAAAATTGAATCTGGTCGTTCAATGATTGAAATGCTTGGTGTATTGGCAATCATTGGTGTGTTATCTATTGGTGGTTTGGCTGGCTACACAATG